>Ga0182737_1000221_pt1 | contig 98701 bp, 84 predicted proteins | sample eDN5th30CBELigOP_FD_128878 | JGI IMG/M metagenome (GOLD analysis project Ga0182737, IMG submission 128878) | Enriched Organic Plus compost microbial communities from Emeryville, California, USA - eDNA 5th pass 30_C BE-Lig OP (version 2) (version 2) ... | reverse complement strand
TCCCACGGGCTTGGTGTCCCAAAGGTGCTGCGGTCTCTCATCCGCCACCGCAATCGGCAATACAGCGCCAATCCCGGGCAAAGGGAAGTTACAAAGGTGCCGGCAGGCGGATGAGGGGCGGCCTTTGCGGGATTGCCGTTCCTGTGGGCGGCAAGCAAAAACGCGGCGCGCGCCCGTCAGAGCGCGGCGAGCAGGGCCTGCGTCGCCCAGCCGTCGGCGGGCATGCCGAGGCGGAGCTGTTCCTTCTGGATCGCCGCGCGGGTGCCGGAACCGAGGATGCCGTCGATCTTGCCGATGTCGTGGCCGCGCGCCTGCAGCTTGGTCTGAAGCTGCTTCATGGCCTCGTCGGAAAGACCTTCCTCCGGGTTGCCGCGCTCATAGGGCGGGGCGCCGGCAAGGCGGGTGGCGAAATAGGCGGCCGAGGTCGTGTAGATGAACGACTGGTTCCATTCGAGATAGACGTTGAAGTTCGGATAGGTGATGAAGGCCGGGCCCTTGCGGCCCTGCGGCAGCACCAGCGAGGCTTCGAGATTGCCGAAGGAGGTGTCGCCGTCGCGCGGCTTGACGCCGAGGGCGAACCAGTCGGCGGCCTTCATGCCCGGCTGCAGGCCGGTCTTCTCGAAGGGCATGACGTCCGGCACGGAGACTTCCTGTATCCACGGCTGGCCCTTCACGAAGCCGAGATGCTGGATGAACTTGGCGGCGGTCAGGATGGCGTCGGGCGAACTCTTCTTCACGTCGATATGGCCGTCGCCGTCGCCGTCGACGCCGTAGGCGATGATGTCGCGCGGCAGCATCTGCACCTGGCCGATCTCGCCGGCCCAGGCGCCCGTCGTGCCGTTCGGGTCGAGGTCGCCATGGCCGACCATCTCGATGGCGGCGAGAAGCTGCGGGCGGAAGATTTCCGGCCGGCGGCAATCGTGCGAGAGCGTGACGAGGGCGTTGCGGGTGTTGAAATCGCCCTGCACGGCGCCGAAGTCGGTTTCCATCGCCCAGAAGGCGGCGATCACCTGGCCGGGCACGCCGAATTCCTGCTCGGCGCGGGCAAAGACCGGCGCGAGGTCCTTCAGCTTCTTGCGGCCGATGTCGAGGCGGGCCTGGCTGACGGTGCGCTTGGAGAATTCGAGGAAGGTCTGGCGGAAGACGCCCTGGGCGCGGTCACGCGAGAGCACCTTCTGGTCGATCGCCGCACCGGCGAGCGCCCGGTCGGCCACCTCGGCGGAAACGCCGAGCGTCCGCACCTCGGCCTTTACGCCTTCGAGGAAGGTGGCAAGGTCGCCGCCGCAGGCGGGGGCCGTCTGGGCCTGCGCGCCGCCGGCGAGAAGGAAAGCCGCAAGGCCCGCTGCCAGTGTCGTCGTAAGGTTCTGCCGCATCTCGTTCTCCTGGATCCGTTGTCCGCCCGGCTGTCTCAGATGAATGTGACGGAAGCAAGAAGAAAAAGGCAAGCCTGGCGTGCAAGCCGGCCCTGCACCGCAAAAAGTCGGCCGTCAGCGGGAAACGGAGGCGACCCAGGCGTTCCAGTTCTTCGCCGAGCCGGCGAAGACGTTGATGTCCGTGTGTTCGCCGGCAACGCCGGGCACCACGCCGGTCGAGGTATATTGCCAGAACGCCCATTTGCGCGCCGGATAGATGTTCTCCGGATGGTTGGCGACCGAGCGCAGCCAGAAATGGTAGTCGTCGAAATAGCCGACGAGGTTGTCGCGGTGGAAGTCCACCGTCGTATAGATGATCGGCCGTTTGCCGTAGTGGGCTTCGAGGCGGTCCATGAAGCGCTTGAGCGCGGTGCGCACCTCGTCTGCCGGCGGGCGCAGCTTGCAGGTGGGCGAGGCGGGGTTCCATTCGGCGTCCAGCACGGGGGGAAGCTGCACGGCCTCCTTCGGCACGTTGGCGATGAACCAGTCGGCCTGCGCATCCGCCGTCGAGCAGAAGTAGTAGAAGTGATAGGGCGCGTGGGCGAGGCCGGCGGCGCGCGCGCCGCGCCAGTAGTCGGCAAATCGGCTGTCGAGGCGGTCCGTGCCTTCCGTCGCCTTCAGGAAGGCAAAGGTGACGCCGCTCTTCTTGACCGTCTGCCAGTCGATGTCGCCGTTCCACTTGGACACGTCGATGCCGTGGACCTGGTGGCGGTGCGGGCTGCGCGCGCCGAAATCCTGCGGATCCTTGTCCTCGAAACGAGGCAGCGAAGCCGTCGACACCAGATCGTAGTCGGTGGTCGAGCAGGAGGTCGCAAGGAGCGCGAGAGGCAGGAGAGCCGGAATGAGCCGACGCATGGATGTCCCGTTGTTGCGTGTTTATGAAGCCTGCCTCGAAAGGGGCGGGCCGTAAAGAGGGACACGCGTGACGGGGCCTTCGATCTATCGCGCCTTTTCGTAAAATTACGGTTAGCGGGACGTTAAGCGCGCAAAGAACGGGCGGCGCGTCGGCGCCGTCCGTTGCGTTCGGTCCGCCGCAGCGTCAGAACTTCATGCTCACGCCGACCATGATGGCGTGCGAATCGATATCGCCATCGAGCCCGGCGGCTCCGAAGACGTCCGATTTGCTGTAGTCGGAATAGCGGTACTCGACGCGCCCCGCCACATTGTCGGTGAAGGCATGCTCGACGCCGGCGCCGATCGTCCAGCCGTGCAGGGTTTCGCCCTCGCTCGCGCCGGTCGTGACGTTGTTCAGCTTCGCATGGGTGAAGGCGTAGCCGCCGGTGCCGTAGATCAGGGTACGGTCGATGGCATAGCCGATGCGCGCGCGCACCGAGCCGCCCCAGGTCGTTTCCGTCTCCAGCGTCGTGCCGGCGCCGGCATCGAAGCGCTCGTCGTTGAAGTCGCGCTTGATATCGGCTTCAACGCCGTAGACCCAGCCGTCGTTGAAGAAATTGTAGCCTGCATAGCCGCCAAGGGCGAAGCCGTTCAGGTCACGGTCGACAAGGGAGGCGCCGCCCGCGGAATAGTCCACGCCCGTCCAGGCGTAGCCCGTGTTCACGCCGACATAGAAGCCGCCCCAGTCGTAAACCCCCGCCACCTCGGTGATCGGGGTTTCCACCGGCGGTTCGGCTACGGCCATGTCGGCCGAAAATGCCGGAATTGCACTGGCGCTCAAGAGGATGCCGGCGGCACCGAAGATCATGGATTTCATGGAATGGTCCTTCCCGCTCGATACTCGCGCGAAGCCCCGCGCGCGAATGACAACAATGGCTCCAACGCACCAGGCGGGCCGCGGTTCCCGAAAAAGAAGCCTCCCCTTATTTCTTGGGGTGCGGATGCCAAGGGACGCTTAACACTCTGTCATCCTTTGTCCGCTAGAACACCCTCAGGCCGTGGTGGCCGAAGCACCCTGTTGTCATGATAACAACGGTTTAGGGTTACATGATGTTGAAAACCTCGTTGCCGGGGACCGGCCGGCATCCTGCGCTCGCGGGAGCGGTCTTCGGAGCCTTCCTGCCCGCCGCCTGCCTTGCCGCCCATCACATTCTCAGCACCTATGCCGGGGCAGACACCCTCGGTTTTTCCGCCTCCGCCGCGACGGCGCTTGCGCTCGCGCCGGTCTTCGGCATGGGCTTCTACCGGCTGGGACGGCAAAGGGCGCTCCTCCTCGCCGAACTGCGCCGGCGGCGCAAGCGCGAGGAGCGGCTGGTGCGGGGGCTTTACCACGACCGGCTGACCGGGCTTGCCAACCGCTTCTGCCTGGAGCGGGATATCCGCGATCTCCTGCGGGCGGGCGCCGCCGAAAGCCGCCCGGCGCTGCTGCTTCTCGATCTCGACCGCTTCAAGGCCGTCAACGACAGCCTCGGGCACGATGCCGGCGACCAGCTTCTGGCGGCGCTCGCCGCGCGCCTCACGCAGGCGCTGCGCACGACGGGCAAGGTCTACCGCCTCGGCGGCGACGAATTCGTGGTGACGATCCCGGGCGCGCCGTCGACGGGCAAGGTGGAGGACGCCTGCCGCGCCATCCGCGCGCTCCTTGCCGAACCTTTCGAGCTGAGGCAGGCGCGCATCGCGAGCGGCTGCAGCATCGGCGTCACCTTCCTGGAGGCGGGCGACACCACGATGTCCGAGCTCGTCAAGCGCGCGGACATCGCGCTTTATGCCGCCAAGGGCGCGCCGGGCGGCATCCGCTTCTTCGACGCGGCGCTCGCGGCGGAGAATGCCGCCCGCACGGCGCTTGCCGGGGATATCGCCCGGGGGCTTCCGGCCGGCGAATTCTTTCTCGAATACCAGCCGATCGTCGGCATCGAGAGCCGCGCGGTGCGCGCCTTCGAGGCGTTGCTGCGCTGGCGCCACCCGGAGCGGGGCGTGCTGCTGCCCGGCGCCTTCCTGCCGATCGCGGAGAAGGCCGGCCTCATCCGGCCGCTCGGCAACTGGGCGCTGCGGGAGGCCTGCCGGGTCGCGGCCGGCTGGCCGGCGCCGACCGGCATCGCCGTCAACGTCGCCGGCGACCAGCTCCGGGACCGCGCCTTCGTCGACCACGTCGCCGAATGCCTTGGCGAGAGCGGCCTTGCGCCGGGGCGGCTGACGGTGGAGGTGCGCGAGGCGGTCTTCCTTGCCGATGCGGTCGTTCGCGAAACGCTCGGGGCGCTCGGCGCCCGCGGCGTGCGGATCGTGCTTGAGGGGTTCGGTGCCGGCCCGTCGGCCATCGAGAGCCTGCGGACCTTTGCCCGGACGATGGCGGAGAACGCCCGCGACGGCGATCTTACGGGCATCCTCCTGCGGCTTGCCCGGGCATTCCAGATGACGGCGACGGTGGTGGGCATCGAGACGGAAGGCCAGCTCGATTTCCTGCGGCAGCACGGGACATGCGAAGTGCAGGGCGACCTGATCTGCCCGCCGGTCTGTGCCACCGATGCGTCTGCCCTGCTGGCGCAGGCCGAAAACCGGCTTTCCGCCTGAGGCCTTGCGCGGATGCGAAAGGCCTTTTCATCACGGCGGATTCCTGATTGTCTCCGGGACTCGAAGGAGAGGCCGCAATGAGACGATTCTACAGGCTGGCCGCTTGGGCGCTTTCCGTCCTCGCCCTTGTCCTGGTCGTCGGGGCAAGCTGGCTCATCGTATCGCCGCCCGCGCTCTTCAGCGTCGGCTCGGCCTATGCGGCCAAGATCGTCTGCTCCAGCGTCTTCGTTTCCGGCCGTAATGCCGACAGGGTGCTGGCCGAGGACGTGCAGGCGCCCGGCCATCCGCTTCTCCGGTTCATGGGACAAACGGTCGACTACACGGAAAAGACCGTCACGACCCATCTCTTCGGCATCTTCGCGCCCGGCTATGCCGTGTGGCACGAGGGTTTCGGCTGCTCCGGCGTGCCGGACGGCGATTTCCGCGCCGCGCGGCAGGCCGTGTCGGACGTTCCCCTGCCGAAAATCCCGGCGGGCGATCCCGCCGTCCTCTGGCCGGACGGGGAGGCGGTGACGCCGGACGCGCGGCTTGCCGCGGCGCTCGCCGATCCCGCGCTCGCCGGCCCGGGCATGCGGGCGATCGTCGTGGTCAAGGACGGCCGTATCGTCGCGGAGCGCTACGGCGAGGGCTTTTCGGCGCAAACGCCGCTCCTCGGCTGGTCGATGACGAAGTCGGTCAATGCGGCGCTCATCGGCAGGCTGCTTGCGGCCGGCGCGCTTTCGCTGGACATGGCCGCGCTCTTTCCTGAATGGAGCGGGGACGCGCGTTCGCGCATCACGCTGGCGCAGCTTCTGGCGATGGAGAGCGGGCTTGCCTTCAACGAGGACTACGGCACCGCCACCGACGTCACGCGCATGCTCTTCCTCGAGCCGGACATGACGCGCTTCGTCCTCTCGCTGCCGCTCGAGACCAATCCGGGCGAAACGTTCAACTATTCCAGCGGCACGGCCGTGCTGCTGTCGCGCCTGTGGATGGGCGCGCTCGGCGGGCGCGTGCAGGCGCTCTCCTTCCCGGCGCGCGGGCTCTTCGCGCCGCTCGGCATGGCGAGCGCGGTCATGGAGCCGGACGAGACCGGCATCTTCGTCGGCTCCTCCTATATGTATGCGAGCGCACGCGACTGGGCGCGCTTCGCGCTGCTCCTGCTCCAGGACGGCGTGTGGAAGGGAAGCCGGCTGCTGCCGGAGGGGTTCGTCGGGGCGATGGCGGCGCCCACCGAAGCTTCCGGCGGCGTCTACAGCCATATGCAGACCTGGACGCAGGGGCCGGGCGAAAAGAGCGATGCCGATTATGGCCTGCCGGAGGATGCCTTCTGGCTGCTCGGGCATGACGGCCAGTCGGTCGCCGTCGTTCCCTCGCAAGGGCTGGCGGTGATCCGGCTGGGGCTGACGCCGTCGAAACTCGGCTATCGGCCCCAACCGCTGGTGAAGCGCATCCTCGATGCGATGGACGCCTCGAAGGCGACGGCCGGTCAGGCGCCGACCTGAGCGATCCAGTCGTTGAGATTGTAGGTGTTGGAGATACGCGCGACCTTGCCGTCTCGGATCTCGAAGAAGGCGCCGGCGGGCAGCACATAGGTCTGGCCGTTCGCTTCCGGCAGGCCCTCGTCGGTGGCGAGGTACTGGCCGTTGACGACGAACTCGGCCGCCCCGCGCGTGCCGTCGTCGTTGGCCATGATGACGATGTCGGTCAGCGTCTCGCGGTAGGATCGGTTCATGTGTTCCATGAAGGTGCGGAAGGCGTCCTTGCCGACCTGGCGGCCGCCCTGGTTGATGTCGTGGACCACGTCGTCGTGCAAGAGATCGAAGAAGGCCTCCATGTCCTGCCTGTTGAAAGCATCGTAATAGGCGCGGATCGTCTCTTTTGCCGGCATCTCATCCCTCATATCGTTGTCCTACGGGCGCAGCCCTTATAGCATTGTTCAAGCCTTTGGGAACATTCACGGATATGCAGATCAAGACCGTCCATGGACAAGCCGTGACGCCCTATGTCGCGGACCTCGCGCGCCTGCGCACCGAGGTCTTCCGCGCCTTTCCCTATCTCTACGAGGGCAGCGAGGACTACGAGGCCTCCTACCTTCGCACCTACGCGCGGTCGCCGGAAAGCCTCTTCGTGCTGGCGCTCGACGGGACGCGCATTGTCGGCGCCTCGACGGGCGTGCCGATGGCGGATGCGCCGGACGTCTTCAGGGCGCCTTTCGTCGCGGCCGGGATCGACCCCGCGGGCGTGTTCTATTTCGGCGAATCCGTGCTGCTGGCGCAATATCGGGGCAGGGGGCTCGGCGTGCGCTTCTTCGAGGAGCGCGAAGCCTATGCGCGCCGTCTCGGCCGCTTCGACTGGTGCGCCTTCTGCGCGGTGGAGCGCCCGAAGGACCATCCGCTCCGGCCCGCCGGTTACGTGCCGCTCGACGATTTTTGGGGCAAGCGCGGATACGAGCACCGCGCGGACCTGCGCACGGTGCTGGAATGGCAGGATATCGGAGAGGCGGGCGAGAGCGGAAAGCCCATGTCGTTCTGGCTGAAACGCGTGCCGGCAGGCGGATGAGAGGCGGTGCGAAGAGCGCTTACCGCAGGCCCGTCTCGTCGAGCAGGCCCTTGCGCTTGGCGTGGTAGTAATAGCCGGCGGCGTAGAGGCGGACGGCGCCGTCGTTCTTGTCGTCGGCCACCAGCCAGGCGCCGCGCAGGTACTTGCCGGCATATTTGATGTTCGTCTCGGCGTCGAACAGGCCTTCGGCCGGGCCGTCGAAGCCCATGCTCTTGGCCGTCGCGTACTTGATCTGCATCAGGCCGTAATGGCCGTTGTTATAGGCCTTGGGATTGTAGCGGCTCTCGCGCTTGACGACCCGGTGCAGGAGCGATTCGGGAATGCCGTAGATCGCGGCGTACTTGGTGATGAGACCGTCGATCGGCGTGCCCGACCTGGTGAAGGCCTGCTGCGGGACGAGGCCCGTGCGGGTGGTCAGCACCGCATTGCTGAGAAGCGCCGGCTTGGCGATCGGCACGATCTTGTGGGTGGCGACGAGCTGTTCGAGGCCTTCCGGCTCGCCGGTGTCGAAGCCGGGCTCCATATAGGAGACGCCGCTCACCGTGTCGTAGGACTGCGCCACCGCGGCGACCGGGCTTGCCGCATCGCCCGAATTGCCGGCGAGCGCCGCCGTGGCGGCGGCCGCGTCCGAGACGGGCCTGGCTTCGGCAAGCGCGGAGACCGGAACGGCGGCGTCGTCCAGCGAGGCGACCGCCATCGGCAGGGCGTCGGGCGTGTTTTCCGTGCCCGGCTTGGCGACGGGCAGCACGGCGTAGGCGACTTCCGTCACGGTGCCGTCGGCGGCCGCGAGGTCCGTGGAGGCGGGAGTTTGCGCCGTGGCGGGCGTCACCGTCGTCCTTGCCGTCGCCGTGTCCTCGGCAACGCTGGCGCAGCCGGCGACGGAGGCCAGAAGGCCCGCGCAGGCCAGCGCGGCAAGACGGTGAACGGGGGAATATGCCATGGTCGTCGCTCTCGGTTTGCCGGGATGCGGGGGCGCCGAAACGCCCCGGCTTTGCAAATCAATCGGCCGTGGCCGTGCCCCGCTCATAGCCGATCGGGCGCCGGGCGGCAACCCGCAGGCTTCGCCATGCCTCAGGCGGCGGCCCGCTTGAGGCCGATCGTCAGCAGCCCGGCGCCGATCAGCAGCGTGCCGCCGGTGCGGTTGACCACCTTCTGGACGGAGGGCTTGCGGATGGTCTTGCGCGCCGCGGAGGCGAGGAGCGCATAGAAGAGCGCGTTCAGCGAGCCGAGCACGAGGAAGGTGGCCTCGAAGATCGCCATCTGCGGCAGGACGGGCTGCGACACGTCCAGGAACTGCGGCAGGAAGGCGACGAAGAAGACGATGCTCTTGGGGTTGAGCGCCGTCACCACATAGGCGTGGGCGAAGATGCGGAACGGCTTTCCCTCCGCCGGCGCCTCACCCTCGGCACCGAGGGAGACGGGGGCACGCCACAGCTTGATGCCGAGCCAGACAAGATAGGCCGCGCCCGCCCATTTCAGCACGGTGAAGATCGCGGCGGAGGTGGCGAGCAGCGCGCCGAGGCCGAGCATGGAGGCGGTCATGGCGGTGAAATCGCCTAGCGCGACGCCGGCGACCGTGGCGCCCGCCGCCTTGCGGCCGTGGCCGAGCGCATAGGAGATGACGAGGAGGATCGTCGGGCCGGGAATGGCCAGCATGATGGCGGAGGCGGCGGCGAAGGCAAGCCAATGGTCGAGCGACATGAAAACTCCCCGGATCGAGTGCGGTCCGGGGAGCAAGCCATTGCGATTTCATGCCGTCAAGCGGGATATTTCAGCCGGCCGGCTTCCATTTCTGGCCGATGGCGTCCATCACCTCGCCGAACCATTTCGCCGAGGTGTCGAAATGTTTGCCGCCCTTGATGCGCGGGAACTCGATGGTGCGCAGCTTGCCGCCCTGCGCCTCGTCGTGGCCGGTGACGCCGGAGACCTTGTTCAGCGCGCTTTCGACGGCAAGGTCGGTCATGCTCTGGATGAGGCGCAGGTCGTCGCGGTTGGCCGGGGCCGAGCGGGCATAATAGCCCGATTTCTGCACCATGGAGCGCTCGGCGCCGAGCAGGGCCGCGAACTGCTTGGAGAACCAGTTGCCGACATTGATCGTGTCGATCTTCACATGGCCGAAGGCGTCGCGCTTGACGGTCTCGCCGGCCGCTTCCCGTTCCGCCACGATGGCGTCGAGGCAGGCGCCTTCCGAGACGAACAGCGTGACGAAGCCGGTGCGGTCCATGACGGCCTTCAGGCGCTCGGCCTCGCCTTCGAGGTTGAAGTCCATCTCCGGCAGGTAGAGGCCGTCGATGTTCTTCAATTGCTTGTTCATCATGAAGCCGTCGACATATTCGTTGCCGCTGGTCTTCTGGATATAGGCGCGTGCGGTGGCGGCGGTGAGCCAGCCGCAATGGCGGCCCATGACCTCGTGCACGACGAGGGTTTTCGGCGCCGCGCTCTGCTCGTTGCTGACATGGTCGAAGAAGCCGGCGCCGACCTCGGCCGCCGTCCAGGCGCCGAGCGACTGGCGGATCGGCACGACGTCGTTGTCGACGGTCTTCGGCAGGCCGACGACGGTGAGGTTGTAGCCGTTCGCGCCGAGATAGGCGGCAAGGTCGGCGGCCGTCGTGTTGGTGTCGTCGCCGCCGATGGTGTGGAGGATGGTGATGCCGTCCTTGGCAAGGCGCTCGGCCGCCACGCGCAGCGGGTTCTCGCCTTCCTTGACGAGGCCGCGCTTCACGCAGTCCGCCGCGTTCGTCAGCTTCACGCGGCTGTTGCCGATGGGCGAGCCGCCGTAGCGGTGGAGGAGGGGGGCCTTCTCGCGCATCTCCTTGGTGATGTCGATGCGGTCGGCAAGCAGCAGGCCCTGGTAGCCCGAGCGATAGGCGACGAGCTCGATCTCCGGCGCGACGTCGCTGTAGCGTTCGATGAGGCCTCCGACTGCGGACGACAGGCAGGGGGCGAGCCCGCCGGCGGTCAGCATTGCGACTTTCTGCTTGGCCATAATTCCTCCTCGGCTTCAGCACGTCTCGATGGGTGCCGTTGCGGTCTTTGTCTGCGCAGCTCCGCACGCAAAACCGCTCCACACTTTTGCTGGAGTTGCTCCTAGCGCAGAATCCCTTTGAGGGGAACGGCGCGGCGAACTTATCCGCACTCCGTGACGATTTGACTTCTATGCCTTTCCGGCGAAAATCCGGTATCTCCGCTTCGGATGCATCCACTTATTGAGGGGCATCAAAATTTTGTCATGGCATGTTTCCTGCCTTGCTTTCCCTGCAATTGTCTGATCAAGATCACCTTATGTTCCAGAATTCGAGAACCTGTTTCATCGGTGCCGTGTGGGATCGCCTCGTCGGCATGGTCACTGAGGCCGCCAGCAATGTGTTGTCCGGCGTGGTGGAGGCCGTGCGCACCCTTTTCGAGGGCGACGCGGAGACGCGCCGGCAGGTGGCCTTTTCCGTCGCCATGATCGCGCTTTCGGCCAAGATGGCGAAGGCCGACGGCGTGGTGACGGCCGCCGAGGTCGATGCCTTCAAGGACATCTTCAAGTATCCCGACGACCAGGCGGCCAATGTCGCCCGGCTCTACAACCTCGCCCGGCAGGACGTCGCCGGCTTCGAGGCCTATGCGGAGAAGATGCGGGCGCTGTGCGTCTCCTGCGAGAAGAATTGCCCGATCCTGGAAGACATCGTCGACGGCCTGTTCCACATCGCCAAGGCGGACGGCGTGATCCACGAGAACGAGATGGCCTTCCTTTCCCGCGTGGCGGAGATCTTCGGCATGGCCGAGGAGCGCTTCGAGCAGATCACCGCGCGGCACGTCCATCTCAGCGGGCGCGACCCCTACAAGGTGCTGGGCGTCAAGCCGAGCGACGATTTTTCCGAAATCCGCAAGCGCTACCGCGTGCTTGCCTCGGAGAACCATCCCGACAGGCTGGTGGCGCGCGGCGTGCCGGCCGAGTTCCACCGGATCGCGAACGACCGCATGGCCGCGCTCAACGCCGCCTTCGAGGCGATCGAGAAGGAACGCTGCGCCGCATGAGCGCATTTGTCTGCGACTATTCCGGTGCGACCGCCGCGCCGTCGCCGAATTTCGGCGAGCGGGCGGGCGGGCGGTCCCCGGATATCATCCTCCTGCATTATACCGGCATGGAAACGGCCGACGGCGCGCTGAAATGGCTCCGAGCGCCGGAAAGCCAGGTCTCCTGCCATTACTTCGTGCATGAGGACGGGCGTATCGAGCAACTCGTCCGCGAGACCGATCGCGCCTGGCACGCCGGAAAGAGCTTCTGGAAGGGCGAGACGGACATCAACTCCGCCTCCATCGGCATCGAGATCGCCAATGCCGGCCATCCCGGCGGGCTGCCGGATTTCCCCGACGCGCAGATCGCGGCGGTCGTCGAACTTTGTCTCGATTGTGGCGGAAGGTGGGGCATCGCCCCCGAACGGGTGCTTGCGCACTCCGATGTGGCCCCCGTCCGCAAGGTTGATCCGGGCGAAAAGTTCCCCTGGGGCCGGCTCCATGAGAAGGGCGTCGGGCACTGGGTCGCGCCGTCGCCGGTCATGGGCGGGCGCTTCTTCCAGCGGGGGGATGCGGGCCAGCCCGTCGAAGCGCTCCAGACCATGCTGTCGCTCTATGGTTACGGCGTTGAAATCGATGGGAATTATTCGGAAAAGACGGAAGGGGCGGTCGCCGCCTTCCAGCGGCATTTCCGGCCCGAACGGGTGGACGGCATCGCCGATTTCTCCACCATCGACACGCTGCACCGGCTGCTCTCTGCCCTGCCGCGGCTGGCCGCCTGACAGGGCCGGTTTCCGGTAATTGTTACCGGCTGTAACGGAAGTTTACCGCTCCGCCACACCCTGACCCGAATGGGCATGTTCTTTCCGTCTGCGTTCGTTGCAGCGCAGCATGCGGTCAGGGCCTGATCGCACTCAACGAGGATCACGACTTTTGCGCAAGGTGCGCGGCGGAGGACGCTGCGCGCCAGGGCTTAGCCTTTGCGCCCATTGGAGACTGGAACTACATGAGAAGACTTCTTGCCGCCCTCGGCGCGGCCTGCCTTTGCGCGTCCGTTTTTTCCGCCGGCATGGCGCATGCGGCGTCCGGCCACAAGACCCAAACGGAAAAAACCCGCCCCCTGTTCCAGGCCAAGGCGAAGGGCAAGGCGAAAGCCCACAAGACGGCGGCCAAGCGCCACAAGCGCAAGGCGGTGATCGACAAGGACGGCATCATCACCGGCTCGCTGCAGACGTTCAGGAGCACCACCGGCTATCCGAAGGCCGAGAACCCGCTGAAGGAGGGCGTGAAGGTCGCCGGCTATTCGGGCCTCATCCAGTCCTATGCCAAGGCCTACGGCGTGCCGGTCGACCTTGCCCATGCGGTCGTCCGCGTCGAGAGCAATTTCAATCCGCGGGCGCGCGGCAGCGCCGGGGAGATCGGCCTCATGCAGATCAAGCCGGCGACGGCGCGCATGATGGGCTATCGCGGTAGCGCCAAGGGGCTCTACGATCCGGAGACCAACATCAAGTTCGGCATGAAATACCTCGCCATGGCGCAGGACCTCGGCGACGGCACGACCTGCAGCACCATCCTCAAGTACAATGCCGGCCACGGCGCACGGCGCATGAACCCGGTCTCCAAGCGCTATTGCGGCAAGGTGCAGGCCCTCATCGACTAGGACCGATCGCCATTCAGCCCAATCCGGCCTGAACTGAATGTCGATCGGTCCTGAGGCGACTTTTCGCAGGCTGGAATCGGCATCCCGCCGTGCTATTGGCAGGGACGACAGGTGAGGAGGGCAGGATGCGGCATTTCGATTTCGTCGTCGTCGGCAGGGGCATGATGGGGGCCGCGGCGGCGCGGCATCTTTCGCGCACGGGCGCCTCGGTGGCGCTCGTCGGGCGCGGGGAGCCGGCCGACTGGCAGGCGCATGACGGCGTCTTCGCCAGCCATTACGACAGCGGCCGCATCACCCGCACGATCGACAACGATCCCGACTGGGCGCTGCTCGCCAACCGCTCCATCGCCCGCTATCGCGAAATCGAGGCCGAGAGCGGCATCGCCTTCTACGGCGAGACCGGGTGCCTGATCAGCGGCGCGTCCGGCGGCGCCTTCATCGGCTCGGTGGAGGCCGTTGCAAAGCGCTATGGGCTCGATGCGCCCCTGCTCGGCCGGGCGGAGCTTGGTCGCCGCTTTCCCTGGTTCGCGCTGCCGGAAACCTTCTCCGGCGTCTTCGAGGCGAAGGGGGCGGGCTATGTCGATCCGCGCAAGCTGGTCGCCGCGCAGGTCGCCTGCCTGGAAAAGGCCGGCGGCGTGCCGATCCTCGACGAGGCGCTTTCCGTGACGGAAACCGGCGACTGCGCGACCGTTGCGCTCAGATCCGGCGGCTCGGTCACGGGCGGGCGCGTGCTCGTTGCGACCGGCGGCTTCTCGCGGGCGCCGGGGCTTTTGCCGAAGGTGCCGGCGCTGGTCGTCAAGGCGCGGACGGTCGTGCTGGCGCAGTTGACGCCCGGGCAGGCGGAGGCCTTTTCCGGCATGCCCTCGTGGATCGACGAGAGCGGCGATCCTTCGGACCATTTCTATTTCCTGCCGCCTATCGTTTACCCGGACGGGCATTCCTATCTCAAGATCGGCGGCGATCCGACGGAGATCGAGCTCGACGAGGAGCAGGCGATCCGCGACTGGTTCCGTGGGCAGGGCGACCCGGGGGCGGTGGCCCATCTGAAGCGGCTGCTCGCCCGTTCCATTCCGGGCCTCGACCCGGTGCGCCTCGTCTCCGTTCCGTGCGTGACGACCTATACGGTGCACGGCTATCCCTATGCCGGCTTTGTGGAGGGCGAGCGCATCGCGCTCATGACCGGCGGCAACGGGGCGGCGGCGAAGAGTTCTGACGAGATCGGCCGCGTCGGCGCGGACCTTCTCCTTCGCGGCCGGCTCGACGAGCCGGATTATGCGACGGATTTCGCCGTTCATTTTCGCTGAGGCTCTGGTCTTTCCTGTCGGTATCGGCTAGGCAGCGCCTGCCAGTTGGCCGGGCAGCCGCGCCTTGCAAGGGTCGAAAGGCCGCAGGGTGAGGAAAGTCCGGGCTCCACGGAAACACGGTGCCGGATAACGTCCGGCGGGGGCGACCCCAGGGAAAGTGCCACAGAAAGCAAACCGCCTTCCTTGGAAGGTAAGGGTGAAAGGGTGGGGTAAGAGCCCACCGCGGTCCTGGCGACAGGGCCGGCACGGTAAACCCCACCGGGAGCAAAACCGAATAGGGATGACGCGGGCCGCGCAAGCGGTCCAGCCTGTTTCCGGGCCGGTCATCCGGGTGGGTTGCAAGAGGCCGGGCGCAAGTCCGGTCCCAGATGAATGGCTGCCACGTTCCGGTCTCGGCCGGAGCCATACAGAACCCGGCTTACAGGCCAACTGGCAAAAATCTCCTTCCCTTGCGAAGTTTTTTCGCGGCGCGCCAAGGTGCTGAATTCCTTGGGGTTCGCGCGCGCCTTGCAGCGCGGCGAATTGCGCGCGGGCGCTGTCCCGCCTCGTGCAAATCCAAGGCGTTGAACGGCGTTTCCTAACCTTTTGTTAAACTTAACGGCTTATAAACGATTGGAGGTCCGAAGACGGGAGACGAGGTCTCTTCCCATTGACGCCCATATGGTCCCATGGTATCCCAAAATCGCACTGCACGAGGACGCATGAGCGTCCGATCATCGCAAACCTTTGAGGTCGACCGGCTGGGGACGGTGAGGCGCTTTTGCGCCGCGCCGAGGCTGGATTGCGGGTGCAGTGTTGTGTCGGTTATGTCGGGGCGGATGCACAGCGTCCCGACGGGGGAAGCGGCTGTATCGCGTCATGACCCGGTTCCTGTCCAATGCGACGAACAGGATAGATGCCAAGGGGAGGGTTTCCGTTCCCTCGGCATTCCGTTCCGTCCTGTCGCAACGGGACATCCGGGAACTTTATTGCTTCCAGGATTTCATGTTTCCGGCCATCAGCGTCGGCGGCCCGGATCTGCTCGATCGTCTCGAGCGCCAGATCGCCAGCGAGGACGCTTTTGCGCCGAGGGCCAACCGGATGTCGCTCCTCATTCACGGGGGCGGCGTCTTCATGAAGCTCGATTCGGAGGGGCGCCTGCCGGTCACGGATTTCATCCGGGACTATACGGGCATCACGACGGACGTGACCTTTGTCGGTCGGGCGGATCATTTTCAGCTCTGGGCACCGCAGACATTCCTAGCCACGCAGGCGGCTGCCCGGGAAGAGTTCAGGACGCGAGGTCTGGGCTCGGAGTAAGACGGAGAATCGGAATGGCGGCGGATCTTGGCGGAGGTTCTACTGATGCCGATGGCGGACCGGTCCGTCACATTCCGGTTCTTCTCTCCGAGGTCATCGAGGCGCTCGCGCCGAGGCCCGGCGCCGTCATCCTCGACGGCACGTTCGGAGCCGGCGGCTACACGTCGGCGATCCTGGCTGCCGGCGCCAACGTCATCGCGCTCGACCGCGACCCGACGGCCATCGAAGGCGGGCAGGGGCTGGTAAAGGCCTCCGGCGGCCGGCTTTCGCTCATCCATTCGCGCTTTTCCGATCTTGCCGACCACGCGCCCGCAGGCGGGCTCGACGGCGTGGTGCTGGATATCGGCGTCTCCTCCATGCAGATCGACGAGGCGGAACGCGGCTTCTCCTTCCAGAAGAACGGCCCGCTCGACATGCGCATGTCCGCCTCCGGCGTCTCGGCCGCCGACGTGGTGAACCGCGCGAAGGTCTCCGACCTTGCCCGCATCTTCGGCTTCCTCGGCGAGGAGAAGCAGGCCGGCCGCATCGCCCGCGCCATCGAGAAGGCGCGCGAGAAGGAGCCCTTCGCCACGACGCGGCAGCTCGCCAACCTTATCGAGCTCACGACCCCGCGCAAGGCCAAGGACAAGATCCATCCGGCAACGCGCGTCTTCCAGGCGCTGCGCGTCTTCGTCAACGACGAGCTCGGCGAGCTCGCCCGTGCGCTGATCGCCGCCGAGCGCGCGCTGAAGCCGGGCGGGCGGCTCGTCGTCGTCTCCTTCCATTCGCTGGAGGACCGCATCGTCAAGAAGTTCTTCCAGGATCGCTCCGGCAAGGCCGCGGGCTCCCGGCACCTGCCGGAGGTTCACGACCGCGCCGCAACCTTCGCACCAGTCGGGCGCCCTATGGTGGCGGCCGGCGACGAGGAGAGCGCGGTCAACCCGCGCGCACGATCCGCGAAGCTGAGAGCAGGCGAGCGCACCAGCGCCCCCGCCGGGACGGATGATCTGTCCATTTTCAACCTGCCCAACCTTGCCGGCCTCGAGAAGATGGGAAGCTGAGTGATGTTCCGTACCCTTGATGTCGTGATGATCGCCGTCATGACCGCAGCAGCAACCGTCACCTATTCGATCAAGCACCAGGCCGACAACAAGCTCGAAGAGGTGCGCAAACTCGATGCCGAGATCAAGCTGGAGGAGGACACGATCGACCTCCTGAAGGCCGACTGGGCGCTGGCGACCCAGCCGAACCGGCTCGAGCGCCTCGTGCAGATATTCGAAGGCGACCTGAAGCTCGTTCCGACCGAATCGACCCAGCTCGCCCAGCCGAACGAGCTGCCGATGCCCGTCGCCGAGCTGCCGGCGCTTCCCGCGGAGAAGGACGACAAGGTCGCCAAGGCCAAGGCGCCCGCCTCGGGCACGGATGCAATCCAGACCGGATCGGTGGCGCGCTGATGTCCTTCCTTTCCCGCATCATGGTCGTCAAGAGCAAGGCGCACTTCAACGCCGGCGGCAACAACAACCGTTCGGCCGGCGCCGGCGGCCAGTCCTTCGAGGGCACGCGCAAGCGCTCCGGCTCGCAGGCCCGCAGCCGCGTCGCCGTCATGATCTGCTGCTTCGGCGTCGCCTATGCCGTCATCGGCGGCCGCCTCGTGCAGTACGGCATGGCCTCGCCCGAGACCGTTTCCTCGATCAGCCCGGCCGACCGCCTGATGGCCTCGCGCCCGGACATCGTCGACCGCAACGGCGAGATCCTCGCCACCGACATCCGCACCGTCTCGCTCTATGCCGAGCCGAACAGGATCGTCGACGCCGACGAGGCCGTCGAGATGCTCGCCACCGTGCTGCCGGACCTCGACCGGCGCGACATCTACCGCAAGCTCACCTCCAAGAGCCGCTTCCAGTGGCTGAAGCGCCAGTTGACGCCCAAGCAGCAGAGCCGCATCCTCGCGCTCGGCATTCCCGGCGTCGGCTTCCGGCCGGAAAAGCGCCGCTTCTATCCGGGCGGCCCCACCGCCTCGCACATCGTCGGCTACGTCAATATCGACAACCGCGGCATCTCCGGCATGGAGCGCTACATCGACAACCAGGGCCTTGCCGACCTTGCCGCCATCGGCATGACGAGCGACGCCAAGCTGGAGCCGGTGCGCCTTTCCATCGACCTTCGCGTGCAGGCGATCGTGCGTGACGTCGTCAAGGACGGCATGGAGAAGTACAAGGCCATCTCGGCCGGCGCCGTGGTGCTGAACGTGCATACCGGCGAAGTCCTCGGCATGGCCTCCTATCCCGACTTCGACCCGAACAACCCGGCCGAAGGCGCCGAGGAGGGCTGGCTGAACCGCATGTCGAACGGCACGTTCGAGATGGGCTCGACCTTCAAGAGCTTCACGCTCGCCATGGCGCTCGATTCGGGCAAGGTGAAGCTCACCGACAGCTTCGACGCCAGCAAGCCCATCCGCATCGGCGGCTTCACCATCCACGACTTCCACGGCAAGCACCGCGTCCTGACGGTGCCGGAGATCTTCCAGTATTCCTCCAATATCGGCACGGCCAAGATGGCCGACGTCATCGGCATCGAGGGGCACAAGGAATTCCTCACCCGAATGGGCCTGCTGACGCGGCTCGAAACCGAGCTTCCCGAGGTCAAGACGCCGAGCCAGCCTGCCGTCTGGAAGAAGATCAACTCGATCACCATCTCCTACGGCCACGGTGTCTCGACGACGCCGCTGCAGACGGCCGTCGCCGCCGCCGCGCTCCTCAACGGCGGCAAGCTCATCAACCCGACCTTCCTGCCGCGCAGCCGCGAGGAGGCCGACGAGATCGCCAAGATGGTCGTCAAGCCGTCGACGGTGGACGCGATGCGCTACCTCTACAAGCTGAACGGCAACGACGGCTCCGGCCGCAACGCGCTCGTTCCCGGCTTCAATGTCGGCGGCAAGACGGGCACGGCCAACAAGGTGGTGAACGGGCGCTATTCCAACACGCTCAACTTCAACGCCTTCGTCTCGGGCTTCCCCATCGACAACCCCGATTACGTGGTCCTGACCTTCATCGACGCCCCGCAGACGGGCAAGGGCGGCGGGCGCACCGCCGGCAGCAACGCCGCCCCGATGGTGGGCGAGATCATCCGCCGTTCCGCCGCGCTTCTCGGTGTAAAGCCGAAATTCGGTGACGACGGCTCTGCCTTGCTTGTGTCTTATTGAACGGAGAAGACGGGACGCCGATTCGGAGGCGAAACGGCTGCCAACAGAAAGACAGAGCGGACAATGAAGATCAGTGACCTTGCCGGACCCGAAATCGCACTTCCCGATGCCGTCGCCGCGACGGACGTGACGGGCATTGCCAGCGATAGCCGCAAGGTGAAACCGGGCGATCTCTTCGTCGCCCTCTCCGGCACCAAGGCCGACGGCAGCGCGTTCATCGCCGATGCCGTTTCGCGCGGGGCGGCGGCCGTCGTCGTCTCGGCCGGAACGTCGGTCGATGCGTCCGTGCCGGTCGTCGCGGTCAGGGAGTCCCGCCGCTTCCTCGCCCTTGCCGCCGCCCGCTTCTACGGCCGCCAGCCGGAAACCATGGTCGCCGTCACCGGCACGGCGGGCAAGACCTCCGTCGCCGCCTTCACGCGGCAGATCTGGGCCCATGCCGGCCATGCCGCGGCGATGATCGGCACGACGGGCGTCGTCGCGCCCGGCCGCAACGACTACGGCTCGCTGACGACGCCGGATCCCGTCTCGCTGCATGCGCTGCTCGCCGAGCTGGCCGATGCCGGCGTCACCCATGCCGCGATGGAGGCCTCCAGCCACGGCCTCGACCAGTCGCGCCTCGACGGCGTGAAGCTTTCCGCCGGCGCCTTCACCAATCTCGGCCGCGACCACATGGACTACCATCCGACGGTCGAGCACTACATGGCCTCCAAGATGCGGCTCTTCGATACGCTGCTGCCGAAGGGCGCGCCCGCCGTCGTCTATGCCGACGACGAATGGTCGGGCACGGCGATCGACACGGCCCGCAAGGCGGGCTGCGACGTGCGCACGGTCGGCCGCAAGGGCGACTATCTGGCGCTGAAGCGCGTCGAGCACTTCCGCCACAAGCAGACCGCCGAGATCCATGTCGGCGGTGACATCTTCGAAGTGCACATTCCGCTCGCCGGCGATTTCCAGGTGGCCAACGCGCTCGTCGCGGCCGGCCTTGCCATGTCGACCGGCGTTCCCGCCGCAACCGCGATGGCCGCGCTCGAAAAGCTGGTCGGCGCTTCCGGCCGGCTCGAACTGGTGGGACACGCGAAGAACGGCGCGCTCGCCTATGTCGACTATGCGCACAAGCCGGATGCGCTGGAGAACGTGCTGACCTCCGTGCGCCCCTTCACGACGGGCCGCGTCATCGTGGTCTTCGGCTGCGGCGGCGACCGCGACAAGGGCAAGCGGCCGATCATGGGCGAGATCGCCACGCGCCTTGCCGACGTGGTGATCGTCACCGACGACAATCCGCGCTCGGAAGTGCCGGCCGTCATCCGCTCCGAGATCATGGCCGCCGCGAAGGGCGCGACGGAGATCGGCGACCGCGCGGAGGCGATCCGCAGCGCCGTCGGCATGCTGCAGGCGGGCGACACGCTGATCGTCGCCGGCAAGGGACACGAGGAGGGCCAGACCGTCGGCTCCGTGACGCTGCCCTTTTCCGACCATGCCGAGCTCGGCAAGGCACTGGAGGAGAGCGCACGGTGACATGGCTCTGGACAAGCGCTGATCTCGTCGCGGCCATGAACGGCCGCCCCATCGGCAACCTGCCGCAGGGCGTGACCGGCATTTCCATCGACAGCCGCGGCATCACGCCGGGCGAGGCCTTCTTCGCCATCAAGGGCGACCGGGTCGACGGCCACGATTTCGCAAGCCTTGCCGTTGCCAACGGCGCGGCGCTGCTCGTCGTCAGCGAGGCGAAGCTCCCCGCGCTCGGCCGCCTCGTCTCGCCGATGATCGTCGTGCCGGACGTGCTGCAGGCGCTGGTGGAACTCGGCTGCGCGGCGCGCGACCGCACGGCCGCCCGCATCATCGCCGTCACCGGCTCGGTCGGCAAGACGACGACCAAGGAGATGCTGCGCCAGGCGCTTGCGCCCTCCGGTGCCGTGCACGCCTCCGTCGCCTCCTTCAACAACCATTGGGGCGTGCCGCTGACGCTCGCCCGCATGCCCGAAACAACGGATTTCGGCATCTTCGAGATCGGCATGAACCATGCCGGCGAAATCCGCCCGCTCGTTTCCATGGTGCGCCCGCATATCGCGATGGTGACGACCATCGCCCCGGCCCATCTCGGCAATTTCCGCGACCTCGAGGAGATCGCCGCGGCCAAGGCCGAGATTTTCGAGGGCGTGGTGCCGGGCGGCCATGCGCTCATCAACCGCGACAACGAGCAATACGCCTTCCTCGAAAAGGCCGCGCGCGCGGCGGGCGTCTCGCATATCCATGGCTTCGGCGCGGACCCGAAGGCCGAGTTCCGCCTGCTCGATTTCGTGAGCGGGCCGGAGGGCAGCCTGCTGCGCGCCGCCATCGGCAACCAGACGCTGGAGGTGCCGATGGGCGCACCCGGCCGGCATATCGCGGAAAACGCCGTCGCCGTGCTCGGCGCGGTGCATCTTGCCCATGGCGATATCGAGAAGGCGATGGCCGGCCTTGCCACCATGCAGGCGGAGAAAGGCCGCGGCCGGCGCTACCGGCTTGCGAAGGACGGCGGCTGGTTCACGCTGATCGACGAAAGCTACAACGCCAACCCGACCTCGATGCGCGCGGCCATCGCGCTCCTGCGCGACGCCGATCCGCACGGACAGGGCCGGCGCATCGCCGTGCTCGGCGACATGCTGGAGATGGGCGCGCATTCGCCCGCCGTCCATGCCGGCCTTGCCGAGCCGCTCGCCGAGGCGGGCATTGCCACCGTCTGGCTCGGCGGCCCGGACATGGCGGCGCTGCGCGACGCGCTGGCGGAGACCATCGAGACGACCTACCGCGAAACGGCCGACGAGCTTGCCGCCCATGCGCTGGAAAGCGTGCGGCCGGGCGACGTCCTCGTCGTCAAATCGTCGAAGGGCACGGGCTTCAGCCGCATCGTTGCGGCCCTGCTTGACAAATACCAGCCGTTCCCGGAGAGGGAAGGCCGGAGTTGAGGAGGTTCGGCCGGGCAGACGCCCGCCGGACCTTCTTTTTATGTGATCTGCTTCCCATCCCGGCCCGTCACGCCGCGGATGCTTCCAGGAACCTTTTGGGGAAAGGGTAACAATGCTGCTTTGGCTCGTCGAGCTGGCGAACACCATCCAGGTGTTCAACCTGTTCCGCTACATTACCTTCCGGACAGGCGCCGCGCTGTTCACCTCGGCCACCATCGTCTTCCTGTTCGGGCCGATGATCATCTCCTCCCTGCGCATCCGCCAGGGCAAGGGCCAGCCGATCCGCGCCGACGGGCCGCAGACGCATTTCAAGAAGGCCGGCACGCCCACCATGGGCGGCCTGATGATCCTTGCCGGCATCGTCGGCAGCGCGCTGCTGTGGGCGGACCTTTCCAACGTCTATGTCGTCGCCACGCTCCTCGTCACGCTCGGCTTCGGCGCCATCGGCTTCTACGATGACTATCTCAAGGTCACCAAGCAGACGGAGAAGGGCTTTTCGGGCAAGGCGCGCCTCGGCCTCGAATTCCTGATCGCCGGCATCGCCACCTATTTCATGATGCGCGCCTCGATGTCTGCCGGGGCTTCCGGCTCGACCTTCGCCTCGTCCATCGCCTTTCCCTTCGCCAAGGACCTCCTCGTCAACCTCGGCATCTTCTTCGTGCTGTTCGGCGGCTTCGTCATCGTGGCGGCCGGCAATGCGGTGAACCTGACGGACGGGCTCGACGGGCTCGCCACCGTTCCCGTGATGATCTCGGCGGCGGCCTTCGGCCTCATCGCCTATCTTGCCGGCAACGCGGTCTTCGCCAACTACCTGCAGATCCATTTCGTGCCCGGCACGGGCGAGCTTGCCGTGGTGCTCGGCGCTGTCATCGGCGCCGGCCTCGGCTTCCTGTGGTTCAACGCGCCGCCGGCCGCCATCTTCATGGGCGACACGGGCTCGCTCGCCCTCGGCGGGCTCATCGGCTCGGTCGCCGTCGCCACCAAGCACGAGATCGTCATGGCCATCATCGGCGGCCTCTTCGTCATGGAGACCCTGTCGGTCATCATCCAGGTCGGCTCGTTCAAGCTCACGGGCAAGCGCGTCTTCCTCATGGCGCCGATCCACCATCACTTCGAGAAGAAGGGATGGACGGAGAGCCAGGTCGTCGTGCGCTTCTGGATCATCTCGGTCGTGCTGGCGCTGGTCGGCCTTTCCACGCTCAAGCTGCGGTAAGGTGCCATGATCCCCGTCACCACCTTCAAGGGGAAGTCGGTCGCGCTCTTCGGGCTCGGCGGCTCGGGCCTTGCGACGGCGCTGGCGCTCGCCGCGGGCGGGGCGGACGTCACGGCCTGGGACGACAATCCGGCAAGCGTCGAAAATGCCTCGGCCGCGGGTGTGAAGACCGGCGACCTCCGGGCGCTGGACTGGAGCGCGCTCGATGCGCTGGTGCTCTCGCCCGGCGTGCCGCTGACCCACCCCAAGCCCCACTGGAGCGCGGACCTTGCGCCCGCGGCGGGCGTCGAGATCGTCGGCGACGTCGAGCTCTTCGTGCGCGAGCGGCGTGCCCACGCGCCGGACTGCCCCTTCGTCGCCATCACCGGTACCAACGGCAAGTCGACCACCACGGCGCTGATCGCCCATATCCTGAAGGCGAGCGGGCGCGACACGCAGCTCGGCGGCAATATCGGCACGGCCGTGCTGACGCTCGATCCGCCGAAGGCGGGCCGCTTCTACGTCGTCGAGTGCTCGTCCTACCAGATCGACCTCGCGCCGTCGCTGAACCCTTCCGCCGGCATTCTCCTGAATCTGACCCCCGACCATCTCGACCGGCACGGCTCCATGCAGCACTATGCCGACGTCAAGGAGCGGCTGGTCGCGGCGAGCGACACCGCCATCGTCGGCGTCGACGACACCTTCTGCACGAGGATCGCCGACCGCGTGGAGCGGACCGGCACGAAGGTCGTGCGCATCTCGAAGCGCAACGTGCTCGCGGACGGTATCTTTGCCGACGGCGCGCGCCTTCTTCTGGCGCAAGGCGGAACGACGCGCGAGATCGCGGACCTTTCCGCCATCCAGACGCTGCGCGGCAGCCACAATGCGCAGAACGCGGCGGCGGCCGTCGCTGCCTGCCTTGCGGTCGGCGTCAGTGAGGACGAGATCCGCGCCGGCCTTGCCTCCTTCCCGGGGCTCAAGCACCGCATGCAGCCGGTCGGCCGGCGGGGCGCTACGCTCTTCGTCAACGATTCCAAGGCGACGAACGCCGATGCGGCCGCGCCCGCCCTTTCGAGCTTCGAGCGCATCTACTGGATCGCCGGCGGCCTTCCGAAGGAGGGCGGCATTGCGTCGCTCGGCGGCTTCTTCCCGAAGATCGCGAAAGCCTATCTCATCGGCGAGGCGGCGCCGGCCTTTGCCGCGACGCTCGGCGAGGCCGTTCCCTTCGAGATCGCCGGCACGCTGGAGCGCGCGGTGGCCGATGCGGCGGCGGATGCGGAAAAAGACGGAAGCGCCGGCATCGCCGTGCTGCTTTCCCCGGCTTGCGCAAGCTTCGACCAGTACAAGAACTTCGAAGTCAGAGGCGATGCCTTCGTGAAGCATGTCGCGGCGCTGCCGGGCGTTACCATGCTGATCGAGGTTTAGGATGGTGCCGGGGTTCGTTTCGCTCCCTGCCTCTCCTTCGTCATCCTCGGGCTTGACCCGAGGATCCACGCGGCACCCGCGGCGTGAATGGATCCTCGGGTCAAGCCCGAGGACGACGGAGGGAGGGGGAGGAGACACGAAAGCCCGATACCGCTCAACGAAGGGATTTGATCATGGTTAGCCGAGCCGAACGCGGTGCACTTGCGGACTGGTTCTGGACGATAGACCGCTTCTTCCTGGCGGCCTTCATCCTCCTGATGGGGGTGGGCTTCATGCTGTCCTTCGCGGCAAGCCCGGCGGTTGCCGAGCGTATCGGCCTCGACAGCTTCCACTTCGTCAAGCGCCATGCGCTCTTCCTCCTGCCGGCCATCGCCGTCATGCTCGGCATCTCCTTCCTTACGCCCCGTCAGGTGCGGCGGGCGGCGATGATCCTGCTCATCCTCTCGCTCGGGGCCATGGTGCTGGCGCTATTCTTCGGCGTGGAGGTCAAGGGCTCGCGGCGCTGGATCTCCATCGGCAGCTTCTCCGTCCAGCCGTCGGAATTCATGAAGCCGGCCTTCGTCATCGTCTGCGCCTGGCTCTTCGCCGAACATGCGCGCCAGCCGGAAATCCCCGGCAACCTCTTCGCCATCATCCTCTTCGGCATCGTCGCCGCACTCCTCATCGCCCAGCCCGACCTCGGCCAGACGATCCTGACCGCCGCCGTCTGGGGCGGCATGTTCTTCATGGCCGGCATGCCGTGGCTGTGGATCATCGTGCTCGGCGGCGCGGGGGCCGGCGGCCTGCTGACGGCCTATACGCTCCTGCCGCACGTCGCCGCGCGTATCGACAAGTTCATGACGGGCGAGGGCGACACGTTCCAGATGGACACGGCCCGCGAGGCGTTGATCCGCGGCGACTGGTTCGGCCAGGGGCCGGGCGAGGGCATCATCAAGCGCATCATCCCCGACAGCCATACCGACTTCATCTTCTCCGTCGCGGCGGAGGAGTTCGGCATCGTCTTCTGCATGGTCATCGTGGCGATCTTCGCTTTCGTGGTGATGCGCGGCCTCAATCATGCCTTCAAGGAGCGCAACGATTTCACCCGTTTCGCCGTCGCGGGCCTTGTCCTGCAGATCGGCATCCAGTCGATGATCAATATCGGCGTGAACCTCGAACTGCTGCCGGCCAAGGGCATGACGCTGCCGCTCATCTCCTATGGCGGCTCCTCGATGATCGCCATCTGCGTGACCGCCGGCTTCATCCTGGCGCTGACCCGCCACCGGCCGGAAAAGCGCGCCTCCGAGCGCAGCCTCTTCCGCAGCGGCATCGTGGCGCCGGCCGAATAAGGGTTTGAAATGGACAAGGGCATCGTTCTTCTTGCCGCCGGGGGCACCGGCGGCCATCTTTTTCCGGCGGAGGCGCTGGCGCATGAGCTGAAGGCCGGCGGCTGGGCGGTGCATCTCGTCACCGACAGCCGCGCCGAGCGTTTTGCCGGCAAGTTCCCCGCCGACGAAATCCATGTCGTTCCCTCCGCGACCATCGGCTCGAAGAATCCGGTCAGCGTGGCCAAATCCCTCTTCACGCTGTGGCGGGGCATGCGGGCGGCGCGCCGGCTGCTGGCGCGGCTGAAGCCGAAGGTGGTCGTCGGCTTCGGCGGCTATCCGACCCTGCCGCCGCTGCTGGCAGCCACCGGCATGGGCATTCCCTCGATGATCCACGAGCAGAACGCCGTGATGGGCCGCGCCAACAAGGCGCTCGCCGCGCGCGTGAAGGCGATTGCCGGCGGCTTCCTGCCCGAGACGGGCGGCCAGTACGCCGACAAGACCGTGACGACGGGCAATCCCGTGCGCCCCGCCGTGCTGGAGGCCGCGAACATTCCCTACGAAGCCTCTGCGGAGGGCGAATTCCGCCTCGTCGTCTTCGGTGGCAGCCAGGGCGCACAGTTCTTCTCCAAGGCCATTCCCTCCGCCATCGCCGCGTTGGAGCTGCAGGACCGGGCGCGGCTCGTCATCACCCAGCAGGCGCGGCCGGAAGACCGCGACGAGGTGGTGCGCAGCTATGCCGACCTTGCGATCCCGGCGGAGGTCTCGCCCTTCTTCACCGACATGGCCGCGCGCATCGGCCATGCCCATCTCGTCATCAGCCGCTCCGGCGCCTCGACCGTTTCCGAGGTCTCGGTAATCGGCCGGCCGTCGATCCTGGTGCCCTATCCGCACGCGCTCGACCACGACCAGGCGGCCAATGCCGCGGCCCTTGCCGCCGGCGGCGGAGCGAAGGTGATCCAGCAGTCCGAGCTTTCGACGGAGCGCCTTGCCGGCATCGTCTCCAGGGCGATGCACGATCCTTCGGGCATGGCGGCGATGGCCGCGAATGCCAGAAAGGCGGGCAAACCGGACGCCGCGCGCTTGCTCGCCTCGATGGTTGAGGCTATTGCGGGCGGCAAGACGATAGCAGAATTCAAGGGAGAACGGCCATGAAGATGCCGCAGAGCATAGGGCTCGTTCATTTCATCGGCATCGGCGGCATCGGCATGAGCGGCATCGCCGAGGTGCTGCACAATCTCGGCCACCGCGTGCAGGGCTCCGACCAGGCGGACAGCGCCAACGTGCAGCGCCTGCGCGACAAGGGCATCGAGGTCTTCGTCGGCCACAAGGCGGAAAATCTCGGCGACGCGGAAGTCGTCGTCGTCTCCACCGCCATCAGGAAGAACAATCCGGAACTGATCGCGGCGCGCGAAAAGCTGCTGCCGGTCGTGCGCCGCGCGGAAATGCTCGCCGAGCTGATGCGCTTCCGCAATGCCATCGCCATCGGCGGTACGCACGGCAAGACGACGACGACCTCGATGGTCGCCACGCTCCTGGAAGCCGGCGGGCTCGACCCGACCGTCATCAACGGCGGCATCATCAACGCCTACGGCACCAATGCCCGCATGGGCGAGGGCGAGTGGATGGTGGTGGAGGCCGACGAATCGGACGGCACCTTCCTGAAGCTGCCGGCCGACATCGCCGTCGTCACCAATATCGACCCCGAGCATCTCGACCACTACGGCAATTTCGACGCCGTGCGCGCGGCCTTCCGCCAGTTCGTCGAGAATGTGCCCTTCTACGGCTTCGGCGTCATGTGCCTCGACCATCCGGAAGTGCAGGCGATGGTCAGCCGCATCGAGGATCGCAAGGTCATCACCTACGGCGAGAACCCGCAGGCCGACGTGCGCTTCTCCAACATCCGCATGGACGGCGCGACGTCGGTCTTCGACGTGGAGATTCGCCGCCGCCGCACCGGCCAGGTGATCTCGCTGAAGGACCTGCGCCTGCCGATGCCCGGCCGCCACAACGTCTCCAACGCCACGGCCGCCATCGCCGTCGCCCAGCGCCTCGGTATTGCGCCGGAGGCGATCGCCAGGGGGCTTGCGAGCTTCGGCGGAGTGAAGCGCCGCTTCACGCTCACCGGAAGCTGGAACGGCGTCAGTGTCTATGACGACTACGGCCACCACCCGGTCGAGATCAAGGCGGTGCTGCGCGCGGCGCGCGAAGCCTGCTCCGGCCGGATTATCGCGGTCCACCAGCCGCACCGCTACAGCCGCGTCGCGAGCCTCTTCGAGGAATTCGCCGGCTGCTTCAACGATGCCGACACGATCATGATCGCGCCGATCTACGCGGCGGGCGAGGACCCCATCGAGGGCGTCAGCGCGGAGGAGCTGGTTTCCCGCATCAAGTCCGCCGGCCACCGCGATGCACGCTTCCTTTCCGGGCCGGAGGCGTTGGCCTCCACCGTCGCCGGCATTGCAAAGCCCGGCGATTTCGTGGTTCTCTTGGGCGCTGGCAGCATCACCTATTGGGCACAGGCGCTGCCGAAGGAACTGGCAGGCATTTCGGGTGAGGTGGCATGAAGACGGTTGACGGGGCAAAACTTCTGGCGTCGCTGGGCGAGGGCATCAAGGAGGTCCGCGGACGCCTGACGCCGGATGCCCCGATGGACCGCGTGACGTGGTTCCGCGCCGGCGGCCTTGCCGAGCTGATGTTCCATCCGCACGACGTCGACGACCTCGTGACCTTCCTCAAGCTGCTGCCGGAAGAGGTGCCGCTGACGGTGACGGGCGTGGGCTCGAACCTCCTCGTGCGCGACGGCGGCATTCCGGGCGTCGTGATCCGCCTTTCGGCCAAGGGCTTCGGCGATGTCGAGCTTGCCGGCGAGAACCGCATCAAGGCGGGCGCGATCTGCCCGGACAAGAACATCGCCGCCATGGCGCTCGACCACGGCATTGCCGGCTTCGAGTTCTACTACGGCATTCCCGGCTCCATCGGCGGGGCGCTGCGCATGAATGCCGGCGCCAATGGCGGGGAGACCAAAGACCTCGTGGTGGAAGTCCACGCCGTCGACCGCAAGGGCGAGCGGCATGTGCTTTCCAATGCGGACATGGGCTATACCTACCGCCATTCCGCAGCGCCCGCCGATCTCATCTTCACCCATGCCGTCTTCGAGGGGCAGGCGGGTGAGAAGAACGAGATCCGCGCGAAGATGGACGCCGTGCGCCAGCACCGCGAGACCGTTCAGCCGATCCGCGAGAAGACGGGCGGCTCGACCTTCAAGAACCCGGAAGGCCATTCGGCCTGGAAGCTCATCGACGAGGCGGGCTGCCGCGGGCTGATGATCGGCGGCGCGCAGATGTCGCCGATGCACTGCAACTTCATGATCAACACGGGGCAGGCGACCGGCTACGAGCTGGAATATCTCGGCGAAACCGTGCGCAGCCGCGTGCTGGAACATTCCGGCATCGTGCTGCAATGGGAAATCAAGCGTCTCGGCAATTTCATGCCGGGCTATGAGGTAAAGGAATTCCTCGGCCGCGCAACGGCCTGATTCTCTCTCCTTGCTGGGGAGTTCGGCGCCGCCGGAGGGCGCCCGCACTCCCTCTCCCCCAACAGGCAAGTCCATCGAAAACCGTTTGGAGCCGCGCCAGCCGCGCGGCCGGGCCCTGCCGTGCGGGGCTCCAGTTGGGGGCATTCATGTTCAGGAAACTCTCCGCCGAGTTCATCGGCACGTTCTGGCTCATCTTCATCGGCAGCGGCAGCGGCATATTGGCCGCGACCTTCGCCGGGATCGGCATCGGCATCGTCGGCATTTCCCTTTCCGCCGGCATCGCGCTGATGGCGATGATCTATGCGATCGGCGGCGTTTCCGGCGGCCACATGAATCCCGCCGTCTCCGTTGGGCTGGCCGTCGCGGGAAAATTCCCCGCCGGCCATGTGCTGCCCTATACGCTGGCGCAGGTGGCGGGCGCGACGGCGGCGATGCTCTACCTCGTCGCCTCCGGCAGGGCCGGCTTCGTGGCGGGCGGCTTCGGCGCGAACGGCTATGGCGAGCTCTCGCCGGGCGGCTATTCGCTGACGGCGGGCTTCGTGGCCGAGGTGGTGCTGATGGTCCTCTTCGTCTTCATCATCCTCGGCTCGATCCACGACCGTGCGCCCGCGGGCTTCGCGCCCATCTCCATCGGCCTCAGCCTGACGGCGATCAACCTCGTCTCCATCCCGGTCACCAACACTTCGCTGAACCCGGCGCGCTCGACCGGCCTTGCGCTCTTCGCCGAGACGGGCGCGCTCTCGCAGCTCTGGCTGTTCTGGGTGGCGCCGATGGCGGGCGCGGTGATCGGCGCGCTCGTCTGGAAGGCGGTCGGTGGGGCGCGCTGAGCCGGGCTCATCCGTGCGTTTGAACGGGGCTCCGCCGTGGCCGGGCCTTTTCGCGTCTTGCGGCGGCACAGGCGCCTTTCGGCGATGCTTCCCCTTGCGTCAGGCTCAACTCTCTGATTCCAGAAGGAGAATCGAAGCGTTCCTTGATTCGGCGCCCGGAAAATTCGTTCCGCGCCGGGCCGGGTTAACGAAAGTAAACGCTTCATTAACCTTAATCAGGCTCTAGTGGTCCCACCTCGCTCGCCGAGTCGGATCCGGAACCGATCAGGTCCGCGCAAGCGACGGGGAACAGAGTGCGGAATTCAGTCGAGGGTTCTATGAGCGTAAAGCATGTCGCGGTGCTGATGGGTGGTTTTTCGTCGGAACGGCCGGTGAGCCTTTCCTCGGGGAACGCCTGCGCCGACACGCTGGAGGCCGTCGGCTACAGGGTCACGCGCGTCGATGTCGGCCATGACGTCGCCAGCGTCCTTGCCGAGCTGAAGCCCGACGTCGCCTTCAATGCGCTGCACGGCCCCTTCGGCGAGGACGGCACCATCCAGGGCATCCTCGAATATCTCGAAATCCCCTATACCCATTCCGGCGTGCTCGCCTCGGCGCTTGCGATGGACAAGGCGCAGGCGAAGATCGTCGCCAGGGCCGCCGGCATTCCCATTGCCGAGCAGCGGCTGATGAACCGCTTCGATTTCACCTCGGCCCATCCGATGAAGCCGCCCTATGTGGTCAAGCCGGTGCGCGAGGGCTCGTCCTTCGGCGTCGTCATGGTCAAGGAAGACCAGTCGCACCCCCCGCAGATCATCACCTCCTCGGAGTGGCGCTACGGCGATGCCGTCATGGTGGAGCGCTACGTCTACGGCCGGGAACTCACCTGCGGCGTCATGGGCGACGTCGCCCTCGGCGTCACCGAGGTGATCCCGCAGGGGCACGCCTTCTACGACTACGATTCCAAATATGTGAAGGGCGGTTCGAAACACGTCATCCCGGCGCAGATTTCACCGAATATTTACCAAAAAGTACAAACACTCGCGCTCAAGGCGCATCAAGCGATCGGGTGCCGTGGCGTCAGCCGTTCCGACTTCCGCTACGACGACCGCTTCTCCGAGAATGGCGAGCTTATCTGGCTGGAGGTCAACACCCAGCCCGGCATGACCCCGACCTCTCTGGTGCCCGAAATGGCCGTCCATGCCGGCCATTCCTTTGGTGAGTTCTTGAGCTGGATGGTGGAGGACGCGTCGTGCTTGCGTTGAGCGTCAGAAAGACGAGGGTGCGTCCCGCCGGGCTTGCCGAGGCGGAAGCCGGCCGCGTGCTGCCGCGCCCGCTGCGCCGCATCGTCCGCTTCCTCGTCAGCCTTGCGGCCGGCCGCATCCATATCCCGCGCCACACCGGCAGCGTCGCGACCGCGCTGTTCCTCGGCGCGACGGGTCTTTACGGCATGTCCCTCGGCGGCCATTCGCAGGATTTCGCCGAAGCCTCGACGACGGCAATGGGCTTTGCCATCGAGGACGTGAAGGTTTCGGGCAACCGCGAGACCTCGGAGATCGACATTCTCGAGCGCCTCGACCTCGACGGCACGACCTCGCTGGTCGCCCTCGACGTCAACGAGGCCCGCCGCAAGCTTGCCGAACTGCCCTGGGTCGAGGACGTCTCGGTGCGCAAGGTCTATCCCGGCACGATCGAGATCGCGCTGAAGGAGCGCGAGGCCTTCGCGATCTGGCAGCACGGCGACGACCTTTCCCTGATCGAGAAGAACGGCAGCGTGATCGCGCCGCTGCGCGACAACAAGTTCTCCACGCTGCCGCTCTTCGTCGGCCGCGACGCGGAAACGGCCGCCGCCGGCTTTGCCGCCGAATTCGACAGCTGGCCGGACATCAAGTCGCGGGTGAAGGCCTATATCCGGGTCGCCGGGCGGCGCTGGGACCTCCAGCTCCACAACGGCATCGTCGTGAAGCTGCCGGAGCACAACGTGCCGCGCGCCATGGACGAGCTGGCGACGCTGGAAAGCGAGCAGGGGCTCCTGGAGCGCGATATCGCCGCCGTGGACCTGCGCCTCGACGACCGCACGACCATCCGCCTGACGGAAGGGGCGCTGGAACGCCGCAACGCGGCGGTCGAGCAGAGGGCCAAGGAGCTGAAGAAGGCAGCGAAGCGCACATGAGCATTTTCGGTTCCTCCCATTTCGGCCTGCCGCGCCTGAAGCCGCTTTCCTCCAAGCGCGCCCATGTCGTTTCCGTGCTCGACATCGGCTCCACCAAGGTCGTCTGCATGATCGGCCGGCTGACGCCGCGCGCCGAGAGCGAGATCCTTCCGGGTCGCACGCACAATGTCGAGATCATCGGCATCGGCCACCAGAAATCCCGCGGCGTGAAGAACGGCGTGATCACCGACCTCGATGCGGCCGAAAGCGTCGTGCGCCTTGCCGTGGATGCGGCCGAGCGCATGGCGGGCCTCACCATCGAAAGCCTGATCGTCAACGTCTCGGCCGGGCGCCTGCAGAGCGACGTCTACACCGCGACCATCGACCTCGGCGGCCAGGAGGTCGACGCCAACGACCTTCGCAAGGTGCTCGCCGTCGCCGGCCAGCAGTCGCTGCGCCAGGACCGCGCCATCCTCCATTCGCTGCCGACGGGCTTCTCGCTCGACGGCGAGCGCGGCATCCGCGATCCGCTCTCCATGTTCGGCGACGTGCTCGGCGTCGACATGCATGTGCTGACGGCGGAGCGCACCTCGCTGAAGAACCTGGAGCTCTGCATCAACCGCGCGCACCTTTCCGTCGAAGGCATGGTTGCGACGCCCTATGCGAGCGGCCTTTCCGCCCTCGTCGACGACGAGGTCGAACTCGGCTGCGCCTGCATCGACATGGGCGGCGGCACGACGACCATCTCCGTCTTCGCCGAAGGCAAGCTGGTGCATTCCGACGCGGTCTCGCTCGGCGGCCACCACGTCACGACGGACCTTGCGCGCGGCCTTTCGACCCGCATCGAGGATGCCGAACGCCTCAAGGTCGTCCACGGCTCGGCCCTGCCGAATGCCGGCGACGAACGCGACATCATCACCGTGCCGCCCATCGGCGAGGACGACCGCGACCAGCCGACCCATGTGCCACGTTCGCTCATCTCGCGCATCGTTCGTGCGCGCATCGAGGAGACGCTGGAGCTCATCCGCGACCGCATCCAGCGCTCCGGCTTCTCGCCGATCGTCGGGAAACGGATCGTGCTGACGGGCGGCGCGAGCCAGCTCACGGGCCTGCCGGAAGCGGCCCGCCGCATCCTCGCCCGCAACGTGCGCATCGGCCGTCCGCTCGGCGTCTCCGGCCTGCCGACGGCGGCCAAGGGACCGGCCTTTTCGACGGCGGTCGGCCTCATGATCTATCCGCAGGTCGCGGAACTGGAAGAACACGCTGTGCAGGGCGGCATGCTCTCGCAGCTCACGGGTGGCAACGGCCGCATCGCCCGCATGGGCCAGTGGCTGAAGGAAAGTTTCTGACGGGTTTTCCGGCGGCGCGCCGGCGGGAAAGACCGACAACGAGTTTTGGGAATAGACCGGCTGGGCGAAGCGGCCGGAAACGAAAGGAACACTGAAATGACTATCAAGCTCCAGAAGCCGGACATCACCGAGCTGAAGCCGCGCATCACCGTCTTCGGTGTCGGCGGCGGTGGCGGCAACGCCGTCAACAACATGATCACCGCGGGCCTGGAAGGCGTCGATTTCGTCGTCGCCAACACCGACGCCCAGGCGCTGACCATGACCAAGGCTTCGCGGATCATCCAGATGGGTGTGCAGGTCACCGAAGGCCTCGGCGCCGGCTCGCAGCCGGAAGTCGGCCGTGCGGCCGCCGAAGAGTGCATCGACGAGATCATCGATCACCTCAACGGCACCCACATGTGCTTCGTCACCGCCGGCATGGGCGGCGGCACCGGCACGGGCGCGGCCCCGATCGTCGCGCAGGCCGCCCGCAACAAGGGCATCCTGACCGTCGGCGTCGTCACCAAGCCGTTCCACTTCGAAGGCGGCCGCCGTATGCGCCTTGCCGAAGAGGGCATCCAGGAACTGCAGAAGTCGGTCGACACGCTGATCGTCATCCCGAACCAGAACCTCTTCCGCATCGCCAACGACAAGACCACCTTCGCCGACGCCTTCGCGATGGCCGACCAGGTGCTCTATTCGGGCGTCGCCTGCATCACCGACCTCATGGTCAAGGAAGGCCTCATCAACCTCGACTTTGCCGACGTCCGCTCGGTGATGCGCGAGATGGGCCGCGCCATGATGGGCACGGGCGAAGCCTCGGGCGAGGGCCGCGCAATGGCCGCCGCCGAAGCCGCCATCGCCAACCCGCTGCTCGACGAAACCTCGATGAAGGGCGCACAGGGCCTCCTGATCTCCATCACCGGCGGCCGTGACCTCACCCTCTTCGAAGTCGACGAAGCAGCAACCCGTATCCGCGAAGAAGTCGATCCGGACGCAAACATCATCCTCGGCGCAACCTTCGACGAAGAGCTCGAAGGCCTGATCCGTGTTTCCGTCGTTGCAACGGGTATCGACCGCGCGGCCTCGGAGGTGGCTGCCCGCAATGCTGACTTTCGCAACCTCAGCAAGCCGGTAGTCCGCCCGTCCGCCGCCGTTCCGGTCCAGCCGCAGGCCCAGCCGGTCGCCGCTGCGCCGCAGCCCGTCGCCCAGCCGCAGCCGGTCCTGCAGCAGCCGGTCGTCCAGCAGCCGGTGGCCGATCCGATCGCCGACGCCATCCGCGCCTCGGAGGAAAGCCTCGAGCGGGAGCTCGCCATCCCGGCAAGCCGCCCGGCTCCGGTCCAGCCGGTCGCCACGCACCACGAGGAACCGCGCCTGCAGAACCGCATCTTCGCCGCTCCGGCGGAAACGCCGGTCATGCAGCGTCCGGCCCCGGTCCAGCAGCCGGTTCCGCAGGCCCCGGTCATGCAGCAGCGCGTCGAGCCGGCCGCTCCGGTCATCCGCCAGGAGCCGCAGACCATGCGCATGCCGAAGATCGAGGACTTCCCGCCGGTCGTGCAGGCCGAGATCGATCACCGCGCCGCCCAGCAGCCGGCCCTCGGGCACGGCGAGGAGCGCGGCCCGATGGGTCTCCTGCGTCGCCTGACCTCCTCGCTCGGCCGTCATGAGGAAGCCCATGGCGAAGAGCAGGCGGCGGCACCCCAGCAGCAGCGCCGCGCGCTCTCGCCGGAAGCCAGCCTCTATGCGCCGCGCCGCGGCCAGCTCGACGATCACGGCCGCGCAAACCCGCAGCCGCGCTCGCTCGGCGAGGACGATCAGCTCGAGATTCCGGCCTTCCTGCGCCGCCAGTCGAACTGACGCCTCACGCACTTTGTCACAGAATGCCCGGATCCCGATCCGGGCATTTTTATTTCGCCTTTTGTTTCAGGTGCTTGCAGGCCGAAAACTGCGTAACAAAGCGAAAGAAACAGTGATTTGTCTGACAGTGAGGGTCCTACTACATTCAGCCTGGGCAAAGGGGCAGTCAGGATTCGCCGCGCCGGCATCGCCGGAGAGCAGTAAACCATTCCAGACGTTCCGGCAGGACAGTCGGCGGGCGCTTGCGTCCGGCGCGGGACTTCCTGAGCCATAAAAAGAAAATGCCGGCGGAATGTGCCGGCAACAAGACGAAGGCGAATACAGATGACGATGCTCGGTTTCCAGACGACGATCATGAACCCGGTGACGATTGCCGGGACGGGCGTCCATTCCGGTGCGGCGGTTTCCATCACGTTCAACCCCGCCGAGGCCGACAGCGGCATCGTCTTCCAGCGCCAGCACGACAACGGCACCGTCAGCGAATACCGCGCGGTCTCCTCGCAGGTCGGCAACACGGACCTTTGCACCGTCCTCGGCTTTTCCCCGGCGACCGCCATCGCGACGGTCGAGCACGTCATGGCCGCGCTCTATGCGCTCGGCCTCGACAACGTGCTGATCGAGGTGCACGGCGCCGAGATGCCCATCATGGACGGCAGCTCCGCCCCCTTCATCGACGCCATCGACCAGGTCGGCATCGTCCCGCTTGCCGTCAAGCGCCGCTATATCCGCGTGATCAAGCCGGTCCGCATCGAATCGGGCGCTTCCTGGGCCGAGTTCACGCCCTATGACGGCACGCGCTTCGAGGTCGAGATCGATTTCGACTGCCCGCTGATCGGCCGCCAGTCCTGGAAGGGCGACCTGACGCCCGCGACCTTCCGCAACGAGCTTTCGCGCGCCCGCACCTTCGGCTTCATGCGCGACGTGGAGCGGCTGTGGGCGTCCGGCCATGCGCTCGGCTCGTCGCTCGAAAACTCCGTCGTCATCTCCGACGACAACACCGTGATCAATGTCGAGGGCCTGCGCTACGCCAAGGACGAGTTCGTCCGCCACAAGACGCTCGACGCCGTGGGCGATCTGGCGCTCGCCGGCGCGCCCTTCATCGGCTGCTACCGCTCCTATCGCGGCGGCCACAAGATGAACGCCTATGCGCTGAAGGCGCTTTTGAGCGACCCCGCCGCCTACGAGGTGGTGGAAGCCGCCCGCTCGCGTCCCGGCCAGCGCGAACTGATCGCCGTCAACGCGCCGGAATTCGCGCCCTGGGCTCTTTGAGGCCGGGGCCGGCCGGTCCTACCGTCTTCCCGACATGGTTGCCATAAAAATGCGTTAATGCGCCGCCATGGCGTTGCGGTCTTCACGTATTTGGAGATACAACGCGGGGCGCGTGCGCGGCCCGTCCGCATTGGGCGCCGTTGAACTGGGCCGTTGAACTGGGATTGTCACATGGTTGTTGCAGGGTCTGTTGGTGTGAAGAAGACGGCGCGCGTTGTCTCTCTTGCGCTTTTCGCTTCGATCGGTCTTTCGGCGTGCCAGTCGGATCCGGACATCGACATCACGAAGCTGACCGGCGAGACCGAGTCTTCCAGCACGCTCTACAATCAGGGCCTGGCGAACCTCAATGCCGGCAAGGTCGGCGAGGCGGGGCGCAAGTTCGAGGCCGTCGACCGGCAGAACCCGTTCTCCGACGAGGCGCGCAAGGCGCTCGTCATGCTGGCCTTCACGAATTACCGCCAGGGCCGCAACGAAGAGGCCATCAGCGCGGCCAAGCGCTACCTCTCGCTCTATCCGGGCTCGGAAGACGCGGCCTATGCGCAGTACATCATCGGCCTTGCCTACTGGAAGCAGATCCCGAGCGTGACGCAGGACCAGCGCGCCTCGCAGCAGACCATCGAGGCCATGCAGGCCGTCGTCGATAACTATCCCGAATCGGAATATGTCGAGGACGCGCAGACGAAGATCCGCTTTGCCCGCGACCAGCTCGCCGGCAAGGAAATGCAGATCGGCCGCTACTACCTCGAGCGCAAGGAATTCATCGCGGCGGCCACCCGCTTCCGCGTCGTCGTCGAGAAATACCCGATGACCAACCAGATCGAGGAAGCGCTGGCCCGCCTCGTCGAGACCTATTACGCGATGGGCATCGACAGCGAGGCGCAGACGGCCGCCGCCGTCCTCGGCCACAACTACCCGGACAGCAAGTGGTATGCCGACAGCTACAAGCTGCTCCAGACGAAGGGCCTGGAACCGCGCGAGAATTCCGGCTCCTGGATTTCGCGCGCCGGCAAGAAGCTGATCGGCGTCTGACGCAAGAGATATGACGCGATATGCTGGCGCAGCTATCGATCCGCGATATCGTCCTGATCGAACGGCTCGACCTTGTTTTCGAGCCGGGCCTCTCCGTGCTGACGGGCGAGACGGGCGCCGGTAAATCCATCCTCCTCGACAGCCTTTCGCTGGCGCTCGGCGGGCGCGGCGACGGCTCGCTGGTGCGCCACGGCATCGAGCGCGGGCAGGTGACGGCCGTCTTCGACGTGCCGCAAGGCCATGCCGCCCGTCTTCTGCTGCGCGACAACGGCATCGACGACGACGGAGACCTCATCTTCCGCCGCCAGCAGTCTGCCGACGGGCGCACGAAAGCCTATGTCAACGACCAGCCGGTTTCCGTGCAGCTCATGCGGCAGGCCGGGCAATTGCTCGTCGAGATCCACGGCCAGCACGACGACCGGGCGCTCGTCGATACCGATGCGCATCGCCTGCTGCTCGATGCCTTCGGCGGGCTCGGCGAGGCGGCGGGCGATGTCGGCACGCTTTATCATCAGTGGAAGGATGCCGAGCGCACGCTGCGCCGCCACCGCGAGAAGGTGGAGGCCGCCGCGCGCGAGGCCGACTACCTCCGCTCCTCCGTCGAGGAGCTGGAAGTCCTCTCGCCGCAGGACGGCGAGGAGGATGCGCTTGCCGAAACCCGCGCCCGCATGATGAAGGCCGAGCGGATTGCCGGCGACATCAACGAGGCGAGCGAGTTCCTCAACGGCAATGCCTCGCCCGTGCCGCTGATCGCCGCGCTGGTGCGCCGGCTGGAGCGCAAGAGCCACGAGGCGCCGGGGCTGCTCGAAGAGACGGTGGAGTTGCTCGACCAGGCGCTGAACCAGCTTTCCGACGCGCAGATGGCCGTCGAGGCGGCGCTGCGCAAGACGGAATACGACCCCAAGGAGCTGGAGCGCACGGAAGAACGGCTCTTTGCGCTGCGCGCGGCCGCCCGTAAATATTCCGTGCCCGTCACCGGCCTTCCGGCGCTTGCCGCCAGGATGATCGCCGATCTTGCCGACCTCGACGCCGGCGAGGAGAAGCTGGTGCAGCTTCAGGCCCGCCTTACCGAGGCGCGCGCCGCCTACGAGATCGCCGCCCGCTCGCTTTCCGAAAGGCGCCACCATGCCGCCGAGGCGCTGGCCGCCGCCGTCATGGCCGAGCTTCCGGCGCTGAAGCTGGAGCGCGCGCGCTTTACCGTCGAGATCGCCACCGACCCGGAGGGCGGCGCGGAGGAGGGGATCGACACCGTCGAGTTCCACGTCCAGACGAACCCCGGCACGCGGCCCGGCCCGATCATGAAGGTCGCCTCGGGCGGCGAGCTCTCGCGCTTCCTGCTCGCGCTGAAGGTGGCGCTCGCCGACCGCGGCTCGGCGCCCACGCTCGTCTTCGACGAGATCGACACCGGCGTCGGCGGCGCGGTGGCCGATGCCATCGGCCAGCGGCTGAAGCGGCTCTCCTCCACCGTGCAGGTGCTCTCCGTCACCCACGCCCCGCAGGTCGCCGCGCGGGCCGCGACGCACCTTCTCATCTCCAAGGGGCCCGTCGAGGGCAGCGAGACCGTCGCCACCCGCGTCGCCCGTATGGACGACGACGCCCGCACCGAGGAGATCGCCCGCATGCTCGCCGGGGCTTCGGTGACGGACGAGGCAAGGGCCGCTGCGGCGCGGCTGCTTTCGGGCGGGGGGTAGGGGCAATCCCACCGCCATCCATCTTTCCTTTCGCCAGCTTTGCTCTAAAACGACTCCGAAATCCGGAGCATGCCATGGCGAACGCGAAGTCCCCCGTCGAGACCCTGACCGAAGAAGAGGCCGCGGCCGAGCTTGCCTTTCTGGCGGCCGAGATCGCGCGGCACGACGAGCTTTACCACGGGCAGGACGCGCCGGAGATCTCGGATGCGGACTACGACGCGCTGAAGCGGCGCAACGAGGAAATCGAGGCGCGGTTTCCCGCGCTGGTGCGCGACGACAGCCCCTCGCGCCGCGTCGGCTCGGCCCCGCTTGCGACCTTCGCGCCGATCACCCATGCGCGGCCGATGCTCTCGCTCGACAACACGTTCTCCGACGAGGACGTGCGGGACTTCGTCGCCTCGGTCTACCGCTTCCTCGGTCGCCTGCCGGACGATTCGATCGCCTTTACCGCCGAGCCGAAGATCGACGGGCTTTCCATGTCGATCCGCTACGAGAACGGCCGGCTGGTGACGGCCGCAACGCGCGGCGACGGCACGACGGGCGAGAACGTGACGGCCAACGTGCTGACCATCGCGGAAATCCCGAACCGTCTGCCGGCCGGCGTGCCGGCGGTGGTGGAGGTGCGCGGCGAGGTCTACATGGCCAAGAGCGACTTCCTCGCCCTCAACGAGAAGATGGCCGCCGAGGGCAGGCAGACCTACGTCAACCCGCGCAACACGGCCGCGGGCTCGCTGCGCCAGCTCGACGCCGCCGTGACGGCGAGCCGCAAGCTGCGCTTCTTCGCCTATGCCTGGGGCGAGATGTCGGCCATGCCGGCCGATACGCAGTACGGCATGATCGAAGTGCTGAAATCCTGGGGCTTCCCCGTCAATCCGATGACGCAGCGGCTGTTTCGCGTCGACGACATGATCAACCACTACCGGGAGATCGGCCTTGCCCGGCCGGACCTCGACTACGATATCGACGGCGTCGTCTACAAGGTGGACGAGCTGGCGCTGCAGGAACGCCTCGGCTTCCGCTCCCGTTCGCCTCGCTGGGCGACGGCGCACAAGTTCCCGGCCGAGCAGGCCTTCACCACGGTGGAGCGGATCGACATCCAGGTCGGCCGCACCGGCGCGCTGACGCCGGTCGCGCGGCTGACGCCCGTCACCGTCGGCGGCGTGGTCGTGACGAATGCCACCCTGCACAATGCCGATTACATCGAGGGCATCGGCAACAGCGGCGAGCGCATCCGCGAGGAGGATCACGACATCCGCGTCGGCGATACCGTCATCGTGCAGCGAGCGGGGGACGTGATCCCGCAGGTGCTGGACGTGGTGATGGAGAAGCGGCCGGCGGAGGCGCACCCATACGAATTCCCGAAGACCTGCCCGGTCTGCGGCAGCCATGCGGTGCGCGAGCGCCACGAGAAGACGGGCCGGCTCGATTCGGTCACGCGCTGCACCGGCGGCTTCGTCTGCCGCGCGCAGGCGGTGGAGCACCTGAAGCACTTCGTTTCGCGCAATGCCTTCGATATCGAAGGGCTCGGCGCCAAGCAGGTCGACTTCTTCTTCGAGGCCGAGGACCCGTCGCTGACGATTCGCACCGCGCCGGACATTTTCACGCTGGAAAAGCGCCAGGCTTCGTCGCTGACGAAGCTGGAGAACATCGATGGTTTCGGCAAGGTCAGCGTGCGCAAGCTCTATGATGCGATCAACGCCCGTCGCTCCATCGCGCTCAACCGCTTCATCTACGCGCTCGGCATCCGCCATGTCGGCGAGACGAACGCCAAGCTGCTCGCGCGCGCCTACGGCACCTACGAGGCCTTCGCGACGGCGATGAAGGAGGCCGAGGGGCTTTCCGGCGAGGCATGGAACGACCTCAACAATATCGAGGGCATCGGCGAGGTCGTCGCCCGCGCCATCGTCGAGTTCTACAAGGAACCGCGCAATCTCGACGTGCTCGGACGGCTGCTCGAGGAAGTGACGCCCGAGGCGGCCGAGGCCGTGGTCGTCAGTTCCAGCCCCGTCGCCGGCAAGACGGTGGTGTTCACCGGCTCGCTGGAGAAGATGACGCGCGACGAGGCGAAGGCCATGGCCGAGCGGCTCGGCGCCAAGGTCGCCGGCTCCGTGTCGAAGAAGACGGACCTCGTCGTCGCCGGCCCCGGCGCCGGCTCCAAGCTCGACAAGGCGAAGGAATTCGACGTCGAGGTGATCGACGAGGACGGCTGGTTCGAGCTGATCAAGGGGTAGGCTGCGGAACAGTGACCGTCGAGCCGCGCACCAGGAAGCGCCCGTCGAACGTCATCGGCACGCCGACGCCGTCGTCGTAGTCGCGCGTGCCGCCGACATAGGCGTGGATATGCAAATGCGGCTCGGAGGAATTGCCGGAATTGCCGACGCGGCCGAGCGTCTGGCCGAGCGAGACGATCTCGCCGCCCGCAACCGAGATGGAGCCCTTCTCCATATGGGCGAGCAGGATGCGTGCCGTGCCGCAGGCGAGGATGACGTGGTTGCCGGCCGGCTCCTCGATGTTGGTTTCGAAGATGCGGTTGTCGGCGATGCCGTCATGGATCGAGATGGCAAGGCCGGTGCACGGGCTTTTCACCTCGCGGCCGAAAATGGCGTAGTCGGCAAGCGCCGTCGGCATCAGGCCCTTCGCGCGCGCGCCGAAGGCATCGAGCGCCACGATGTCGAGGGCGTAGCGCTGGCTCTCGTTGCCATGGTGATTGTTGATCAGCGACGCGCTGCCGCCCTGGCCGACATAATAGGTGCCAGCGCCGAGGGGGAAGGCGAGATCCACCGAGGTTTCCCGATAGCCGTAGCCGGAAAGCGCCCGGGCGGTGAGCGCGAGGAAGAAGATCGCCATCGCCGCCGTGAAACCGTGCGTGCGCAGGATCGAGCGGGCCCTGTTCCACGGCCGGGCGCGCAGGCGCGCATAGGAGAGGACCGCACAGGCGATGAAGACGAGCGGCAGCATCACCTCCAGCGCCGAGCTCAGGAAATCCCAGCGGCCGATGACGGCGATGAAGGCGATATAGCAGGCGCCGTAGAGCACCCGCATGGCCCAGCCGAGCCTGTCGGCCGGCCGGGGCAACCAGAGCCACAGGAGAAAGAAGAGCGGCAGAAGAACCTGGGTCGTCAGCAGGATGAGAAGGGATGTGTCCATGGATCGGGCCTTGCAGGTGAGCCATGTCCTTCCTCATCGCCGGACACGGACGCATTCATTCCTGCTCAATCCCCGTCGGCGATATTGGTTCCGTTTTCGCGAATCTCTTCCGCGTCTTGGCGTTGTTTGCTCACGGTTCGGTATAGCCTGCCGGGCGGATGTCGAGGGCGCGGCCCGCGGGATCGTTCTCAAAGAGCAGCGCGCCTGCCGATTTCGATTCGGCGGCGACGTAGTCGAAGATCACATGGTTTTCCTCGATCACCCGTCCACCCTCCGCAAGCCGCCCGACGACAGTGACGGCGGCGGCGGTCGTGGTGGCGGTATTGTAGATGTCGAAGGCGACGCGGTAGCCGGCCGTCGTCCTTTCCGTCGTCAGCACCCGGACGGCCAGGTCCGGCGGGGTCGCCTCCCGCGTGACGGTCTCCCAGCCGATCCAGCCGAGCATGCCGATGACGAGGATGGCGGAGAGGATGCCCGTCAGCCATTCCACCCAGTGCGGATCGTGGCGTTCGTGATGGCGGCCTTTTTCGAAGCGGGTCATTGCGGCCTCACAGGATCAGGCGCGCGGCGGAGGCGCCGAGCGAGGCGGGAAAGCCGAGCACGATGACGGAATGCAGCATCTCGACCGCGGAACTGTTGCCGAAGCTCTCGAAGACCCACAGCGTGAAGACGCTGACCGCAAGGGCGACGACATAGCCGGGCAGGGTGAAGCGCACGAAGGCGTGCCACCAGGGCGTTTCCGGCTGCAGTTCGTGGCCGCCGATGAAGGAGACGGCGTAGACGAAGCCGTGCATGACGAGGATCGACAGCACGATGACGGCAAGTGCGTGCCAGGCCGTCATCTTGTAGGCGAGCACCATCGTCTCCTCGGTCGGGGCGATGTTGAGGGAGACGAAGAGGGCACCCGTCGCCATCAGCAGCAATTCGCTGTGATAGGGCGTTTCCGTGCCGTCGTCGTCCTCGCTCATGCCCCGGCCGAGCTGGCTGCGGCCGAGCATGGCGCCGATGCTGGCCGGCACGGATTGCAGGGCGACCTTGCCGAGAAGCTCGCTTGCCGGCATGTCGCCCCTCAGAAGCCCGAGCGCCGCCAGAACGAGCAAGCTGGTCAGAATGCCGATGCCATAGGCGATGGTGGCGTCGCGCACCGATTCGCGCCAGGTGAAGGTCTCCTCGAAGCCGATGCGGTGGGAAAGGAGGATCAGGAGGGGAATGTTGACGACGAGCAGAAGCAGCAGGCGCTCGCGCGTGATGTAAAAGCCGAGATACCACATTTCCATGGTCATCAGCATGGGCAGCGCCAGGAAGAGCGCGCCGGCGACGCCCCGGCCGAGCCCCGTCAGGAAGCGGCCGACATGGTTCTCCGCATCCGCCGCGCCTGCCGCCCTGTCCGTCATCGGATCACCCCTCGTAAAAGCGAGGGATGTAATGCGGCGCGGCGGAAAAAGTTCCGCGCCGCCAGCAGGTTAGAAGCGATCAGGCTTCCTGGTTTTCGGCTTGCGCGGGCCGCCCTCGGGCTTTGCCGCCTTATCGTCGCGCTTGCCCTTGAAGGGCTTTGCGCCGGCAAAAGGCTTGGCCGGCTTCTTGCCGCCGTCCTCGCGGTCCTTCCAGTGCGGCTTGGCCGCGCCTTCCGGCTTGTCGAAATCGCGCTTCTTCTCGAAGCGGGCCTTCTTGTCATAGCCGCCCTTCTTCTCGAATTCGCCGCGCGGCTTCCAGTCGGCGCGGCGTTCCTCGTTGCGCACGGGCTTGTCGTAGCGCTGGGTCTTTTCGCCGGGCGCGCGGGTGTAGGGCTGCGGCGTCAGGTCCGGCTGGCCCTCGAGCACCGTCACGCGGATGCCGCGCTCCAGCATGTTGCCGGGACCGAGCCTGTCGAGGAAGCCGTTGGCGGCATCGGCGGCAAGCTCGATATAGGTCTCCTCCGGCTGCATCTTGATCGCGCCGATCTCGTTCTTGGTGATGTTGCCGTTGCGGCAGAGCATCGGGATCAGCCAGCGCGGCTCGGCGCGCTGCTTACGGCCGACGGAGACGGAGATCCACAGGCTCGCCCCGAAACCTTCGCGCGGGCGCTTCGGCTCGGTCGGGAAGGGGCCTTCGGTGCGCTCGCGCGGCTTGCGCTGTTCGAGCGAGACCTCGATCAGGTCTTCCGGGGCCGAACGGCCGGCCGTGAAGAAGCGGGTGACGGCGGCGGCAAGCTGGCGGGCGTCGAACTTGGCGATAAGGGCATCGACCGTCTCGGCCTCGTCTTCCGTCACCGCGTCGGTCAGGAGCGGATCGGCGAGCAGGCGTTCGTCGTCGCGGCGCAGGATTTCTTCGGCCGAGGGGGGCGTCGCCCAGTTCGCCTTGAGGTTGGCGGCCTGCAGCAGGCGCTCGGCCTTGCGGCGGGCGCTTACCGGCACGATGAGGGCGCTGACGCCCTTGCGGCCGGCGCGGCCGGTGCGGCCCGAACGGTGCAGCAGCGTTTCCGGATTGGTCGGCAGGTCCGCATGGACGACCAGTTCGAGGTTCGGCAGGTCGATGCCGCGGGCGGCGACGTCGGTGGCGATGCACACGCGAGCGCGCCCGTCGCGCATGGCCTGCAGCGCATGGGTGCGCTCGTTCTGGCTGAGCTCGCCGGAGAGCGCCACGACCGAGAAGCCGCGATTGTTGAAGCGGGCCGTCAGGTGGTTGACCGCCGCGCGCGTCGAACAGAAGACGATGGCGTTCTGCGCGTCGTAGTAGCGCAGCACGTTGATGATGGCGTTCTCGCGGTCGGCCGGCACGACGAGGAGGGCGCGGTAGTCGATGTCGACATGCTGCTCCTTCTCCGAGGCGGTCGAGATGCGCAGGGCGTCCCGCTGGTAGTTCTTGGCAAGCGCCGCGATCTCCTTCGGCACGGTCGCCGAGAACATCAGCGTGCGGCGGTCTTCCGGCGCCGATTCGAGGATGAATTCGAGGTCTTCGCGGAAGCCGAGGTCGAGCATCTCGTCGGCCTCGTCGAGCACCACGGCGCGGATGTCGGACAGGTCGAGGTTGCCGCGGGTGATGTGGTCACGCAGGCGGCCGGGCGTGCCGACGACGATATGCGCGCCGCGTTCGAGGCCGCGCCGCTCGGTGCGCATGTCCATGCCGCCGACGCAGGAGGCCATGACGGCACCGGTCATCTCGTAGAGCCATTCCAGCTCGCGCTTGACCTGCATGGCCAGTTCGCGCGTCGGGGCGATGACGAGGGCGAGCGGGCCTGCCGCGCGCCCGAAGCGCTCCTCGCTGCCGAGCAGCGTCGAGGCGAGCGCGAGGCCGAAGGCGACGGTCTTGCCGGAGCCGGTCTGCGCGGACACCAGCGCGTCGGCCTCGCCGATCGCCGGATCGGAGACGGCGACTTGAACCGGCGTCAAGGTGGTATAGCCGCGTTTTTCCAACGCCTTTGCCATCGCCGGAGCGAGGCCATCAAAACTCGTCATGTAGGGTCTTTCGGAATTCGGGTTCCGCGGCGATCTTGCGCCGCACTCGTGCCCGATAATGTCGGGCGTGCTGGCGCGCTCTCTACTGGGCGCAGAGCGAAATGTACAGTGCGCAAAACGCAATGCTGCCCGGCGGCGTGAGCGATGGAGGGCAAAAGTCTTTCCCGATTGTCTTTTTGCGCTGCACAAGATAGAAAACGGCGCCCCCTGAAGCAGCCCGCAGAGGCCACACGGGCGGCATCGCCCGCGAAAGAGGGCGAAGGCAAGGAGGAACCGGCGATGCAGACCTTCACGACCATCGCGGATTTGCGCGCGGCCCTTGCGCCGCACCGGCTCGATGGCCGCACCATCGGCCTCGTTCCCACGATGGGTTATCTCCATGTCGGCCATATGGCGCTCGCCCGCCGGGCGCTCGCCGAAAACGACATCGTCGTCGCCACCATCTTCGTCAACCCTCTCCAGTTCGGCGCGAACGAGGACCTCGCGCGCTATCCGCGCGACCTTGCCCGCGACCAGGCGATGCTTGAGGCCGAGGGCGTGCACTATCTCTTCGCCCCCGGCGTTGCGGATATGTATCCGCGGCCGATGGAAACCGTCGTCGACGTGCCGACGCTCGGCGCGGAGCTGGAAGGCGCCGTGCGGCCCGGCCATTTCGCGGGCGTCGCCACGGTCGTCACGAAGCTCTTCAACATTGCAGGTCCCGACCGGGCCTATTTCGGCGAGAAGGATTTCCAGCAGCTCGCCATCATCCGCCGCATGGCGGAGGACCTTGCCCAGCCCGTCGAGGTGGTCGGCGTTGCGACGGTGCGCGAGGCGGACGGCCTCGCCTGTTCCTCGCGCAACGTCTACCTTTCCGCCGAGGAGCGCGCCGCCGCGGCCATCGTGCCGCGCGCGCTGGAGGAGGCCGAGCGGCTGGTCGCGGCGGGCGAAACGGATGCCCGGTGGCTGGAGGAGAAGATCGTTGCCTTACTCCGCTCAGAGCCGCTCGCCCATCCCGAGGTGGTCGCCGTGCGCGATCCGCAAACGCTGGCGGAAATCGCCGGCATCGGCGAAAAGCCGGTTCTTTTGTTGCTATTCGTGCGCTTTGGGGGCACGAAACTCCTCGACAACCGGGTCATCGGCCCGAAAAACATGAAAAGGTAGCGCGACATGAGCGTACACACCGCCAAACGCCGTCTGGCCCCTGCCGACATCAAGGCCCTCAAGGGCCAGCGCCCCATCGTCAGCCTCACCGCCTATACGACGCCCGTGGCCAAGCTCATGGACCCGCATGTCGATTTCATGCTGGTCGGCGACAGCCTCGGCATGGTGCTCTACGGTCTCGATTCGACGGTCGGCGTGACGGTCGAGATGATGATCGCCCACGGCCAGGCCGTCATGCGCGGCTCGTCGAATGCCTGCGTCGTCGTCGACCTGCCGTTCGGCTCCTACCAGCAGTCGAAGGAGCAGGCCTTCGCCACGGCCGCGCGGGTGCTGAAGGAAACCGGCTGTTCGGCGATCAAGCTGGAGGGCGGGGCGGAAATGGCCGAGACGGTGCATTTCCTCACGCAGCGCGGCATTCCCGTGCTCGGCCATGTCGGCCTGATGCCGCAGCTCATCAACACGACGGGCGGCTATCGCACGCTCGGCCGCAACGACAAGGAAGTCGACAAGATCCGCAAGGACGCCGCGGCCATCGACGATGCCGGCGCCTTCGCCATCGTCGTGGAGGGCACGGTCGAGCCGGTGGCGCGCGAGCTGACCGGCGAGGTCAAGGCGCCGACCATCGGCATCGGCGCATCGCCCGCCTGCGACGGGCAGGTGCTGGTTGTGGACGACGTCCTCGGCATCTTCACGGATTTCAAGCCGCGCTTCGTCAAGCATTTCGCCAACCTCGCGCCGGTGATGAGCGAAGCCTTCGCCACCTACGCCGAAGAGGTGAAGGCCCGCAGCTTCCCGGGGCCGGAGCACACGTTCCAGCTCAAGAAGGTTTGAGGCGGCTCCGCGCATTGAAGCGGGTGGGGTGTGGATCCTCGGGTCAAGCCCGGGGATGACGGCTGTGGGTGTGTAAGACACTCTAAAACCTCTCCTTCGTCATGCTCGGGCTTGACCCGAGCATCCATGCCGCGGGTGAGACACTACCCGGCACCCACGCGGAATGATCAACGCCGCTGAACGGTCCATCAGCCATATTGGTTTGCCGGTGGCGCGCGCCTGCTTTATGGCTGCCCGGTCGCAAGCAGAGCCGAGCCATGACCCCCGACAGAAAAGATGAAATCCGCGACGCCGTCCAGCGTGGGCTCGCCATCGCGATCGCCGCCGCGCCGTTCGGCGTCCTCTTCGGCGCCATTGCCGTCGACAACGGCCTGACGATCGCCGAGGCCGCGCTGATGAGCGCCACGCTCTATGCCGGCGCCAGCCAGCTCGTCGGCGTCGAGCTGTTCAACCACCATGTCGCGCCGTGGCTGGTGGTGCTGTCGATCTTCGCCGTCAATTTCCGCCATGTGCTCTATTCGGCGGCCATGGCGCCGCATGTCCGCCATCTTACCTTCTGGCAGAAGGCGACCTCGTTCTTCCTGCTCATCGACCCGCAGTTCGCCGAGGCGGAGCGGCGGGCCGATGCCGGCCGCAAGGTCACCTATCTCTGGCTGATGGTGCTCGGCGCCAGCGTCTATTTCCCCTGGCTCGCGCTTACCATCGTCGGCGGCTTCCTCGGCAACCTGATCGGCGATCCGCGGGCCATCGGCATCGACGTGCTGCTGCCGATCTATTTCATGGGCCTCGTGCTCGGCTTCCGCAGCCGGGCGAACTGGCTGCCGGTCGTCATCGCCTCGGCGGCGGGCTCGATCCTCGCGCTGCATTTCGTCGGCTCGCCCTGGCATGTCAGCCTCGGGGCGCTCGCCGGCATCGCGGTCGCCGCCGTCCTGCCGCTGGAGAGCAAGGCGGCCGAAGAGCCGGCCGGCGAGCCCGTGGAAGAGGGGACGTGAGCATGGAAAACTGGTTCCACACGCAGACGCTGCTGATCATCGCGGCCGGTGCCATCGCCACCTATCTCACGCGCATCGGCGGCTATGTCTTCATCATGCGCATGAAGTCCATTCCGCCCCGCGCCGAGGCGGCGCTGAACGCGGTGCCGGCTGCCGTGCTGACGACGCTGGTCGCGCCCGCCGCCGTTACCGGCGGGTTCGACGTCAGCCTCACCCTCGCGGTCGCCTTCCTCCTCGGCCTGCGCATCTCCTTGCTGCCGATGCTGGGCGCGAGCTGGGTCTTCGTGATGATCTTGCGTCACTTCACCGGCTGATCGGGGCCGTCGCCTTATCGAGCCACGCCTTGGCCGCGTCGTCCGGAAGGAGCGGCGCGATCTTCTCGCGCGTTTCGGCATGATAGGCGTTGAGCCAGGCAAGCTCCTCGTCCGTCAGCAGCGCGGGCACGACGAGGCGGCGGTCGATGGGGCAGAAGGTCAGCGTCGCAAAGCCGAGCATGTCCATGTCGCCGCCCTCGATGGCCGCTGCCGGCAGGACGTGGACGAGATTCTCGATGCGGATGCCGAAGCTGCCGGGGCGGTAGTAGCCGGGCTCGTTCGAGAGGATCATGCCGGGCAGCAGCTCCTGCGTGGAGAGCCGCGAGATGCGCTGCGGCCCCTCATGCACCGAAAGATAGGAGCCGACGCCGTGGCCGGTGCCGTGGGCGAAGTCCGCCCCGGCCTTCCAGAGCGCGATGCGGGCGAGCGGATCGAGGTCGCAGCCGCGCGTGCCCTTCGGGAAACGCGCCGTGCTGATGGCGATCATGCCCTTCAGCACCAGCGTGAAGAAGCGCTTCTGCTCCTCCGGCACCGCGCCGATGGCGACCGTTCGGGTGATGTCCGTCGTGCCGTTGACATATTGCGCACCGGAATCGACGAGGAACATCGTGCCGGGCTCGATCCGCGCATCGGTCGCGGTCGTCACGCGGTAGTGCATGATGGCGGCATGGGCGCCGGCGCCGGCGATGGTGTCGAAGGAGACGTCCTTCAGCGGGTTCTGCTGGCGCTCGCCGACGCTGCGGCGCACCGCCTCCAGTTTGGTCGTGACGGCGATCTCCGTCTGCGTGCCCGGCTCGGTGCCGTCGAGCCAGGCGAGGAATTCCACCATGGCCGCCCCGTCCTGCAGATGGGCATTCGCCGAGCCCTGCAGCTCGATGGCGTTCTTCACGGCGCGGGGCAGGCGGGCGGGATCGGCCGCCTCGACGAGCGTGCCGCCCTTCGTCCGCACGATCTCCGCGATGGCAAAGGCCGCCTGGTCGGGGTCGATGAGGATGCGCTTGCCCTCGGCCGCGAGCGCGGCGAGCTGTTCGTCGAAGGTCGCGGGCGGCAGGAGGTCGGCGAGCTGGGTGAGATAGGCTTCCTGCTCGATGCCGGTCTTGCGCTTGTCGAGGAAGAGGAGCGGGCGGCCGCTCGCCGGGACGATGGCACGGGCAAGCGGATGGGGCGTGTGCGGCACGTCGCTGCCGCGGATGTTGAAGATCCAGGCGATGGACGAGGGATCGGTGACGGCGAGCACGTCCGCGCCGGCCTTCCGCGTCACTTCCGCCATCCGTGCAAGCTTGTCCTTCGCCAGTTCCCCGGCATTGTCGACGGTCTGGATCGTCACGCGGCCGAGCGGTTCGGCGGGGCGATCCGTCCATGCCTTGTCGAGCGGGTTGTGCGGCAGGAAGACGAGCGAACCTCCGAGGCCGGCGAGCGCCTTTTCCAGCCGGCGCACGTCCGCGCTCGTGTGCAGCCACGGGTCGATGCCGAGGCGGAAGCCCTTGGGGCCATGGTTCTGCAGCCACAGATGCGGCGGCTCGCCGACGAGGTCGCCGCCGGTGAAGACCTCCGGGTCGACCTGCTCGGCAAGCTGCGTGACATAGCGGCCGTCGACGAAGACGACCGCCTGCCCCCGCATGACGAGCGCGACGCCGGCCGAGCCGGTGAAGCCCGTCAGCCAGGACAGGCGCTCGGCCGAGGCCGGCACGTATTCGCCCTGGAACTCGTCGGCGCGCGGCACGAGGAATCCGTCGATGCCGAGCGCGTCGAAGGTGGCGCGCAGGGCCTCCGTCCGTTCGCGGCCGTATTGCGGCGTGGAGGTGACGTCGAAACTCTGGAACATGGGGAAGCTTCCGCTAAGGCGATGAATCGTGGGGGCAATCTAGCCCATCGGTCCCTCGCGTCAAAGGTGGGAAAGCGGCGCACGGCACCCCGAAGTGGTCTTGGATTGGACTTATGCGTTTCGCGCATGGCACCCATGTCGCAAAGGGTCTGTCCCGATTTTCGGAATCGATTATAAGCGGCGCCAACGAAGCGAACTTGAAACGCGCTTCAAACGAAACGAAGTGAAAGTTCCTCCAGTCCTTCGTCTCGGGAATGATCGCCGAGAGGCGAAAAGCTAGGTGTTCCGATCAGGCGTCTTGCCGGTCACTCCTCCTCCCTCCTCCGGGAAGGCGCTCGGAACACATAGGCCCGCTTGAGCGCTCCTCCTCCTCAAGCTCGCGGGCATGGCCGGCTTGCCGGTCCATAGGCGGTGCCTCTGGCACCGCCTTTTTCTTTGCCCGCATCCCTCTCAGCGCCGGTTGTCGAGGTGGATCGTCACCCAGCCTTCGCGCCAGATGGTGCGCACATGGCGAAGGCCCGCGCCATTGTAGGCGGCCAGCACCTTCCAGCGCTGCGAGGCGAGGATGCCCGACAGGATGACGTCGCCGCCCGGCGCAAGCTGCGCGGCAAGCTGCGGGGCCATGCGCATCAGCGGACGGGCGAGGATATTGGCGATGATGAGGTCGAAGGGGCCGTGCCGGCGGAAGGCGGTGGAGTGGAAGCCCGGTGCCGTTTCCAGCGCGATGCCCTCGGCAATGCCGTTGAGGCGCACGTTCTCGCGCGCGACGCGCGTGGCGATCGGGTCGATATCCGTCGCCAGCACCCTGACCGGGGCGATCTTGCGGGCGGCGATGGCGAGCACGCCGCTGCCGGTGCCGAGGTCGAGGACGCGCCTGACGGTGCGCGCGCGCATGACGGAGAAGATCGTTTCGAGGCAGCCGGCCGTCGTGCCGTGATGGCCGGTACCGAAGGCCTGGCCGGCGTCGATCTCGATGGCGATCTCGCCGGCCCGCTCGGTGCCGCGGTCGTGCGAGCCGTGCACGACGAAGCGGCCGGCGCGCACCGGCTTCAGCCCTTCCAGCGACTTGGCGATCCAGTCGATGTCCGGCAGTTCCTCGCGCTGGATTTCGGCATCGGGAAATTCATCCGCGAGCAGGGCGGCGAAGCGGCCGTGGACCTCTTCCTCGTCGACGCGGAACATGTAGACGGAGGCTTCCCAGATATCCTTCTTCTCGTCGATCTCCATCGTCGCGATGGCGTAGCCGTCTTCCTCGAAGGCGTCGGTCATCAGCGAGAGCGCGGTTTCGGCGCGCTTCTCGGTCGTGGTGATGTAGAGGCGGATTTCGCTCACGGCTCGGGTCCCTGTTGTTTCGGGACCGCCTAGCATGTCCGCCGGCCAAGGGCAAAGGCCGATAGCCGTCGCGTCATCGCTTGATCAGGTTGGCGAGCTTCTGTTCCGCGGTGTCCGGGTTCTCGCCATAGGCGATGGTGCCGACGAAGCGGCCCGTTCCATCCAGCAGGAAGACGGAGGCCGTGTGGTCCATCGTATAGTCGCCGTGGGGCTTGGCCTCGTCGAGCGGCACCTTGCGGTAGTAGACGCGGAAGCCCTTCACCATCTCCAGCACCTTGTCCACCGGGCCGGAAATGCCGGTGATGCGCTTGGAGACGTTGCCGACATACTGGCCGATGATCTCCGGCGTGTCGCGCTCGGGGTCGACGGTCACGAAATAGGCCTGCAGCTTCGAGCCGTCGGGGTCGACCTTGTTCAGCCAGCCGTCGAGCTCGAACAGCGTCGTCGGGCAGACTTCCGGGCAATGGGTGAAGCCGAAGAAGAGGGCGGTCGGCTTGCCGGTGAAGGCCTTCTCGGTGATCGGCTTGCCGTCCTGCGCGACGAGCTCGAAGGGAACGCCGAAGGGCCCGCCCGCGACCTCGTCCTTGGTCCGGGTCATTTCCAGCGTCAGCCAGCCGAGCAGGGCGGCGACGACGGCGACGGCAATCCACAATACGATGCGCAGGGTCTTCATGGCGGTCCTTCGGAAGCTGACGATCAGCGTTGACCGGCTTCATAGTCCCTCACGGGAGGGCGCGCAAACGGGCCAATTGCCGCAAGGGGAAGGCTCGCGCAATCGTGATCAGAAGCACCAGGACAAGCCGGATTCGGCCATCGCGAGGAAGATCGCGCTGCCGTGCTCCAGCCAGCCGGCAAAGGCGGCGGTCGCGGCCATGACGCCGAGCCCTACCGCGATCAGCGCGGCCGGCAGAAGGGTATAGCGGCGGGCGGTCTTGTCCATGGCGGCAGTATAGCGGGAAACGCCGGGCCTGTGAACCGCGGCGGAATTCGTCAGATTCTCCTAAAATACCGTTTTCCGCAGCTTTTCCTTAGCTATTGTTTAAGGGTTCCTTGCCATCTTGGGCTACGCGCCAAGGGCCGGTCGGCCCGCTGGACATGACGTCCGCCGCAGGCCGGAAACGGCGGGCAGCGCATTCCAATCCGTTCCGTCGTCGATCGGGAAGAGGTTTTCCCCATGTCCAACGCCATCAAGCAGTCCGGCGCGTATCTCGAAATCGTCTCCTTCCATCTGGGAGAGCAGGAATTCTGCATCGATATCATGGCCATCCGCGAAATCCGCGGCTGGGCGCCCGTGACGCCGATGCCCCATACGCCGCCCTACGTGCTCGGCCTCATCAACCTGCGCGGCGCGGTGATCCCGGTCATCGACATGGCCTGCCGGCTCGGCATGAAGATGACGGAGCCTTCCGAGCGCTCGGCGATCATCGTCACGGACATCGCCGGCAAGCTGGTCGGCCTCCTTGTCGAGCAGGTCTCCGACATGATGACCATCAAGAGCGAGGCGCTCCAGCCGGCGCCGGAGATCATCCCGGAAGCCCAGCGCGCCTTCTGCCGCGGCATCGTGGCGCTGGAAAAGTCGATGGTCTGCTTCCTCAACCTCGACACCGTCATCGCCGACGAACTGGCCCAGGCCGCCTGAGGCGAAACGCACCCATTTTCAAGACACCCGGCCGCAATCCGGCCGGGTGTTTTCGCTCGTCCGGCGCCTTCTTCGGGCAATCCTGGCAAAAAAGCCTTGGAATTGCCGCAAAAAGCCAGGAACCAAGCGCGCCTCCTTCCGTTTTCTTCCTGCTTCTTGCAAACGAAACAGTGGAGAATTCCAATGAAGAAGACAGTTACGATCGCCCTTGCCTCGCTTCTCGCCGCTTCGCCGGTCGCAGGCATCGCCTATGCCCAGAGCGCCGCTGAGCCCATGGCCTCCGATTCGATGTCGACGGGTTCCATCTCTGCCGACCAGGTCAACGTGGTGACGCTCTCCTCGCTGGAGGCCGACAAGAGCAAGACCTCCGAATTCGACCGCGTGAAGATGCTGTCGAACGACCCGGCAGCCATGGAGAAGGCACAGAGCGAACTCCAGTCCGACCCGACGCTGGCACAGGTTCTCGCTTCCAAGAACGTCCAGCTTCAGAACGTCGTGGAAGTGAAGACGGCGGCCGATGGCGGCAAGATCGTCTACGTCAAGTAAGCGGGACATTTCCCGAAAAGCGCCCCGGCCATGCCGGGGCGTTTTTTTATGGCTTGCCCTTCGTCCAGGTGACGTTCTCGCTGTAGAGCGGCACGGTGGAGATCGACATCTTGGCAGAGCCGTCCGTCACCTCGCGCGAATGGGCGAGGTAGATCAGCGTGTCGTTCTTCTTGTCGTAGACGCGCGTGACGACCAGCGATTTCCAGATCAGCGAAAGCCCCGACTTGAAGACCTCCTCGCCGCCGCGGGAAAGATCGATGTCGCCGATGGCGATCGGCCCGGTCTGGCGGCAGGCGATGGCATTGTTCGAGGGATCCTCTAACCAGTTGCCGTTCTTCAGCCGGTCGATGACGCTGCGGTCGAAATAGGTGACGTGGCAGGTGATGCCGGAAATCTTCGGGTCGCTCACCGCGTCGATATAGATGTCGTTGCCGATCCAGTCGACGCCGACCTTGCCGACGGTCTCCGCCGCGGCAGGCAGGGCGGCGAGCGCCAGGAAGCCGGCGGCGATGGCGGTGCTGAGGCGAGGCATGGTCGGCATGGCGGGTCTCCTTGTTCGGCTAACACGTAAGGATGACGGCCTGCCGTCTGCAAGGTGCTCCGTCAGGATTTTGCGGCGGCGATGGTCGCGCGCACGGCGTCCTTGTCCGTCAGGGTCAGCTCGTATTCGCGGTCCTTCTCCGTGCCGCCCATGCCGACATGCCGATTGCGGAAGGCCATGCCGCTCGGCACGGTTTTCAGCGCGGCGAAATGCATTTCCGTAAGGCCCGCCTCGTCGCGCACCGTGCGGATGTTTCCGGCATCGAGCGCGCCGCAGCCCATGACGACGATGCGGCCCGCCGCCTGCTCGACGGCGCTTTTGAGGATCGCGATGCCGTCCACCGCCGTGTCGCGCTGGCCGGAAGTCAGCACGCGGTCGACGCCGCAGCGGACCAACGCTTCCAGTGCCTCATGGGCGTCGGCGGTCATGTCGAAGGCGCGGTGGCAGGTGACGGACATGGGCCGCGCCGCCTCGACCAGCGCCTTCGTGCGGGCCTCGTCGATCTTCCCGTCCGGCGTCAGGCAGCCGATGACGACGCCGGAGACGCCCTCGGTCCGCAGCGCCTTGACGTCCTCGACCATGCTGTCGAACTCGGCTTGCGAATAGAGGAAATCGCCGCCGCGCGGGCGGATGATGACGTGGACCGGGATTTTCGCCGCCTTCACCGCGGCGCGGATTGTCGCGAGGCTCGGCGTCAGGCCGCCTTCCATCAGGCTGGCGCAGAGCTCCACGCGGTCGGCGCCGGCTTCCTGCGCGGCGAGGAAGCCGTCGATGCCTTCCACGCACAGTTCGATGAGGGGCTTTGCCATGATGGCCTCCGCCGGTTGGTCAGGCTTCGCGCCAGACGGTTTTCAGGAGCCGCAGCCAGTTCTCGCGGCAGAGTTTTGCAAGGTCGTCCTCGCCGTATCCTGCCGCGCGCAGGGCTTCCACAAGCGCCTGGCTGCCGGCCGCATCGCCGACGGCGGCGGGGATCGTCGCGCCGTCGAAATCCGAGCCGAGTGCCACGCAGTCGATGCCCATGCGCTCGACCATGTGGTCGATGTGGCGCACCATGTCGGAAAGCGGCGTGTCGGTGTTTTCGAGGCCATCGGCGCGCAGCATGGTGGTGGCGTAGTTGAGGCCGGCAATGCCCTTGCGTTCGCGGATGGCGTCGAGCTGGCGGTCGGTGAGGTTGCGCGAGATCGGCGTCAGGGCATGGGCGTTGGAATGGGTGGCGACGAGCGGCTGCGTGCTTTCGCGCGCCACGTCCCAGAAGCCCTGCTCGGTGATATGGGCAAGGTCGATCATGATGCCGAGCCGGTCGCATTCCTTGACCAGCGCGACGCCCGCGGCGGTGAGGCCGGGGCCGGTATCGGGCGAGGAAGGGAAGGCGAAGGGCACACCATGGCCGAAGCGGTTGTGCCGGCTCCAGACGGGGCCGAGCGAGCGCAGGCCCGCGGCATAGAGCGTTTCGAGCGTCGCAAGGTCCCCGGCAATGGGCTCGCAGCCTTCGATATGGAGGACCGCAGCGAAGCGGCCCTTGTCCATCGCGGCGCGGATATCGGCGGTGGAGCGGCAGATGGCGAGCGCGCCCGCGCGCTCCAGCCGGAAGGCGATGGCGGCCATCTCCAGGGCGGTGTTGAGGGCTGCGGGCTGCTCCAGCGGGCCGACCATCGGGATGTTGTAGTGGCCGTTCGCGTCGAGCTCGCGCGCCGGATAGTCGCCGTTCGGCGGAATGAACATGGCGCAGAAGCCGCCGGCAAGCCCGCCCTTCTTCGCGCGCGGCGCGTCGATATGGCCCTCGTTCGTGCCGTCGACGAATTCGGCGACCGGGTCGGCCCCGAGTTTGGCGTGCTCCCAAAGGCGCAGGAGAACGTCGTTGTGGCCGTCGAAGATCAGTTGCATGGTGCCGCTCCTATCCTTGTCCGGCCCGGTAGAGCCGATTCCGCCGCCATCCGCAAGGACGGCGGCGATGTCTCAGGCGGCGAAGACCGGCGTGCCGGCGATCCAGGTGGAGACGACCGTGACATTGCCGTCGATGACGGCGAAGTCCGCGTCGTGGCCATGGGTCAGGCGGCCCTTGCGGCCCGTCATGCCGATCGCCTCGGCGGGATAGAGCGAGGCCATGCGCAGCGCTTCCTCCAGCTCGATGCCGACCGTGTCGCGCATGTAGCGCACGCAGGAGGCCATATCGATGTCGGCGCCGGCGAGCGTGCCGTCGGCGAGCGTCAGGCGGCCGCCCTCGCGAAAGATCTCGCGGCCGTTGAGGAAGAAGCTCGTCATGTCCGTTCCCATCGGCGACATGGCGTCGGTGACGAGGAAGATGCGGCCGGGGCCGCGCTTGGCCCGCAGCGCCGTGCGGATGGCGGCGGGGTGGACATGGAAGCCGTCGGCGATGAGCCCGGCGCTGACATGGCCGAGGTCGAACGTGGCGCCGACCATGCCGGGCTCGCGGTTGCCGAGCTGGCTCATGGCGTTGAAGAGGTGGGTCACCACTTGGGCGCCCGCCTCGACGGCGGCGGTCGCGGTCGCATAGCCGCTGTCGGAATGGCCGAGGCTGACGGTGACGCCCGCCGCGGCAAGGCGCGCGATCTGTGCGTTGCTGGCATTTTCCGGGGCGAGCGTTGTCAGCAGCGCTTCCAGGCCCTTGCGGGCGGCGACGGTGCGTTCGAGGTCCGCTTCCTCCATCGGGCGGATGAGGGCCGGGTCGTGCGCGCCCTTGCGGGCGATGGAAAGGTGCGGGCCTTCCAGATGCAGGCCGAGGAAGCCGGGCACGGCCGCCGCGCGCGCGGCAAGGCCGGCGGCGATGGCCTCTTCCGTCACTTCGGGCGTGTCGGTGATGAGGGTCGGCAGGAGGGCGGTCGTGCCGAAGCGGGCATGGGCCGCGCAGATGGTGCGGATGCCCTCGACGTCGCGCTGTTCGTTGAGCAGCACGCCGCCGCCGCCGTTGACCTGGAGATCGACGAAGCCGGGAACGAGCGAGAGGCCGTCCATCGGCACGATGCGGGCCTCGGCCGGCACGTCGCGCAGCGGCGCGATCGCGGCGACCTTGCCTCCCTCGATGACGAGCGCATGGTGCTCGTGCCATAGGTCCCCGTCGAAAATGCGGGCGCCGGTAATTGCGGTGAGCGCTGTCATCGGGTTTCCGTCACTTTCTTGAGGTTGACCGGCTTATCGGGATCGAGGCCGCGCCCACGCGACCAGGCCTCCACGAAGCCGTAGAAGGGCACGATGAGCGCCAGCGCGTCGGTGATCGGGTGGCCGGTGGCGACGAAGGGGAGTTTTCGCGCGCTCTTGGCGCCGGCGGCGGTGATGCCGACATAGGCGCCGCGCTCGGCTAGGCTGTCGGCCATGCCGGTGACGGAGGCTTCCGCCGCGTCCCGCGCGGCAAGTGCGATGACCGGGAAGGCGGGGCCGACGAGGGCGACCGGGCCGTGCAGCACCTCGGCCGACGAATAGGCCTCGGCATGCATGCCTGAGGTCTCCTTGAACTTCAGCGCCGCCTCGCTGGCAATCGCAAGGCCGGGGCCGCGGCCGAGAACGTAGAGCGACTGGGCGTCGCGCAGGTCGCCGGCAAGCTCGGACCAGTCGAGCGCCACGGCCCTGGCGAACTGCGCGGGAAGGTCCTTCACGGCGCGGTCGAGCGCGGCGTCGCCCGTCCATTCGGCGAGCACGGCAAGGCCGGCGACGATGGAGTTGACGTAGGATTTCGTCGCGGCGACGGAAAGCTCCGGCCCGGCGCAAAGGTCGAGCGAATGGGCGCAGGCCTCGGCGAGCGGCGAGGGCAGCGTGTTGGTGAGCGCGATGGAGACCGCGCCGCCCTTCGTCGCGCCCTCGGCCATGGCGACGATGTCGGGGCTCTTGCCGGACTGCGAGATGGCGATGGCGGCGGCCCCGCCGAGCTTCAGCTTCGCGCCGTAGATCGAGGCGAGCGAGGGGCCGAGGGAGGCGACCGGCCGGCCGGCCGTCAGCTCGATGGCGTATTTCAGGAAGAGGGCGGCATGGTCGGAGGAGCCGCGGGCGACCGTCACGAAGAACTGCGGGTCGCGCTCGCGCAGCGCCTTGCCGGCGGCGGCGATGGCGCTTGCCGAATTTGCCAGGAGGCGTGCCGCCGCTTCGGGGATTTCGTTGATCTCTTTCAGCATGTTGGTCTGCATGGAAGTCCCTTTGCGATTGGTCACGTCTCGGAGAGCGTGAGTTCGGCGACGAAGTCGTAGGCGTCGCCCCGGTAGATGGAGCGGGTGAACTCGACCACCCGGCCGCTGCGAAGATAGGAGACCCGCTCGATGGACAGTCCCGCCGAGCCGGGCGGCACGCCGAGGATCGAGGCGTCGGGATCCTTCATGTTGTAGGCGGAGATGCGCTGGACGGCGCGCACCGGCCGGCAGCCGCGTTTTTCCAGCGCGGAATAGAGCGAATCGCCGACCTGGAGCGGGTCGGGCAGGAACTCGGCGGAGATGCAGGCGCGCTCGATGGCGAGCGGCATGCTGTCGGCGATGCGCAGCCGCCCGAGCCGCGCCACCAGCGCATCGGCCGGCAGGCCGAGCATCATCATCTCGTCCGGCGAGGGGTGGAAGAGGCCGCGGTCGAGCCATTCGGCGCGGGTGGTGAGGCCGCGGCGCGCCATGTCCTCGGTAAACGAGGTGAGGCGGGAGAGCGACTGCTGCACCTTGGAAACGGGCTTGGCGACGAAGGTGCCGGAGCCGTGGCGGCGCACGAGAAGGCCGTCCTTGACGAGGTCGTCGACGGCCTTGCGCACGGTCACGCGGCTGACATTGGCGTGGTCGGCAAGGTCGCGCTCGGCCGGCAGCGCGTCGCCGTAGTTCAGCTTGCCGGAGGTGATGGCATCCTCCAGCGTCTGGCGCAGCTTGACGTAGAGCGGGCCGGGCACGCCCGATTGCAGGCTTTCCGGCGGCAGGATGGCGGAAAGGGGCGTCGTCATGCGGCGGCTCCCCGGCGTTCGGCGTGGCCCTTGGCGGCGAGCGCCACGGCGCCGGTCAGCGCGTCGGCCTCCGCTTCCACCAGGTTCGCGCGGTGCTGCTCGGAAAGCCAGGGCGGATAGATCGCCGCAAGGCCGCCGAGCAGGCACAGGCGCGGCGCGCCCGCGAAAGCCATGATGGCGTCGAGAGATTCGTTCACTGCCGTCGCGCCCGCCCTGACGAGGGCGATGGCCTGCAGATCGCCGCGGCCGGCATGGTCGAAGAGGAGGGGCGCGAAGCGGCCGAAATCGCCGGGCTTGGAGAGGCGGGCGAATTCGACGATGCCGCGCGGGTCGCCCTTGAACTCCTCCAGCACGGCGTCGGTCACGCCGGAGCGCGGATGCACGCCGTCATGGGCGAGCAGCGCTTCCTGGAGGAGGGCGTGGCCGAGGCGGGCGCCGCCGCCGAGGTCGCTGATCGTGAAGCCCCAGCCGCCGATATAGCGGATCGCACCGGCCTTGCGCGCCATGTAGATGGCGCCGGTGCCGAGGATCGCCACGGCCCCTTCGCCGTCGCCGATCGCGCCCTGGAGGGCGATCAGGCCGTCGGAATCGATGTCGGTGTGGCGGAAGGGCAGGCGGTCGCGCACGTAGCGCGTCAGGTCGCCGACATTGGTGCCGGCAAGGCCGAGGAAGGCGGAGGCGCCGCCGATGCCGGCTTCGTCGAGCCCCGCGTCGCGGAAGGCGGCCTTCGCCGCCTCCGTGATGGAGATGATGGCGTTGTTGGGGTCGGTCAGGATATTGGCCGCGCCGCTCTTGCCGCGCCCGAGAATGATGCCGTCCGGGCGCGCGACCGCCGCGCGGCAGCTCGTTCCCCCACCGTCGATACCGAGAATATGGTCAGTCATGGGCACCTCCATGAGCAACGATACCAAAAAAATACCAATAACCAAGGGGTATGGTGGTATCGAAAAGGTGCTTTGGTATAAAATATTGATTTTAATGGAATAAAATATTCTGAGACAAAAAAGTGGTCTCAAAAATTAATTTCCTATGGACAATTGGTATTTTTTTGGCATTAATTTCGGCCAGAGGAGAAACGAAATGGCCGCAGGCAGGACCGAAGGCAGGCATGATCACGCGACCGGGCTGGACGAACGTCGGCCCGTGGATGCGTTGAAAGTGCTCGCGGATGGCCAGAAGGCCGCCGCCGCCGTGGTGGACGCCGCGCTCGGCGATATCGCCGCCGCGTCCCGGCTTGCCGCCGACGCGCTTTCCTCGGGTGGCCGCCTTGTTTACGCCGGCGCCGGCAGCTCCGGCCTGATGGCCATGGCCGACGCGCTCGAGCTTCCCGGCACCTACGGCATTTCCCGCGACCGCATCGTCATCCTGCTTGCCGGCGGCGCCGCGAGCCTCGAAGACCTCGCGGGCGGCTACGAGGACGACCGCGCCCTCGCCCTGACGGATGCCGCGGCAACCGATATCGGTCCCGGCGACTGCGTCATCGCGGTTTCGGCCAGCGGCAGCACGCCCTATGTGCTGGAAATCGCGGCATATGCGAAGGGGAAGGGCGCCCGCCTCGTTGCGATGGCGAACAATCCCGGCGCGGCGCTCTTTGCCGGCGCGGACGTCTCGATCCTGTTGCAGACGCCGCCGGAAGTCATTTCCGGCTCGACGCGCATGGGCGCGGGCACGGCGCAGAAGATCGCCTTCAACCTGTTTTCCACGCTCGTCGGCATCCATCTCGGCCACGTCCACGACGGCCACATGGTCAATCTCAAGGCCGACAACATCAAACTGAAGGGGCGGGCCTGCCGCATCGTCTCCGACATCTCCGGTGTCGGGCTCGACGAGGCCGAACGCCTTCTCACGCGCTCCGAAGGCTCGGTCAAGGCGGCCGTGCTGCTGGCCGCGGGGGCGAAGGATGCCGGTGCCGCGCAGGCGGTGCTGGACCGGTCGGGGCAAAGCCTCCGGCGCGCCCTCAAGGCTCTCGGATAACCAAGATCTCAAAACGCGCTGCGGCGCATAAAAGGGGAGAATGCAATGACACGCAACGCAATCAAGGGTCTGCTCCTTGCCACGAGCATCCTCGGCACGGCCGGGATCGCCCAGGCGGCGGACACCACGCTGACCGTCGAAAGCTGGCGTAACGACGACCTGTCGATCTGGCAGGAAAAGATCATCCCGGCCTTCGAAGCCAAGAACCCGGGCATCAAGGTCGTCTTCGCGCCGACCGCGCCGACCGAGTACAACGCCGCCCTCAACGCCAAGCTCGACGCGGGCTCGGCCGGCGACCTCATCACCTGCCGTCCGTTCGACGCCTCGCTCGAGCTCTTCAACAAGGGTCACCTTGCCGGCCTCAACGACCTGCCGGGCATGGAGAACTTCTCCGACGTCGCCAAGTCCGCATGGACGACGGACGACGGCGCGACGACCTTCTGCGTGCCGATGGCCTCGGTCATCCACGGCTTCATCTACAACAAGGACGCCTTCGACCAGCTCGGCCTGAAGGTTCCGGCGACGGAAGCCGAATTCTTCGACGTCCTCGAGAAGATCAAGGCCGAAGGCAGCTACATCCCGATGGCGATGGGCACCAAGGACCTCTGGGAAGCCGCCACCATGGGCTACCAGAATATCGGCCCGACCTACTGGAAGGGCGAGGAAGGCCGCAAGGCGCTCATCAAGGGCGAGCAGAAGCTGACCGACGAGGGCTGGGTCGAGCCGTTCCGCGTTCTGGCCAAGTGGAAGGACTACCTCGGCGACGGCTTCGAGGCGCAGACCTATCCGGACAGCCAGAACCTCTTCACGCTTGGCCGCGCGGCCATCTACCCGGCCGGCTCGTGGGAAATCGGCCTGTTCAACACGCAGGCCCAGTTCAAGATGGGCGCCTTCCCGCCGCCGGTGAAGAATGCCGGCGACACCTGCTACATCTCGGACCACAACGACATCGGCATCGGCCTCAACGCCAAGAGCGCCAATGCGGACGCCGCCAAGAAGTTCCTGAGCTTCGTCGCCTCGCCGGAATTCGCCGACATTTACGCCAACTCGCTGCCGGGCTTCTTCAGCCTGAACTCGACGGCCGTGAAGATGAACGACCCGCTGGCGCAGGAATTCGTCTCCTGGCGTGAGAAGTGCAAGCCGACGATCCGCTCGACCTACCAGATCCTGTCGCGCGGCACGCCGAACCTCGAAAACGAGACCTGGACGGAATCGGCCAACGTCATCAACGGCACCGACACGCCGGAACAGGCCGCCGAAAAGCTCCAGAAGGGCCTCGACAGCTGGTACAAGCCGGCCAAGTAAGCCTTCCGTCGGCTGCTGAACTCTGCTTGAGGGGCAGGCGCTTGCCTGTCCCGGTCCTCTCCCCGCCAATCCGGGGAGAGGGACTTCCGGCGGCGCGGCTCGAAACGACGGGCGCCAGGCCGTTTCCTCCGTCCCGGTGGACAGAGGATGCCGAAAGGCAAATTCGGGGCGCGGCCCCGCTACTAATGTGTATGCTGAAATCGTCATGTGCGGCAGGCCTGCCGCGCACGGCATCCGCGCATGCGGATTTCCTGGAACAACAACCGGAGGGGCAGGCTGGGCCATGAGCGACATACCTTCTACCCATGATGAAATGCAGCCGATCAGACGGCCGGTGCGCTGGCATGTCGGCGTCTTCCTGCTGCCGGCCCTCATCGTCTACACGGCGGTCATGATCCTGCCGCTCATCGAGACGCTGCGCCTTTCGCTGTTCAACACGGTGGACGGCCAGTCGACCTTCGTGGGCCTCGGCAACTTCAAGGTGCTGTTCGGCGACGAGCGCTGGGCGCACGACTTCTGGAACGCGCTGAAGAACAACTTCGTCTTCTTCACGATCCACATGCTCGTGCAGAACCCGATCGGCGTGGCGCTCGCGGCCATGCTGTCGCTGCCGAAGCTGCGCTTTGCCGCCTTCTACCGAACGGCGATCTTCCTGCCGACGCTGCTCTCCTTCGTCATCGTCGGCTTCATCTGGAAGCTGATCCTCTCGCCGATCTGGGGCGTCTCACCCTTCCTGCTGGATGTCGTCGGCCTGAAGTCGCTGTTCTCGCCCTGGCTCGGCAAGCCGAATTCGGCGCTCATCGCCGTCTCGCTCATCTCGGTCTGGCAATATGTCGGCATCCCGATGATGCTGATCTATGCCGCGCTCCTCAACATCCCGGAGGAGGTGATCGAGGCTGCCGAATGCGACGGCGTGACCGGCTGGAGCCAGTTCTTCAAGATCAAGCTGCCGCTGATCCTGCCCGCCATCGGCATCATCTCGATCCTCACCTTCGTCGGCAACTTCAACGCCTTCGACCTCATCTACACCGTGCAGGGCGCACTTGCCGGGCCGGACGGCTCGACGGACATCCTCGGCACGCTGCTCTATCGCACCTTCTTCGGTTTCCAGCTCCAGCTCGGCGACCGCTCGATGGGCGCGACGATCGCGACGGTCATGTTCCTCATCATCCTCGCCGGCGTCTCGCTCTATCTCTTCGTCATCCAGCGGCGCATGCGTCGCTACCAGTTCTGACCGGGAGGGGCTGACATGTCCAAGGCACGCAATTCGCTCACCCGCACGTCGCTCGTCCACCTCGCACTGATCGGCTATGCGATCATCTCGGTCTTCCCGGTGTTCCTGACGATCATCAACTCGATGAAGGCGCGCAACGCGATCTTCCGCAACCCGATGCAGCTTCCGACGCCCGAGACCTTCGACCTCGTCGGCTACACCACGGTTCTGGGGCAGGGGGATTTCGTCAACTACTTCCAGAACAGCTTCATCGTCACGGTGGTCTCCATCGCGCTCGTGCTGCTCTTCGGCGCCATGGCCGCCTTCGCGCTCTCCGAATACCGCTTCCGCGGCAACACGCTGATGGGCCTCTATCTCGCCATCGGCATCATGATCCCGATCCGCCTCGGCACCGTCGCGATCCTCCAGGGCATGGTGGCGACGGGGCTCGTCAACACGCTGACGGCGCTGATCCTCGTCTATACCGCGCAGGGCATTCCGCTCGCCGTCTTCATCCTCTCGGAATTCATGCGGACCGTCTCCGACGACCTCAAGAATGCCGGGCGCATCGACGGGCTTTCGGAATATTCGATCTTCTTCCGCCTCGTGCTGCCGCTTGTCAGGCCGGCCATGGCGACGGTCGCGGTCTTCACGATGATCCCGATCTGGAACGACCTGTGGTTCCCGTTGATCCTCGCCCCGAGCGAGGCGACCAAGACGGTGACGCTGGGCTCGCAGATCTTCATCGGCCAGTTCGTCACCAACTGGAACGCGGTGCTCGCCGCCCTGTCGCTGGCGATCTTCCCGGTCCTCGTCCTCTACCTCGTCTTCTCGCGGCAACTGATCCGCGGCATCACCTCGGGAGCTGTAAAGTGAGTTCTGCCATGACCCCCATTCGCGTTCTTTCGGCCGGTCTCGGCAACATGGGCAGGAGCCACGCGCTCGCCTATCACGAAAACCCGGGTTTTGAGATTATCGGCCTCGTCAACCGCTCGAAGGTGCCGGTGCCGGAAGGGCTCGAAGGCTACGAGATCCTGCCGTCCTTCCACGAGGCGCTCAAGGAGCTGAAGCCGGAGCTCTGCTCGATCAACACCTATTCGGACAGCCATGCCGAATATGCCATCGCGGCGATGGAGGCGGGCGCCCATGTCTTCGTGGAAAAGCCGCTGGCGACCACGGTGGCCGATGCCGAGCGCGTCGTCGCCTGTGCGCGGGCCAACGGCCGCAAGCTGATCGTCGGCTATATCCTGCGCCACCATCCTTCCTGGATGCGGCTCATCGCGGAGGCCCGCAAGCTCGGCGGTCCCTACGTCTTCCGCATGAACCTGAACCAGCAGTCGAGCGGGGCCACATGGGCGACGCACAAGGCGCTGCTCCAGACGACGCCCCCCATCGTCGACTGCGGGGTGCATTATGTCGACGTCATGTGCCAGATCACCGATGCCAAGCCCGTCGAGGTGCGCGGCATGGGCCTTCGCCTCTCCGACGAGATCCGGCCGGACATGTACAATTACGGCCATCTCCAGGTGCTCTTCGACGACGGCTCGCTCGGCTGGTACGAGGCGGCCTGGGGGCCGATGATCTCGGAAACGGCCTTCTTCGTGAAGGACGTCATGTCGCCGAACGGCTCGGTCTCCATCGTCATGGACCCGAACGCCAAGTCGGACGACATCGACACCCATACCAAGACCGCGGTGATCCGCCTGCACAATGCGGCGACCGGACCGGACGGGAAATTCCTGTCGCCGGACGAGGACCTGAGGATGGCGGGCGAACCCGGCCACCAGGAACTATGCGACCGCGAGCAGGCCTTCGTGCTGAAGGCGATCCGCGAGGATGTCGATCTCTCGCGCCACATGGACGACGCGGTGCAGTCGCTGAGGATCTGCCTGGCGGCCGACGAAAGTGTCAGAACCGGCCAGCCGGTCAAGCTCTAAGGGGATATCGATGGGCTCTCTTCAACTGAAATCCGTACGCAAGTCCTTCGGCTCCGTCGACGTGCTCAAGGGCATCGACCTCGACGTGAAGGACGGCGAGTTCGTCATCTTCGTCGGTCCGTCCGGCTGCGGCAAGTCCACGCTGCTGCGCATCATCGCCGGGCTCGACGACGCCACCTCCGGCTCGATCACCATCGACGGGGCGGAAGTCGTCAGCGTGCCGCCGGCCAAGCGCGGCATCGCCATGGTGTTCCAGTCCTACGCGCTCTATCCGCACCTGTCGGTGAAGGACAATATGGGCCTCGGCCTCAAGCAGGCCGGCACGCCCAAGGCCGAGATCGACAAGCGGATCGACAGGGCCTCGGCCATGCTGTCGCTCGAAAAGTACCTCGCCCGGCGCCCGGCCGAGCTTTCCGGCGGCCAGCGCCAGCGCGTCGCCATCGGCCGCGCCATCGTGCGCGAGCCCAAGCTCTTCCTCTTCGACGAGCCGCTCTCCAACCTCGACGCGGCGCTGCGCGTCAACACGCGTCTCGAGATCGCCCGGCTGCACCGGGAGCTGAAGGCCACCATGATCTACGTCACGCACGACCAGGTCGAGGCGATGACGCTGGCGGACAAGATCGTGGTGCTCGATGCCGGCGTCGTCCAGCAGGTCGGCTCGCCGATGGAGCTCTACAACCGTCCGGCAAACCTCTTCGTTGCCGGCTTCATCGGCTCGCCGGGCATGAACTTCATCGACGCGGCCCGCCTCGGCGTTGCGGATGCGCGCACCGTCGGCGTGCGCCCGGAGCATCTTTCGCTCTCGCGCGAGGCCGGCGAATGGCAGGGCAAGGTGGTGCATGTCGAGCATCTCGGCGCCGACACGATCGTCTACCTGGAATCGGACAAGGTCGGCACCATCACGGCCCGCCTCTTCGGCGAGCATCACTACGAGCCCGGCGAGACGATCTTCGCAACGCCGGCCGAGGGCCAGACGCACCGTTTCGACGAGAACGGTCGCGCTATACGTTGAGGACCCTCATCACAATTTCGTGATCGGGGCGGATTGCGGCGTGCCGGCCGTAATCGGCGATTGTCAAATGGCAAACTTTAACATACAGCCTTGTCGGTATGTTGCGATGCGGTGATCTTCCGGTCACCGCATCGACTCGTTTTCAGCACCCAGCCGGTGTTTGGCCGGCATCGCCTATGGAAGATCCCATGCGTTTCACGAGACCGATTTCGATTGCGACCCTTGGCGCCCTGCTCATTCTTGCCGGCTGCAACGACGAGCAGCAGCAGGGCGGCGGCTTTGCCTTTCCGCCGCCGCAGGTGGCCGTCATCACCGTGAAGGCCGAGGACGTGCCGATCACCAACGACCTGCCGGGCCGCATCGCCGCCACGCGCGTTGCGGAAGTGCGCCCGCGCGTTTCCGGCATCGTCGTCGAGCGCGTCTTCGAGCAGGGCTCGCAGGTCAAGGAAGGCGACGTGCTCTACCGCATCGATCCCGCCCCGTTCCAGGTGCAGGTCGACAGCGCCGAGGCGACGCTGCGCCGGGCCAAGGCCGTGCAGACGCAGGCGCGGGTGGATTCCGAACGCCAGGAACAGCTCAAGAAGTCGAACGTCGCCTCCGCCCAGGCCTATGACGACGCCATCGCCAAGCTCGCCCAGGCCGATGCCGACGTCGCCATCGCCCAGGCCGGCCTCGAAACCGCCAGGCTCAATCTCCAGTATGCCGACGTCAAGGCGCCGATCAGCGGCCGCATCGGCCGAGCGCTCATCACGGAAGGCGCGCTGGTTTCGGCGGGCGGCACGGAAAACCTCGCCACGATCCAGCAGCTCGATCCGGTCTATGCCGACTTCACCCAGTCGGCGACGGACCTCATCCGCCTGCGCAAGGCCCTGCAGGACGGCGCGCTGATGGCCGACAACAATTCCGCCGACGTCAAGCTGATGCTCGACGACGGCACGGAATATCCGCATCCGGGCAAGCTCCTGTTCTCCGAAGCCGCCGTCGACGAGACGACCGGCCAGGTGACGCTGCGCGGCGAATTCCCGAACCCGGACGGCGACCTCTTGCCGGGCATGTATGTGCGCGTGCTGATCGAGCAGGGCATCGAGAAGGGCGCCGTGCTCGTGCCGCAGCAGGCCGTGCAGCGCGACTCCTCGGGCGGCGCGCTCGTCTACGTCGTTTCCGCCGACAACAAGGCCGGCATCCGCAACGTGCGCGTCGGCCGTGCCTCCGGCACGCGCTGGGTCATCACGGACGGCCTGAAGGGCGGCGAGAAGATCATCGTCGAAGGCTTCCAGAAGGTGCAGCCCGGCGCGGAAGTCGTTCCGTCCGAATGGGACCCCAACGCGGCGGCCGAGGCGCAGAAGGCGCAGGCCGAGGGCGTGAAGGCTGACGGTGCGAAGGCCGACGACACGAAGGCTGGCGACGCGAAGGCTGGCGAAGCCGGCAAGGCCGAAGGCGGCGATGCCGCCAAGACCGAGCAGGCCAAGTAAGGATCCGACGATGCCCAGTTTCTTCATCGACAGGCCGATCTTCGCCTGGGTCGTCGCGATCTTCATCATGATCGCCGGCGCCATCGCCATCCCGCTCCTGCCGGTCGCGCAGTATCCGGACGTCGCTCCGCCGCAGATTTCGGTGCGCACGACCTATTCCGGCGCGTCCTCGCAGGATACCTACCAGAGCGTCACCAAGCTCATCGAGGATGAGCTGAACGGCGTCGAGGGCCTGCTCTATTTCGAGTCCTCCTCGAGCGCCGCCGGCTCCGCCGAGATCAACATCACCTTCGCGCCGGGCACCGACCCGTCGCAGGCTTCCGTCGACGTGCAGAACCGCGTCAGCCGCGTCGAGCCGCGCCTGCCCGATTCCGTGCGCCGCCAGGGCGTGCAGGTCGAGGAGGCCGGCTCCGGCTTCCTTCTGATCGTCGCGCTCACCTCCACCGACGGCTCGATGGACGCCATCAGCCTCGGCGACTACCTGAACCGCAACGTGCTGTCGGAAATCCAGCGCGTGCCCGGCGTCGGCCGCGCGCAGCTCTTCGCCACGCAGCGCTCCATGCGCATCTGGCTCGATCCGGCCAAGATGCTCGGCCTGAACCTCACGGCTGCGGACGTCACCGCCGCCGTGCAGGCGCAGAACGCGCAGATCGCCGCCGGCTCCATCGGCGCCCAGCCGAACCCGATCACCCAGCAGATCGCCGCGCCCGTCAACATCAAGGGCCAGCTCACGACGCCGGAGGAGTTCGGCGCCATCGTGCTGCGCGCCAATGCGGACGGCTCTGCCGTGCGCCTGCGCGACGTCGCGCGCGTCGAGGTGGGCGGCGAGAACTATTCGTTCTCCACGCGCCTCAACGGCCAGCCTTCCGCCGCCATCGGCGTGCAGCTCTCGCCGACCGGCAACGCCATGGAGACCTCCGCGGCGATCAAGGCGCGCATGGACGAACTGGCGCAGTTCTTCCCGCCGGGCCTCGAATACTCGATCCCCTACGACACCTCGCCGTTCGTGAAGGTGTCGATCGAGAAGGTCGTGCACACGCTGCTCGAAGCCGTCGGCCTCGTGTTCCTCGTGATGTTCCTGTTCCTGCAGAACATCCGCTACACGATCATCCCGACGCTCGTCGTTCCCGTCGCGCTGCTCGGCACCTGCGCCGTCATGCTCGCCATGGGCTTCTCGATCAACGTGCTCACCATGTTCGCCATGGTGCTCGCCATCGGCATCCTCGTCGACGACGCGATCATCGTCGTGGAGAACGTCGAGCGCATCATGTCGGAAGAGGGCCTGCCGCCGAAGGAGGCGACCCGCAAGGCGATGAAGCAGATCACCGGCGCCGTCATCGGCATCACGCTGGTGCTCGCCTCGGTGTTCATCCCGATGGGCTTCTTCCCGGGCGCGGTCGGCGTCATCTACCAGCAGTTCTCGCTGACGATGGTGGTCTCGATCCTCTTCTCGGCCTTCCTCGCCCTGTCGCTGACCCCGGCGCTCGCCGGCAGCTTCCTCAAGCAGGTTCCCAAGGGCCACCATCACGAGAAGCGCGGCTTCTTCGGCTGGTTCAACCGCGGCTTTGCCCGGACCTCGAAGAGCTATAGCGGCGGCATCGGCTGGCTCGTGCGCCGCACCGGCCGCTTCATGGTCATCTATCTCGCGATCCTGGCGGGCCTCGGCTACATGTTCGTGAAGCTGCCGTCCTCGTTCCTGCCGGACGAGGACCAGGGCTTCGTCATCGTCATGATGCAGCTTCCCTCGGAAGCGACCGGCCACCGCACGGACGACGTGCTGGCCAAGACCGAGAAGATCTTCGGCCAGGAGCCCGCGGTCGACACCATCGTCGGCATCAACGGCTTCTCGTTCTTCGGCGCGGGCCAGAATGCCGGCCTTGCCTTCGTGACGCTGAAGGACTGGTCCGAGCGCGGGCCGGACAATTCGGCCCAGTCGATCGCCGGCCGGGCGACCATGGCGATGAGCCAGATCAAGGACGCGATCAGCTTCGCGCTGTCGCCGCCGCCGATCCAGGGCCTCGGCACGACGGGGGGCTTCTCCTTCCGCCTGCAGGACCGCGCCGGCCTCGGCGCCGAGGCGCTTGCCGCCGCGCGCGACCAGCTTCTCGGCCTTGCCGCCCAGAGCAACGTCGTTCAGGGCGTGCGCTTCGACGGCATGCCGGATGCGGCCCAGGTCAACATCGTCATCGACCGCGAGAAGGCCAACACCTTCGGCGTGACCTTCGCGGACATCAACACGACGATCTCGACCAATCTCGGCTCGACCTACGTCAACGACTTCCCGAATGCCGGGCGCATGCAGCGCGTGACGGTGCAGGCGGACCAGAACGAGCGCATGCAGGTCGCCGACCTCCTCAACCTCAACGTCCGCAATTCCAAGGGCGGCATGGTGCCGATCTCCTCCTTCGCGACGGCGGAATGGGTGAAGGCGCCGACGCAGACCGTGGGCTACAACGGCTATCCGTCGATCCGCATCAGCGGCGACACCAAGCCGGGCTTCTCCTCGGGCGATGCGATTGCGGAAATGGAGCGGCTTGCCGGCCAGCTTCCGCCGGGCTTCGGCTACGAGTGGACGGGCCAGTCGCTGCAGGAGATCCAGTCGGGCTCGCAGGCGCCGATCCTCATCGGCCTCTCGTGCCTCCTGGTGTTCCTCTGCCTTGCCGCGCTCTATGAGAGCTGGTCGATCCCGCTCGCGGTCATCCTCGTCGTGCCGCTCGGCGTCATCGGCGCGGTCATCGCCGTCACGCTGCGCGACATGTCGAACGACGTCTACTTCAAGGTGGGCCTCATCGCGATCATCGGCCTTTCCGCGAAGAACGCGATCCTGATCATCGAGTTCGCCAAGGAGTTGATGGCGGACGGGCGCTCGCTGGTCGAGGCGACCATCGAGGCCTGCCACCTGCGCTTCCGCCCGATCCTGATGACCTCGCTCGCCTTCACGCTCGGCGTTCTGCCGCTCGCCATCGCCACGGGCGCAAGCTCGGGCAGCCAGCGCGCCATCGGCACCGGCGTCATGGGCGGCATGATCACCGCCACGGTGCTCGCCATCTTCTTCGTGCCGGTCTTCTTCGTCTTCGTGATGAAGCTGTTCGGCTACGGCAAAAAGAAGGAGGAGCCGGCTCCGGCGGCAGGTCCCGCGGAGTAGGCCGCCATGCGCCGGACCAAGGCCGCGGCCAAGGAAACCCGCCAGCAGATCCTGCTGGCGGCCGAGCGGGTCTTCTATGAGAAAGGCGTCGCCCATGCCTCCATGGAGGATGTGGCGCGCGCCGCGGGGGTCACCCGCGGCGCCATCTACTGGCACTTCGCCAACCGGGCGGACCTCGTGCTGGAACTCTACAGTTCCCTGCCGCTGCCGCAGGAAGAGCTGATCGCCCGCGAGCTGGAGGCGGACAATGCCGACGTGCTCGGCGTGCTGGAGCGGGTGGGCCGCGAATGGCTCGACGTGCTGGCCGCCGACGAGCACCGCCAGCGCATCCTCTCGATCCTCCTGCGCTGCGACACCGGCGGCGAATTCGCCGCCATCTCGGAGCGGCAGAACGACATCGACGACGAGCACATGCAGGCGCTGGAGGCGGCCTTCGCCAAGGCCCAGCGGCAGGGCAAGCTCTGCGCCTCATGGACGCCGCGCGCGGCGGCCGCGCAATTGCGCTGGGTCATCAAGGGGCTTTGCTCGGAATGGCTGCTGTTCGGCCGGCGGTTCGATATCGCCGGGGAGGGCAAGGAGGCGCTCAGCCGGCTTTTCGGCAGCTACACGCCGCGCCAGCCCTCAGCCTGAACGCCACGTTTCGAGCTTCTTTATCCAGTCCGCGCCGAGCTTCCAGCGCCGGAGCACCGAGACAGGGTCTTCCGCATCGAGCCGCGAACAGATGCGGTAGATTTCCAGCACCTCCGGCGACATCTCGCCGCGCTGGCAGAAATACATGGCCGCCGCATAGCGCGCGCGCCCGGACCATTCGGCGCCGGGCGGCATCGTGACGATCTGCCAGTTGCGGCGGGTCTCCTCGTCCATTTCTATTTCAGGCCCGGCGGCGTTGCCGTCCGGCGGGCGAGCTTGACGATGGGGCGCGGCACGATCTTCGCGCGCTTCATCAGCTTCTGGTACTGCAATTCCCGCATGGCGTAGATCTCCACCCACAGGTCCTCGGTGAACTTCGACCCGTAGGGCCGTTCGAGGCTGGCGATGGCGATGTTGCGCTTGGCCGTCGGCGACCAGATGCCGGCGGTGACGATGCCCGCCTCGTGCTTCTTCCGATGATAGACGATGGCGTGCTCGGCGGGAATATTCCCTTCGATTTCAAGGCCGACGAGGATGTACCTCAGAGTCTGATTCCGCCGCGCATCGAGGATCGCCCTGCGGCCGTTGAAGTTGGGCTTGTCCGGATCGACCAGCCAGTCGAGGCCGATCTCGTCCGGCATGCGCTCCCGGTCGGCGCGCAGCGCTCCCTCGGCCGTGACGAAATCCGTGTTGGCGACGATGAAGCCGGCCTCGATGCGCGCCTGGTTCAGCGCGCCGTAGCCGATGGCGCGGATGGCATGCAGTTCGCCCGCGCTCCACAGGCGATCCCACAGCGACAGGGCTTTGGCGCGCGGCACGAAGAGCTCGTAGCCGAGGTCGCCGGTAAAGCCGGTGCGCGAGATAGTGACCTCGCCGCCTTCATGCGGGAAGGTGGCGACGGCGAAGGGTTTCAGCGCTTCCACGCCGGCAAAGCCGGCATCGCGCAGCACCGCGTAGCTGGTCGGGCCCTGGAGCGCGAGGCCGGCGATTTCTTCCGTCTCCTCGCGGATGTCGACGGAGAAGCCGAAGGCGCTGTCGAGGAGCCAGGGCAGGTGCCGCTCCTGGCAGCAGAGGCGGAAATCCGCTTCGCCGAGGCGGAACAGCGTGCCGTCGTCGAGCACATGGCCGTGGTCGTCGCACCAGGCCGTGTACTGCACGCGGCCGACGGCGAGCTTGCGCACGTCGCGCAGCGTCAGGCGGTTGAGGTAGCGTTCCGCATCCGGGCCGGTGATGCGGTATTTCACCATGGGCGAGATGTCGAAGAGGGCGGCGGTGGAGCGGATCGCGAAATATTCGAGCTCGCCGTCGAAGAGCGAATGCGGCGCCTTGTAGCCGGCCCAGCTATACCAGTCGTTGACCTCGCTGAGGGCCGCGAGGCGCTCGTGGAACGGCGTTTCGAGGCGCGGGGTGCGGATATGGTCGCGGGCGGCGCGGCGAAGGCCCGCGGCGGATGTCGTCAGGGCGTTCATGGCTTGCCTCCCGAAAGGATGTGGCGGGCGGCGTTCCAGCCCGGCAGGCCGGAAATGCCGCCGCCCGGATGCGCTCCGGCGCTGGCGAGGTAGAGCCCTTCGATGGGTGTCGCATAGCCGGAGGCCGCGCCCGTCGGCCGGTTGACGAGCAACTGGTCCGCCTGCAATTCGCCGTGATGCCAATGGCCGCCGGGCAGGTTGTATTCCGCCTCAATGTCCACCGGCGTCATCAGGTCTGCCGCGACGATGGTCCGGCCGATGCCGGGCGCATGGCGCTCCAGCGTCTCCAGCACGATCTTCAGGAAGGCCGGCTTGCCCGCCTCCCAGCCCGCCTTGAGGCGGTAGGGCGCATATTGCACGAGGGCCGAGAGCGTGCAGCCGCCGGATGGGGCGAGCGATGACTCGGCAAGGCTCGGCAGGGTGATCTCCATCACCGGATCGGGGGAGAATTCGCCGTATTTCGCCGGGTTGAAGGCCGTCTCCACCTGCTCCATGGAGCGCGCCAGCACGATGCGGCCGTTACGCGCCTCCGGGGAAAGGCCTGCGAAATCGGGAACGCGGTCCAGCGCAAGGTCGAGTTTGGCGACATTGCCGTGGCTGCGCACGTTCTTCACCGAGCGCACGAAGCCCGTGCCGCTTTCGGCCGGGTCGACGAGGTGGAGGAAGGTCGTCTGCGGATGGATGGCCGAGACGACGACGGGTGCCGTAATCTCGATGCCGTCGCGCATGACGACGCCGCTCGCCTTGCCGCGGTCGGCGAGGATGCGACCGACGGGCGCGCTGCAGCGGATGGTGACGCCGGCCTTTTCCGCCGCGCGCACGAAGGCCGGGGCGATGGACGCCATGCCGCCGGCCGGCACGACCTGTCCGCCCGTCTTGCCTGCCGCCTCGCCGGTGAGGCGGTAGTAAAGGCCGAGCAGCGAGGTCGGCGAGCGGGGGCCGAGATGGATGCCGAGCGTGGCGTCGAAGGCAAGCAGCCCCTTGAGGCGGTCGTCCGCCAGATATTCGTCGGCGACGTCGGCGACGTTCATCAGCAGCATGCGCAGGAAATCGCGGCCCTCGCCGCGGCCCTTGCGAAGGAGCCCGAGCCCGGCGCCGGCGAGGGTGGAGAGGTCGCCGAGCGAGATGGCGCCGATCTGCGGCGGCGGGCGGCGCAGGAAGCGTTTCAGGATGCCGGCCTGGAAGATGAGCTTCTTGCGCAGCGCGGCGAAGGCGGCCTGTTCTTCGGCCGGGACACCGTCGATGCTTTCGCCATAGGCGCCGTGGAGCGTCACGGCCTTGCCGGAGCCGTCGAGCACCGTCGTCGGCAGCAGCGTTTCGCCGCCGGCAAGGTCGAGGCCGATGTCGCGGGCGACGTCGGCATCCAGCCGGTTGACGATATGGGCAAGGCCGGCCGAGCGGAAGCCGGGGGAGAATTCCCGGCCGCGCGCCGCGCCGCCCGGCCCGTTCGCGGCTTCCAGCACCAGCACCTTGCGGCCGCCCTTGGCAAGGCGGGTTGCGGCGGCAAGGCCGTTGTGGCCGGCGCCGATCACGATGGCATCAAACGACGTCATGGGCCTTGCTCATCTCTCCGGAGGAACGCTTGAGGTCGCGCAGGATCTCGGCGGCGGCGTTGCGGCCGGGCGCGCCCATCACCCCGCCGCCGGGATGGGTGGAGGAGCCGCACATGTAGAGCCCGTGGATGGGGCTGCGGTATTGCGCATAGCCGGGCACCGGCCGGTTGAAGAGAAGCTGGTCGAAGGTGAGCTCGCCCTGGAAGATGTTGCCTTCCGTCAGGCCCACTTCCGCCTCGATCTCGCGCGGCGTTCGCACTTCCATATGCACGATACGGTCGCGGAACCCGGGAGAATAATCGGATATCTGGCCGATGACGGTCTCGGCGAAGGCGTCGCGGTCGGCATCCGTCCAGTCGCGGCCTTCCACCTTCGGCGGGCAATATTGCACGAAGCAGCTCATGAAATGCTTGCCCGGCGAGGTCATGGTCGGGTCGAGCAGGGTCGGGATCATCATGTCGAGGAACGGGTCGGCCGACCAGCGCCCCACCTTCCAGTCGTCATAGGCGCGCTCCATGCGCTCGACGCTGTCGGTGAAATGCATGTCGCCGCGCATGCAGGTGGAGTTCTCGCCGAGAGCCGCAAATTCCGGCAGGCTGTCGAGCGCGATGTTCACCTTGCCGGAGGAGCCGCGCATCTTGAAATGCTTCACGCGATGGACGAAGTCGCCGGGAAGCGCGTCCTCGTCGACGAGCTTGAGGAAGGTGCGCTTGACGTCGGCATTGGAGACGACGAGGCCGGCGCGCAGCTCGTCGCCGTTCGCCAGCACGACGCCGGTGGCGCGCCCGCCGCGCGTCAGGACCTTTGCGACTTCCGCATCGGTGCGGATCGTGCCGCCGGAGGCAAGGAACGAGCGGGAGAGGGCCTGCGTCACCGCGCCCATGCCGCCGCGCGCATAGCCCCAGGCGCCGACCGAGCCGTCCACCTCGCCCATATAGTGGTGGAGGAGCACATAGGCCGTGCCGGGCGACATGGGGCCGAGCGCGGTGCCGATGATGCCCGAGAGCGCCAGATAGGCCTTGATGACGTCCGTCTCGAAATATTCGTCGAGGAAATCGGAAATCGACATGGTCCAGAAGCGCAGCGTCTCGGCCATTTCGTGCGGGCTGAATTCGCCGAATTTCTTTGCCAGATAGAGCAGTTCGGAAATGTCGCGCGGGCGGAAGCCGAACGGGTCCGGCGCGGTGCGCATCAGGAGCGGCTGGATGAAGCGGCACTGGCGCGTCACGTCGCGGGCATAGCGTTCGTAGGCCTCGGCGTCGCGCTTCGAATAGCGGGCGAATTCGCGGCGATGGCTGTCATGGTCGCGGTAGGAGGCGAGATAATCGCCGTCGCGGGTGAACACCGCGCCGCCCTCGTAGGAGATGACCTGGAGGCCGTGCCTTGGCAGTTCGAGATCGCGCATGATCTCCGGGCGGAAGAGGGAGCAGACATAGGAGCAGTTGGAATAGAGGAAGCCGGGCGTCAGCTCGCGGCTCGTCGCCGCGCCGCCGACCCAGCCGTTCTTTTCCACGACGAGGACGTCGAGGCCGGCGCGCTGGAGATAGCAGGCCGTGACCAGCCCGTTATGGCCGCCGCCGACGATCAGGGCATCGTACTTCTGCATTTTGATGTCTCCCTTGTTTCTAAAAGCTGCATCAAAAGCAAAATGTTGTCCAGATATTCTGAATGATCATTCAGCAAGTATCTTGCAATCGCCTGATTATGCGCTAGAATTTCGGCCGATGAAAACGCGCCGGCCGGGCGCGTCGTTAACGCGGGAAGGCCATGGCGGCATCGGGCGGGGACAGGGCGGCGACGGAGCCGGAATACGACGAGGCGGCGATCCGCTTCCTCGGCGTGCTCTGGGGCGAGGGCTATCTTTCGCCGGGCGGGCCGCAGGAGGTCGACCGGGTGCTTTCCGGCGTCGATCTCGCCGGCCGGCACGTCCTCGATTTCGGCTGCGGGGCCGGCGGCATCACGCTGCATATCGCCCGCACCCATACGCCGGCCGAGATCGTCGGCTACGACGTGGAGCAGCCGGTGATCGACAGGGCGAGGGCGGCCGCCGCGGCCGCGGGGCTTTCCTCCGTCGCCCGCTTCGTTTCGAGCCCGCCGGGGCGCCTGCCGTTCGACGACGACGAGTTCGACGTCGTCTTCTCCAAGGATGCGATGATCCATGTGCCGGACAAGGAGGCGCTCTTCGCCGAGTTCTACCGCGTGCTGAAGCCGGGCGGCGTCCTTGCCGCCTCCGACTGGCTGATCGGCCATGACAGCGAGCCGAGCGCGGACATGAAGGACTATGTCGCCGCCGAGGGCCTCAGCTTCGGCATGGCCTCGCCCGCCCGCTATCTTGCGGCCATGGCCGCGGCGGGCTTTGCCGGCGGGCGCGTGGAAAGCCGCAACGCCTGGTATCGCGATGTGGCGCGGGGCGAGCTGGAACGCCTCGAGGGGCCGCTTCGGGCCGAGGCCGTGGCGGCCGTCGGCGCGGCCTATGTCGAGAAGAACATCCGCACCTGGACCGCCATGCAGAAGGTCCTTGACAGCGGAGAGCATTGTCCGGCTCATCTGCGCGCCAGCAAGCCGGCCGAGGGAATGGGCCCATGACCGTGCTTTTGAAGAACCCCAGGGGCAAGGTGACGGTGAAGATGCGGGCAGGCACGGCGGAACAGGGCTCGGGCGACGGCGAGAAGCGGGGGCGCAAGGCCTCCAAGGAAACGCGGCGGCAGCAGCTCATCGAGGCGACCATCGATTCCCTCGCCAAGCGCGGCTATTCCGACACCACCCTCGCCGATGTCGCGGACGGGGCCGGGCTCTCCCGCGGCATCGTCAACTTCCATTTCGAGAGCAAGGAAAACCTGCTCATCGCCACGCTGCAGTTCATGGCCGAGGAATATGCGGACCACTGGAACGCGGCGCTGGAGAAGGCGGGGCCGGAGGCGGCAGGCCGCCTGTGGGCGCTCGTCCATGCCGATTTTGACCGCAAGATCTGCACCAAGCGAAAGCTTGCCGCCTGGTGTGCCTTCTGGGGCGAGGCGAAGTCGCGGCCGACCTACCAGGCCCTCTGCGGCGCGCGGGACGTCAAGTACCAGGAGACCGTGATCTCGCTCTGCGCCGCGCTCAAGGCGGAGGGCGGCTATGCCTTCGAGCCGGAGCCGACGGCGCTTTCGCTTTGCGCCATGCTGGAAGGCCTGTGGCTGCGCCTGATGATGGGCGACGGCACGACGCGCGAGAAGTCGCTGGAGGCGGCGATCGCCCATGTCGCCACGGTCTTCCCGAAGCATCTCACATTGCAGGGACCACGATCACAATAGGGAACCCGAAACGGGGAAGGAGAATGGCATGAAGAACGCAGACACGGCCAGACATACCATCACGGCGGTTTTCGCCGCCGCCCTTGCCCTCGGAACCGCGCTTCCCGCCTTCGCCGCCGATACGCTGACGGTGTTCGACTGGTCCGGCTACGAGGACCCCGCCTTCCACCCCGCCTATACGGAAAAGCACGGCGGCTCGCCGGACTTCTCCTTCTTCGGCGACGAGGAGGAGGCCTTCCAGAAGCTGCGCTCCGGCTTCAAGGCGGACGTCGCCCATCCCTGTTCGCAGAGTGTCGTGAAGTGGCGCGAGGCGGGTCTTCTGGAGCCGCTCGACACGGCCAAGCTCGCCAACTGGAACGACGTCTTGCCGAACTTCAAGGAGATGAAGAACCTGATGACCTCGGCGGACGGCACCGCCTGGTTCATTCCCTTCGAGTGGGGCAACACGGTGCTGACCTACCGCACGGACACGGTCAAGCCCGAGGAGATCGCATCGCTGAAGGCCTTCGCCGATCCGAAGTTCAAGGACCGCGTGTCGATCGGCGACAATGTCGACGACGCCTATGCGCTGGCGAGCCTTGCCATCGGCGTCAAGGACTGGACGACGCTGACGGACGCGCAGTTCAAGGAGGCCTCCGATTTCCTGCGCCAGGTGCACAAGAACGTGCGGCTCTACTGGACCGACAATACCGATCTCAGCCAGGCGATGGCGAGCGGCGAGGTGGACCTCGCCTGGGCATGGAACGAGACGGCGACGACCCTCCAGGCAGAAGGCCAGCCGGTCGCCATCAAGAAGGATACCAAGGAGGGGCTTTCCACCTGGGTCTGCGGCTATGTGCGGCTGAAGGGCGGGGAGGGCAGCGAGGGCCTTGCCTATGACTACCTCAACGCCGTCACCGATCCCGCGGTCGCCGCCTACATGGTCGAGAACTGGGGCTACGGCCATTCCAACGCCAAGGGCATGGCGGCCGTCGACCCGAAGATCCTCAAGGACAAGGGTTATGCCGACGTCGACGCCTTCGTCGCCAACACGCTCTTCCAGTCGCCCATGCCGACGGAGCTCCGGCAGAAGATGATCGCCGAGTTCGAGAAGATCAAGTCGGGGTATTGAGGGGCGAAAAGACCCCTCCCTAAATCCCTCCCCACAAGGGGGAGGGACTTACGATGCGGCACTCTCAGCGGAAAATTTGAAGGAAAAGCAGGCTACTGGTCTTTCTCCCCCCTTGTGGGGGAGATGCCCGGCAGGGCAGAGAGGGTCTTTACACCCGCGACACCGGCGGATCCTCCGCCAGCAGCACGAACGCATCCGGGTCGAATGCCAGCCGGATCTCCGCGCCGATCGGCAGGTCGTCGGCGCCGTAATTGTTCGTCTCGACCATGGAGAGCGGTTCTTCCAGCCCGTCGATGCCGACCGTAAGATGCGTCACCTCGCCGAAATAGGCGCGGTTCTCGATGCGGCCGGCAAGCTCGTGCGGGGCGCGGTCGTCGTCCCACAGGAGCCGCAGCCGCTCCGGGCGGATGCCGACCGTGACGTGGCCATCGCTGGCGGAAAAGCCGTGCGGCTTGGCAAGGCTCACCGCGCCGAAGCGGGCGGCGTCGACCGAGACGGCGCCGGCCTGTTCGCCGAGCACGCGGGCCTTGAGGAAGTTCATGCCGCCGAGGAAGTCGGCGACCTTGCGGGTGCGCGGGTGCTGGTAGATTTCCTTCGGGGTGGCGACCTGCGCGATGCGCCCGCCGAACATCACCGCGATGCGGTCGGAGAGCGCCAGCGCCTCGTACTGGTCGTGCGTGACGAGGATGAAGGTGATGCCGACGGCCTTCTGCAGCGTGCGCAGCTCCACCTGCATCTCCTCGCGCAGCTTCTTGTCGAGCGCCGAAAGCGGTTCGTCGAGCAGCAGCACCTTGGGGCGCATGACGAGGGCGCGGGCGAGCGCCACGCGCTGGCGCTGGCCGCCGGAGAGCTCGTGCGCCTTGCGCTGGCCGAGGCCGGAAAGGCGCACCTGGTCGAGCGCGTCGCCGACGCGCTTCTTCTCTTCCGCGGGCGTCAGCTTCAGGCGCTTGAGGCCGTAGGCGACGTTTTCCGCGACGTCGAGATGCGGAAAGATGGCGTAGCTCTGGAAGACCATGTTGGTCGGGCGCCGGTTCGGCGGCAGGGCGAGGGAGGGCGCGCCGTCGATATAGATCTCGCCGTGCGTCGGCGTCTCGAAACCGGCGATGGAGCGCAAAAGCGTGGTCTTGCCGCAGCCGGAAGGGCCGAGCAGCGAGAAGAACTCGCCCTCGGCGATGGACAGCGACACGTCGTCCAGCGCCTTGTAGATGCCGTAGAACTTCGACACGTTCTCAATCTCGATCATCGGGCGTTCGGGCATGTCGGCTCCTAGGGCAGCATGAGCGCCATCTGCGTGCGGCGTTCGGCCCGGCGGCGCAGGATTTCGGCGAAGGTGAGCATGAGGATGGAGGCGGCGAGCATGATGGTGCCGAGCGCCAGCACGCCCGGCAGCTTGGCGGCAAAGCGCAACTGCCCCCAGATATAGACCGGCAGCGTCGGCTCTGTGCCGGAGAGGAAGAAGGCGAGGATGAACTCGTCGAGCGAGATGGTGAAGGAGACGAGGAGGCTGGAGACGATGGCCGGGGCGACGACCGGCAGCGTCACGCGCCGGAAGGTGCCCAAGGCGGTCTCGCCGAGGTCGTAGGAGGCTTCCTCCAGGCTCCGGTCGAAGCCCTCGAAGCCGGAAACCAGCACCGACATGGCATAGGGCACGCAGAACACCGTCTGCCCGAGGATGACGGTGAGAAGCGAGAGTTCGAGGCCCATCGCCAGCACGATCATCAGGAGCGAGACGGCGACGATGATCTCCGGCAGGAAGAGCGGGGCCATGATGAGGCCGGCGGCCGCCTTCTGGCCGCGGAAGCGGTAGCGCGTGATGGCGCGTGCCGCGCAGATGCCGAGGAGCGTGGAGAGCAGCGATACCGTGACGCCGACGACGAGGCTGTTGCGCGCGGCCTCCAGCATGACGGTGTTGCCGACGAGCGAGGCGTACCACTTCGTCGTGAAGCCGGCGAGCGGGAAGGTGGTCGTCGCCGCGTTGTTGAAGGAGAAGACCGGCAGCAGCAGGATCGGCAGGTAGAGGAAGAGGAAATAGACGGCGACATAGGCCGGCAGGACCGGGATGAGGCGCAGGCGCTGCGTGAGGGCGTTCATCTGATCCTCCGCACCGCGAACTTGAGGGCGAAGACGACGACGGCTGCGGCCAGCGAGACGAGCACCATGGTCGTGACGGAAAGGGCCGCGCCCAGCGGCCAGTTGGCGCCCTTGCCGAACTGCGTCTGGATGGCGGTTGCGATCATCACGCCGTCCTTGCCGCCGACGAGGCGGGGCGTCACGTAGTCGCCGACCGTCGGGATCATCACGATGAGGAAGGCCGAGACGACGCCGGGCAGGGAGAGCGGCAGCGTGACGCGGAAGAAGGCGCGCATGCGGCTGTCGCCGAGGTCGCGCGCCGCCTCGATCAGCGTGCGGTCGATCTTCTGCAGCGAGACGTAGATCGGCAGGATGGCGAAGGCCGCCCAGCTATGCACCAGCGTGATGACGACGGCGTTGGAATTGTAGAGGAGCGAGGTCACCGGCTTGTCGATGAGGCCGAGCGAGATGAGGCCGGTGTTCAGCACGCCGCCGTAGCCGAGGATGACCTTCCACGACATGACGCGGAGCAGGTAGCTCGTCCAGCAGGGCACGGTGACGAGGAAGAGCCAGAGGTTGCGGTGCACGCCCCCGTGGAACGAGATGAACCAGGCGATGGGATAGGAGAAGACGACGGTGGCGACGCTGACGACGAGCGAAATCCAGAGCGAGCGGACGAAGAGGTCGCGGTAGATCGGCTCGGTGAGGGCCTGCCGGTAGTTTTCCAGCGTGAAGGTGCGGTCGATGTCGAGATAGTCCTGGGTCCAGAAGCTGTAGGCGAGGACGGTGAGGACCGGGAGGAGGAGCAGCGCAAGCGCGTAGAGGAAGGTCGGCGAGATCATGGCGAGGCCGCGGGCCTCTTCGCCGCGGACCCACCGGCCTTGCCGCGCCGGCGGGAGCGCGTCGGCCGCCGCGCCGAGCGCCGCCGCCGTCAACGGACGGGTCTCCGGCCGCGACAACTTTCATAGAGCGTGAGATGTCCCGTTTCCATGCGGCGCGCCTTTTCGGCTTCAAGTGTTCCCGACGCCAACATGCGCTCAAATGCCCGTTGAAATCAAGCCCCGATTCTGCGATATTGATTGAACGAACATTCAGTATGAATTGGAAAAGTGAAATTTTTCATGCTGTTGGTCGAGAATATTTCTCGTGAAATTCGATGGAGGGAAGCATGGCGGCAATTCCGAAGACGGCAAACGGGCCCGCCGACGAGGCGGCCGACGACCTGACCCTGCTTGCCGAGCGCCATCTGGTGCAGCCCTGGCCGGTTTCCGGCTCCATCGGCGCGGAGGCGCGCGGCCGGCTCGATGCCGGCGAAGGCATCTACGTGACGGATGCGAGCGGCCGCCGGCTGATCGACGGGCCTGCCGGCATGTGGTGCGTCAATGCCGGCCACCGCAACCGGGAGCTGGCCGAGGTCATGGCCTCGCAGGCCATGGAGCTTTCCTACAATTCGCCCTGGTACACGACGAACGCGCCCTCGGCGATCCTCTCGGCACGGCTCGCCGAGCATGCGCCGGAGGGTGTCGACCATGTCTTCTACACGACGGGCGGGTCCTCCGCGGTCGAGACGGCGCTGCGCTTCATGCAGTTCGCCAACAATGTGAAGGGACGGCCGGAAAAGAAGCTCATCGTCTCGCGGCAGGGCGGCTATCACGGCTCGACTTATCTTTCGGCCTCGCTCAACGGCCGGCCGCGCGACCACGACTGGATGGACAGCGCGTCCGATCTCGTCGTCAAGCTCTCCTGCCCGGATCCGTTCCGCCGGCCGGACGGCATGAGCGTCGAGGCCTTCTGCGACTTCCTGGTCGAGGAGTTCCGCCAGGTCATCGAGGAGAAGGGGGCCGATCGCATCGGCGCCTTCATCGCCGAGCCGGTCATGGCCTCCGGCGGCGTCATCGTGCCGCCGCCCGGCTACCTCAGGCGCATGCAGGACCTCTGCCGGCGAAACGACATCCTCTTCATCGCAGACGAGGTGGTGACGGCCTTCGGCCGGCTCGGCCATGTCTTCGCCTCGAAGGAGGTCTTCGGCATCGAGCCGGACATGATCACCTTCGCCAAGGGGGTGACATCCGGCTATTTCCCGCTCGGCGGGGTGATGATCGCCGGCCGGCTCTTCGAGGAACTGCGCCGCTCGAACCATTCCGAGGCGATGTTCGCGCACGGGCTCACCTATTCCAGCCATCCGGTGGGCTGCGCCGTGGCGCTGAAGAACCTCGACATCCTCGAAGGCGGGCTGCTTGCCCATGCGCGCGCCGTGTCGGGCCATTTCCAGCAAAGCCTCAAGGCGCTGGAGGAGTTGCCGCTGGTCGGCGAGGTGCGCGGCCTCGGGCTGATGGCCTGCGTCGAATGCGTCGCCGACCGCGCCTCGAAGAACCCGCTCACGCTCGACCTCGAGGTCGGCAAGCGCATCGACCGGCATTGCCAGGAACTCGGCCTGCTCGTGCGCCCGCTCATCCACATGTGCGTGATGTCGCCGCCGCTGACCATCTCGCTGGAGCAGATCGACGACATGGCCTCGATCCTGCGCCGCGGCATCGAGCTGACGATGGACGACCTGACGCGGGAAGGGCTGTGGAAGGGCTGAGGCCTTGCGTGTTCGGCCTGCCGTGCGATGTGGATCCTCGGGTCAAGCCCGAGGATGACGGAAGGAGAGGAGTTTGCGGCAAATGCGACGACATCGCGTGCCGCGCCATCTACCTGCCGCTTCATTCATCCGCCACAGCACCGTCCAACGTATGGGGGACCCTTCCTCCCCACCGTCATCCTCGGGCTCGACCCGAGGAGCCACGCGGCACCCGCGGCCTGGCGGAGATGCCTAGCCCTGCCGCAGCCCGGCATTGACGCCCGCCATTTCCTTTTCCTCCGGCGCATCCTTCAGCGTCATCACCGGCAGCACGCGGCGCAGGTGGTCGTGGTGGGTGCGCACGCCGTATTCGAGGTCGGAGAGGTAGAATCCGGCGAAGGCGTTGGAGGTCATCGCCTCGTTGGACCAGACGGTGAGCTGGACGTCCTCGGCCTGCGTGTCGCGGTCGATGCGGTAGGCGAGGTAGCGGGCGAGGCGGTGCGCGCGGTCTTCCTCGCGGTAGCGGTAGATGCCGCCCCGCAGAAGCGTCTTGCCGGTGGAGACCGGGAACTCCTGGTAGAACTGCACCGTCTCGGGCGTCACGGCGATCACGCAATTGGGGAAGAGGCCGAAATAGATCCACGCCTTGCGCAGGTGCTCCGGCAGGCGCGCGTTCTCCGGCGAGATCCTGACATAGTTGCGCACGCTCCAGCGCCGGCCGGCATGGGGATTGTAGGTGGCGAAGGAGCGGCAGAGGCCGTCGACGAAGGGCTCGTCGTAGTAGGTGGAGCCGTAGAGGTCCTGCAGGGCCGGGTGGGCCATGGCGACGTGGTAGCCTTCGTTGTCGACATCGCGCACGGACTTCCAGTTGACCGGGCTTTCCTGCGTCCAGATATCGCCGGCCGGCACCATCTCCTCCGAGCGGTAGTGCGACAGCTCCGCCTCGAAGGGCTTCATCACCTCGGCGACGGAAGGTTGCGGGCCGGGGGCGAAGCGGATGAAGACGAAACCCTGCCAGACCTCGCATTCCAGCGGCTTCAGGGCGAATTCGTCCTTGTCGAGCGGGGGAAAGCTCTTCGGGCGCGCGGCGCCGCGCAGCGTGCCGTCGAGATTGTAGACCCAGCCGTGGAAGGGGCAGACGAGTGCGTTGCGGCAGGCGCCCTTCTCGTCGGCGACGAGGCGCGAGCCGCGGTGGCGGCAGATGTTGTGGAAGGCGCGCACCGCGCCGTCCTGCCCGCGCAGGATGAGCGCGCGCTCGCCGACGACGTCCATGGCGAGGTAGTTGCCGGGCTCGGGAATGTCCGAGACATGGCAGGCGATCTGCCAGTGCTCGCGGAAGACATGCTGCTTTTCCAGCTCCAGGAGGGCGGGGCTATGGTAGCACCAGCCCGGAAGCCCGCTGCGGTCCCAGTCGTTCGGAACGCTGATATCGCGGATCATCTCGTTCATGTCGCTCCCCCATATCTTGCTGAACGTTCATTCAATATAAGCATAATTCCCGTTCAAAAGGAATAGGTTGCGAAGCCGGTGGTTTTTGCGGATGCGAAAAGCCCCGGCCGAGAGGCGGCCGGGGCTGCGGGGCGCCCGTCTTCAAGCGATGCCGTGATGCCGGAAAGGCTTCAGCGGCAGACCCTTGCGGTCCTGAAGACGACGTGGCCCCATTTGTTGTAGCGCTTGACCTTCTTCCAGAAGCAGTGGCGGTGATGGCCGTGATAGTGCGAATAGCCGTGGTGGTGGCCCCAGCCGTGGCCGCCGACGCCGAAGTAGAAGCCGCCGGCCTGCGAGGGGGCGGCGAAGGACACCGCTGCGACGGTCGCGATGACGGCGGACATAAGGAACTTGCGCATTTCTCTCTCCTCTCTGGCCTTCAAGGATGAAACGCTCATCCTCTGGTTCCAACTTTCGCAGAGGGAAGGGGGGCGCGCTGTTCCGCATGGAACAGGCGGGCTCGCGGGCTGGCGCTTCGTCCCGGCGCCTGCTAGCTCTTCTTCGAACGACCGCGGGAGCCGAGCTTGCAGGACATCACCGACCTTTCCGCCCTTGCGCTATCCTCCGCCATCGCCGAACGCCGGCTCGACTGCCGCGCCGTGATGGCCGCCTATATCGAGCGCATCGCCGCGATCAATCCGCGCCTCAACGCCATCGTCAGCCTGCGGCCGGCGGACGAGCTGATGGCCGAGGCGGAGGCGGCGGACCGGGCGCTGGCGGCGGGAACGCATCGCGGCTGGCTGCACGGTATTCCCTTCGCGGTGAAGGACCTTTCCGAGGCGAAGGGCATCCTCTGCTCCTTCGGCTCGGCGAACTATGCCGATTTCGTGCCGGACTATGACGACATCCATGTCGAGCGCATCCGCGCGGCCGGCGCCATCGTCATCGGCAAGACCAACGCGCCGGAAATGGGCCTCGGCTCGCATACCTACAATCCGGTCTTCGGCGTCACCCGCAATCCCTATGACGTGACGAAGAGCGCGGGCGGTTCCTCCGGCGGGGCGGCGGCCGGGCTTGCCGCGCGCATCCTGCCGGTTGCCGACGGCAGCGACATGATGGGCTCGCTGCGCAATCCCGCCGCCTTCAACAATGTCGTCGGCTTCCGACCGTCCTTCGGCCGCGTGCCTTCGCTCGGCAACGAGCTCTTCCTCGGCCAGCTTGCCGTCAACGGGCCGATGGGGCGCAGCGTCGCCGATGTCGCCGCCTTGCTTGCGACGCAGGCCGGGCACGACCCGCGCGACCCGCTGTCGCTCGCGGACGAGGACCTTTCGGTCGACCTTCACCGGGATATCGCCGGTGCCCGCATCGGCTGGCTCGGCGATTTCGGCGGCCATCTTCCCTTCGAGCCGGGCGTGCTGGAGCTTTGCCACTATGCGCTCGGCGCCTTCCGCCGGCTGGGCTGCCATGTCGAGGAGGTCGCGCCGGGTTTCGACATGGACAGATTGTGGCAAACGTGGCGGGCGCTGCGCCATTTCCTCATTGCCGGCGGGCAGGCGGCTGACTACGGCGACCCGGCCCGGCGGGCGCGCATGAAGCCGGAGCTTCTCTGGGAGATCGAGCACGGCCAGAAGCTGACAGCGGCCGAGGTCCATGCCGCCTCGCTCGGGCGCAGCGACTGGTACCGCTACATGCTGGACCTGTTCGCGGCTTACGACTTCCTCGTCCTGCCCTCCGCGCAGGTCTTCCCCTTTTCGGCGGAACTGGACTGGCCGAAAGCCGTGAACGGCCGGGAAATGGACACCTACCATCGCTGGATGGAGGTGGTGATCGGCCCGACGCTCGCCGGGCTTCCCGTCGCCGCCATGCCGGCCGGCTTCAGTGCGGAAGGGCTGCCGGCGGGCATCCAGATCATCGGCCGGCCGCGCGCCGACCGGCAGGTGCTGTCGGCGGCGGCGGCCTATGAACGCACCACCGACTGGCTCGGCCGGCATCCCCAGATCTAGCCATAGCCGGGCTTTGGACACGCCAGCGCCGCATTTTCGTGAAAGGCACGCTTGCCGGGTGTCGAGGACCGCCCGGCAGACTCCTTTAAAAACATGAGGCGCCGTTTAGGAATTGCTTACCATATTTCGTCATTCTTTGCTCGTTCGGCAAGGCTCCGGGACGCGTGGTTCCGCCTGCCGCCAGCGTAAAGGCCTTCGGAGCGTCATTTCCGCGGCCGCGTCGAGTAACGAGTATCGGGTAACGAGTATCATGGCGTCTGTGTACGAGTCCGCGCGCTCCGCGTCCAAGTCCCGGCAGGGCCGTTCCGGGAGCATCTTTTTCAGCGCCGCGCTTGCCTGCGGCGTGCTTGCCGGCTCCGCCTGGGCCGTCGTCTCCACGCTTCATACCATGCAGGATGCAGCCTCCTCGCTCACCGAGGGGCGCAGGTCCATCGCCGCATCGCTCTCCGTCGCATCGGCCGGCATCGGCGACGCCCAGCCCGAGCGCCTGGTGAAGGTCGCCAAGTTCTCGCGCCTTTCCCCGCCCTCCGAAAGCGAGATCCGCCAGAAGCAATTGACCGCCGAGGCGATCCAGGCCTCGCGCCAGCGCAAGATTTCCATCGAGCTCGCCTCCGCCGTCAAGCGCGAGAAGGCCAAGGCCCTGATGATCGAGACGGCCGTCGCCCGCGCCGAGCGCTCCGTGGAGCAGGAAAAGGCGATCACCGGCGAACGCGCGCTCGTCACCGCCATGCTTCCCGACGACGTTTCCGGCCGCAAGAGCATCCAGCCCTTCGGCCTCGTCATGAAGAAGGCCGAAGCCGAGGAAGAGGACAGCGAAGACGATATCCTCAGCGATATCCCGCTGCCGGAAACCCGCCCGGCACTCGAGACCGTCACGATCGAGCGCAAGCCGGCGGAGGAAAAGCCCGCCACGCGCACGGCCACCCGGCAGGCGAAGGAGGACGACGACGACAAGGACGTCGCCATCGTCAAGCCGGAGCGTTCGCTGTTCGGCGATCTCTTCAAGAGCCGCGGCAACAGCACCGGCTGGGTGGGCAAGGGCACGAAGGTGGCGATCTACGACGTCTCCAACGCGACGGTCTACATGCCCGACGGCACGAAGCTGCGCGCCCATTCCGGCATCGGCAAGATGCGCGACAACCCGCGCTTCGAGCACGTCAAGATGACCGGCCCGACGCCGGCCGGCATCTATCGCCTGCGCATGCGCGAACGGCGCTTCCACGGCGTCGAGGCGATCCGCATGCTGTCCGTCGACGGCCGCGATCCCAAGAACCGCACGGGCCTGCTGACCCACACCAATCTCCTGCGCGGCCAGAAGGGCTCGCACGGCTGCGTCGCCTTCCAGAACTACGAACCGTTCCTCAATGCCTTCAAGCGCGGCCACGTCAACATGCTGGTCGTCGTGCCGGAACTGCCGTCGTCCCGCACGCAGCTTGCCGCGCTCTACAGGAAGGCCGGGGCGTAAAGACCCCTCCCTAAGTCCCTCCCCACAAGGGGGAGGGACTTGCCTTGCGGCATCCCAGAGAGAAAATTTCAAGGAAAAGCAGGCAGAGAGGGTTTTCCTCTTCACACCGGCTGGACGAAGCCGTCCAGCACGCGTTTCTGGCCGGCGCGGTCGAAGTCGATGGTCAGCTTGTTGCCTTCGACCGCCGCGATGTTGCCGTTGCCGAACTTCATGTGGAAGACCCGGTCGCCGATGGAGAATTTCGACGGCTCCGTCACGGTCGACTTGGCGACCAGCTCCCCTTCGATGGTGCGGGCGCGTGGGCCGCTTTCGCCGTAGCCGATGCGCTCGACGGCGTGGCCGGAGCGCGAGCCCCAGTTGTCGCGCGTCGCCTCCGTGCGGTTCGCCTGGGCGCGTCGCCAGCCGGGTGTCGAATAGGTGTTCTGGAACGGCTCCTGCTTGTCGAAGCGCGACTGGCCGTATCCGCCGCGCCCGTAGCCGCCGTAGGACTGCTCCACCTCGGCCACTTCCACATGGCTTTCCGGCAGTTCGTCGAGGAAGCGGGAAGGCAGCGTCGTCTGCCAGAGGCCGTGGATGCGGCGGTTGGAGACGAACCAGATGTGGCAGCGGCGCTTGGCGCGCGTGATGCCGACATAGGCGAGGCGCCGTTCCTCCTCCAGCCCCGCGCGGCCGCCCTCGTCGAGCGAGCGCTGGTGCGGGAAAAGGCCTTCCTCCCAGCCGGGCAGGAAGACGGTCTCGAATTCGAGGCCCTTGGCCGAGTGCAGCGTCATGATCGAGACGGCGTCGAGGTTCTCGTTCTGCTCTGCATCCATGACCAGCGAGACGTGCTCCAGGAAGCCGCGCATGGATTCGAAGGCCTCCATGGAGCGGATGAGTTCCTTCAGGTTTTCCAGCCGCCCCGGCGCCTCGGCCGACTTGTCGGCCTGCCACATCGCCGTATAGCCGCTTTCGTCGAGGATCTGCTCGGCAAGCTCGGTGTGCGGCATCGTCTCCAGCAGCGATTGCCAGCGGCGGAAATCCGTGACCACGTCGAAGAGCGCCTTGCGCGCCTTCGGCTTCAGTTCGTCCGTCTCGACGATGTCGGCGGCGGCGGCGAGCATGGGGATGTCGCGCGCGCGGGCATAGTCGTGCAGGTTGCGGATCGTCGTGTCGCCGAGGCCGCGCTTCGGCGTATTGACGATGCGCTCGAAGGCGAGGTCGTCGGCCGGCTGGCTGACGAGGCGGAAATAGGCGAGCGCGTCGCGGATCTCCAGCCGCTCGTAGAAGCGCGGGCCGCCGATGACGCGGTAATTGAGGCCGAGCGTGACGAAACGGTCTTCGAATTCGCGCATCTGGAAGGAGGCGCGCACGAGGATCGCCATGTCGTTCAGCTTGTGGCCCTTGCGCTGGAGCTGCTCGATCTCCTCGCCGATGGCGCGGGCCTCTTCTTCCGAATCCCAGGCCGCATGGACGACGACCTTGTCGTCGTCCGGGTCGCGCCGGTCGGTGAAGAGCGTCTTGCCCAGCCGGTCCTCGTTGTGCGCGATCAGATGGCCGGCCGCGCCGAGGATATGGGCGGTAGAACGGTAGTTGCGCTCCAGCTTGATGACCTTGGCGCCGGGAAAATCCTTCTCGAAGCGCAGGATATTGTCCACCTCCGCCCCGCGCCAGCCGTAGATCGACTGGTCGTCGTCGCCCACGCAGCAGAGATTGACGAGGCTCGCGGCCGCGCCGCGCCTGTCGGCGCTGGCTTCCGGCGTCCCCTTCGGTCGCTGCGCCAGAAGCCGCAGCCACATATACTGGGCAGTGTTGGTATCCTGATACTCGTCGACGAGGATGTAGCGGAAGCGCTGGTGGTATTCGGCGAGCACGTCCGGATTGGCGCGGAACATGCGGATCGGGTGCAGCAGGAGGTCGCCGAAGTCGCAGGCGTTCAGCGTCTTCAGGCGGTTCTGGTAGGCGATGTAGAGCTCGCGGCCCTTACCGTTGGCGAAGGCCCGCGCGTCGCCCTCGGGAATCTGCGCCGGGTCGAGGCCCTTGTTCTTCCAGCCGTCGATCATGCCGGCGAACTGCTTTGCCGGCCAGCGCTTGTCGTCGATGCCTTCCGCCTGGAGGATCTGCTTGATCAGGCGCACGACGTCGTCAGTGTCGAGGATCGAGAAATCCGAGCGGAGGCCGACGAGCTCGGCATGGCGGCGCAACAGCTTGACGCCGATGGAGTGGAACGTGCCGAGCCAGGGCATGCCCTCGACGGCGCCGCCGACGAGGAGGCCGATGCGCTCCTTCATCTCGCGGGCGGCCTTGTTGGTGAAGGTCACGGCGAGGATCTGGCTCGGGAAGGCCCGGCCGGTCGCAAGGATATGGGCGATGCGCGTCGTCAGCACGCGCGTCTTGCCGGTGCCTGCGCCGGCGAGCACCAGCACGGGGCCGTCGAGCGTTTCCACCGCCTCGCGCTGCTCGGGATTGAGGCCGGCAAGATAGTCCGGCGCCCGGTGTGCGTCGCGCGCCGCCATGGCGCGCGCGGCGATGCCGCCGGCGGGCTTTGCTGGCCTTGCGGAAAGCTGCGGGTCCTCGTCGAAGAAGGGAATGTCGTCGTAACCGCTGATCATGCGGCTCAATGTAGTGATTCGGGACCGAAAGGCCAGTTTTCCGTTCTGCTTTTATTCCCGGGGTGCTAGATTATGAGGACGGCGGCCGGCGGCGCGACGGCGGGCTGCCGGAAGAGGGCGGCCTTTTCTTACGGTTCGGTAAGGCAGGGGGCTGCCAATCTTACAATTCCGTAATGATCGCATTCTTTCATTGTCCGTTCATTCTCAAAGCGGGATAGTTGGTCTATGTCGCGGTGCAGTACGTGACGGTTCGCTTCCATCGGAGAAAGATTGCATGCGGGTTTGGAAACAGCTCCTCATCGGCACCGGCGTCATCGCGGCCGGGGTTCTGCTTTGGGGTCGCTTCGTGCCCGGGGCGAACGACATGCTGGAGGCTGCCGGCCTTCCCGGCAAGCTCGTCGCCGCGATCGCGCCGGCCGGTGAGGACAAGGCGGACGGCGGCCAGAAGGCCGGCGGGCGCCGCGGCTTCGGCAACGGGCCGACGCTCGTGGCCACCAAGCCCGTCGCCATGGCCGTCGTCAACGACCGGCTGAATGCCATCGGCGACGGCGAGGCGATCCGCACCGTGACCGTGACGCCCTATGCGACCGGCAATCTCACGGACGTGCTCGTCCAGTCGGGCGAGCGCGTGGAACAGGGGCAGGTCATCGCCCGGCTCGACAGCGAGGAGCAGAAGATCGCCGCCGACCAGGCGCGCGTGGCCCGTGACAGCGCCGAGCAGAAGCTGAAGCGCGTCCAGAACCTGCGCTCCTCCACCAGCCTCGCCGAACTGCAGGATGCGGAAACCGCGGTGAAGGCGTCGGAACTTGCCCTGCGCAATGCCGAGCTTGCCCTCAGCCGCCGCGACATCACCGCGCCCTATGGCGGCGTGGTCGGCATCATCTCGGTCAATCCGGGCGACTACGTCACGACCTCGACGGCGATCGCCCGCATCGACGACCGTTCGGAAATCCTCGTCGACTTCTGGGTGCCGGAGCGCTTCGCAACCTCCGTGCGCGTCGGCGGCGAGGTCTCGGCGACGGCCGTGGCGCGGCCGGGCGAGACTTTCTCCGGCACGGTGCAGGCCATCGACAACCGTATCGAGCAGGAAAGCCGCACCCTGCGCGTGCGTGCCCGCATAGCCAATCCCGAGGATGTGCTGCGCGCCGGCATGTCCTTCCAGGTGACGATGCGCTTTGCCGGCGACCTCTATCCGAGCGTCGATCCGCTCTCCGTGCAGTGGAGCGCGGACGGCTCCTACATCTGGCGCGTCAAGGGCGACAAGGTCGAGCGCGTGCCGGTCCATATCGTCCAGCGCAATCCCGACATGGTGCTGGTGAAGGCGGAGCTTGCCGAAGGCGACCAGGTGGTCACGGAAGGCGTGCAGACCCTGCGGCCCGGCGGGGCCGTGCGCAAGGTGGCCGAAGGCGAGCAGGCGCCCGCGGCCACGGAGGGCTCGTGATGTCGGGGGAAGCCACCGGCCACAACGACACCGGCAAGGCGGGCTTCACCGCGCTTTTCATCCGCCGGCCGATCTTCGCCTTCGTGCTCAATACGCTGATCGTCGTCGCGGGCCTTGCCGCCTTCAAGGGCGTCGAGATCCGCGAGCTTCCCTCGGTCGACCAGCCCGTCATCAGCGTCACCACCAATTTCGACGGCGCCTCGCCGGAAACGGTCGACCGCGAGCTGACCGACGTGATCGAGGGCGCGGTCTCGCGCGTCCAGGGCATCAAGGACATCTCCTCCGTCTCCTCCTTCGGCCGCAGCCGCGTCACGCTGCAGTTCTCCGACACGACGGACGTGAACCAGGCCGCGAACGACGTGCGCGACGCGCTCGGCCGCGTGACGAACCAGATTCCCGACGGCGCCGACGACCCGCGCGTCGTCAAGGCCGATGCGGACAGCCAGCCGATCATGCGCCTTGCGCTGACCTCCGACACGCAGTCGCTGGAAGACCTGACGCTGCTCGCCGAAAACGAGATCACCGACAGGCTTGCCTCCGTTGAAGGCGTTGCCGACGTCGTGGTCTACGGCGACCAGGAGAAGATCTTCCGGGTCGATGTCGACCAGTCGAAGCTCGCCGCGCGGGGCCTCACGGTCGCGGACCTGCGCAATGCGCTCGCCACCGCCGCCTTCGACGTTCCGGCAGGTTCCCTGAAGAGCCAGAGCCAGGACATCACCGTGCGCGCGACGGCCGACCTCGTCAAACCCGCCGATTTCGAGAACCTGATCCTGAAGAACCGCGTGCGCCTCGGCGACGTCGCCATGGTGACGCTCGGGCCGGACGAGGGCTCGACGGCGCTGCGCTCCAACGGGCGGCAGGGCATCGGTCTCGGCATCATCCGCCAGGCCCAGTCCAACACGCTCGACATTTCCGCCGGCGTGAAGCAGATGGTCGGCCAGCTCGGCAACGTTCTGCCGGAAGGCACCCAGCTCAAGATCACCAGCGACGATGCCGTCTTCATCGATGGCGCCATCCACGAGGTGGAGATCGCGCTCGTCGTCGCGGTGCTGATCGTCACGCTCGTCATCTACCTCTTCCTGCTCGACTGGCGCGCGACGCTGATCCCGACGATCAGCATGCCGATCGCGCTGGTCGGCACCATCGCGGCCATCTACATGGCGGGCTTTTCCGTCAACATCCTGACGCTGCTCGCCATCGTATTGGCGACCGGCCTCGTGGTGGACGACGCCATCGTGGTGCTGGAGAACATCGTGCGCCGGCGGGCCGAAGGCCTCAAGCCGCGGGCGGCCGCCATCCTCGGCACGCTGGAGGTGTTCTTCGCGGTGGTCGCGACCACCGCGACGCTCGCCGCCGTCTTCGTGCCGCTCTCCTTCCTGCCCGGGCAGGCGGGGCGGCTCTTCCGCGAGTTCGGCTTCGTGCTCGCCTTCGCGGTGCTGCTCTCCTCCTTCGTGGCGCTGACGCTCTGCCCGATGCTTGCCTCGCGCATGCTGACGAAGGACGTCAAGCACGGGCATACCGGCGTTCTGGCGCGCATCGGCGCGGCGGCATCCGGCTTCTACCGGAGCACGCTGCGGGCCTGTCTCGGTGCGCCGCTCATCGTCTTCGTCGTGGCGCTGCTCTTCACGGCGGCGGGCGCGACCTCGTTCTTCACCATCAAGTCGGAGCTGACGCCGAGCGAGGATCGCTCGATGGTCATGCTGCGGGTCAACGCGCCGCAGGGCGTGTCGCTGGAATATGCGCAGGACCAGATGAAGCTGATCGAGAACAAGCTGCGCCCGCTCTACGACAGCGGCGAGATCGTCAACATCTTCTCGATCTCCGGGCAGGGCGGCTCGACCAACAGCGGCTTCATGGTGCTGACGCTCGCGCCCTGGAAGGAGCGCGCCCGCACGCAGCAGCAGATCGTGCAGGACATCAACAAGGCGGTCGCGACCGTTCCCTCCGTGCGTACCTTCGTCATGCAGCCGAACAGCCTCGGTATCCGCGGCGCCGGCAACGGCCTCCAGGTGGCGCTGGTCGGCAACGACTACACCAAGCTCGGCAATGCGGCGGCCGAGCTCGTGCGCAAGATCGAGGACAGCGGGCGCTTCCAGAACGTGCGCCTCAACTACGAGGCCAACCAGGCGCAGCTTTCCGTGACGATCGACCGCGAGCGCGCGGCCGATCTCGGCATCGACATCACCGGGCTTTCGGCGGCCCTGCAGGCGATGCTGGAGGGCACCAGCGTCGTCGACGTCTATGTCGAGGGGCAGGCCTATCCGGTCAAGCTCTCCTCCACGACGACGCCGATCAACGACCCGATGGATCTCGAAAACATCTTCCTGAAGACCGGCGACGGCAAGATCGTGCCCATGTCCTCCATCGCCTCGCTGGAGGAGAAGGCCGTCGCCCCGCAGCTTTCGCGCGAGCAGCAACTTCGCGCCGTCTCGCTCTCGGCGGGGCTCAAGGACGGGCTTGCGCTCGGCGATGCGCTGTCGATGGTCCAGGAGATGGCGCAGCCGCTCCTGCCGGACGGCGCCCGGCTGATGCCGATGGCCGAGGCCGCGACGCTGCAGGAGAATTCGAGCGGCCTTGCCGTCACCTTCGGCTTTGCCATCGTCATCATCTTCCTCGTGCTTTCGGCGCAGTTCGAGAGCTTCGTCAGCTCGATCATCATCATGGTGACGGTGCCGCTCGGCCTTGCCTGCGCCGTCTTCGCGATGGTGGCGACGGGGACGACGCTCAACATCTACAGCCAGATCGGGCTGGTGCTGCTCGTCGGCATCATGGCGAAGAACGGCATCCTCATCGTCGAGTTCGCCAACCAGCTTCGCGACCGCGGGCAGGATATCCGCAGCGCCATCGAGGATGCCGCCAACATCCGCCTGCGTCCCGTGCTGATGACGATGATCGCCACCGTCGTCGGCGCCGTGCCGCTGGTGCTGGCGAGCGGGGCAGGCGCCGAGGCGCGCATCTCGCTCGGCTGGGTGCTGGTCGGTGGCCTCGGCCTCGCCACGGTCGTCACGCTCTACCTCACGCCCGTCGCCTATCTGGTGATCGCCCGCTTCACGAGCCCCCATGCCGACGAGGAGAAACGCCTTGCCGCCGAGCTGGAGCATGCCGAGGCGCTGGCGCGCGGCGGCGCGCGCGACCTGCCGCTCGCGGCGGAGTGATTTGCGGCGCCGACCCGATATTGCGGCTGGACAGCCGGGCGCCAATTTGCTGAGTAAACCTCATAGAAGTGAGGACCTTACCATGGCATTGGCGGACATCAGGACCGGCGTACGCAACGAGAAGGGCATTGCCAGGGTGTTGCCGCTGCTTGCGGCGCGCTTCGGCGAGCGGTTCCAGACGGGCGAGGCGATCCGCAGCCAGCACGCGCATACCACCACCTACATTCCCGCCCAGCTTCCCGACGGCGTCGTCTTCGTCGGGAGCGCCGAGGACGTGCAGGCGGTCGTGGCGCTTTGCGCGGATCATGCCGTGCCGGTCATTCCCTTCGGCACGGGCTCTTCGCTGGAAGGGCAGGTGAACGCGCCGAACGGCGGCATCTCCATCGATTTCTCCAACATGAAGCGCGTTCTCGAGGTGAATGCCGAGGACCTCGACTGCACCGTCGAGCCCGGCATCACGCGCGAGGAGCTGAACACCTATCTGCGCGATACGGGCCTCTTCTTCCCCATCGATCCGGGCGCCAACGCCTCCATCGGCGGCATGGCCTCCACGCGCGCCTCCGGCACGAACGCCGTGCGCTACGGCACGATGAAGGACAACGTGCTGGCGGTGACGGCCGTGACCGCCACCGGCGAGGAGATCCGCACCGCCCACCGCGCGCGAAAATCCTCGGCGGGCTACGACCTGACGCGGCTTTTCGTCGGGGCGGAAGGAACGCTCGGCGTCCTCACCTCGGTGACGCTGCGCCTGCAGGGCATTCCCGCGGTCATCGCCGGCGGCATCTGCGGCTTCCCGACGCTGAAGGATGCCTGCAACGCCGTGATCATGACGATCCAGCTCGGCATTCCCGTCGCCCGCATCGAGCTGCTCAACGCCCTGCAGGTCCAGGCCTGCAACGCCTATTCCGGCCTCACCCTGCCCGAGCAGCCGACGCTCTTCGTGGAATTCCACGGCAACGAGGAGAGCGTGCGCCTGCAATCGGAGGAGTTCGGCGCGATCGCCGCCGAATGCGGCGGCGGGGCCTTCGTGTGGAGCGCCGACGCGGCGGAGCGCGGCAAGCTCTGGAAGGCGCGGCACAATGTCTACTGGTCCTGCAAGGCGCTCCGGCCGGGCTATGCGGCGCTGTCGACCGACGTCTGCGTGCCGATCTCGCGGCTGGCCGATTGCGTGGCCGAGACGGAGCGCGACATCGAGGAGCACGGTCTTCTCGCGCCCATCGTCGGCCATGCCGGCGACGGCAATTTCCACACCTGCGTCGTCTTCGACGACAAGGACCCGGCGGAAGTGGCGAAGGTCGAGGCCTTCGTCGGCCGGCTCAACGCCCGGGCGCTCGCCATGGACGGCACCTGCACGGGCGAGCACGGCATCGGCCAGGGCAAGCAGGCCTTCCTGCCGAAGGAGCTCGGCGGCTCCCTGACGCTGATGCGCCAGATCAAGCAGGCGCTCGATCCGCACAACATTATGAACCCCGGCAAGATTTTTTCGACTCCGTAGCCGGCGTTCGCGCTATCGTGCGGCGATTGAAGGGAATTCGAGGCATGCGGCGTGCTTTCTAGGATCATGCTTTTCGTCGGCGGCCTGGTGGTGGTGGCGCTGTTTGCGGCGCTGCTCGCCCCGCTTTTCGTCGACTGGACGAGCTTCCGGCAGGATTTCGAGCGTGAGGCGAGCCGCATCATGGGCCGGCCCGTCACCGTGCACGGCAGCGTCGACGCCCGCCTCATCCCCTTTCCATCGGTGACGCTGAACGACGTTCGCGTCGGCTCGCCCGAGGACGGCAAGCCGCTGGTGGAGGTGGCGCGCTTCTCGATGGA
>Ga0182737_1000220_pt1 | contig 99272 bp, 98 predicted proteins | sample eDN5th30CBELigOP_FD_128878 | JGI IMG/M metagenome (GOLD analysis project Ga0182737, IMG submission 128878) | Enriched Organic Plus compost microbial communities from Emeryville, California, USA - eDNA 5th pass 30_C BE-Lig OP (version 2) (version 2) ... | reverse complement strand
TTATACATCTTGCTGGATTTACTAGTCGAAGTAGTTAATTTCGTATTGATTGGTACTGTTGTTAGCTTCTTTTTGCTAGAAGATGTACTGCTGTACAAATTTGCAGTTGTTTTAACATAGTACGTGTAAGTGCTGCTGGCTTCCGCAGTTGGTAATGGAGATAATAGTTGGAAAAATAAACCGATACTGCATACCAATGCGATAATTAGTTTAGGAGAAAAAATCTTCAATATAATCCTTCCTTCTTACATTTAATTAATTATATAAAGCTAAATATACAATGTTAATGGAAATAAAATATAGGCTTCAGCATTTTTTGATAAGTATGTATTTTTATAGACAATAAACAATGAAATTATAAGTTTTCCAGATGAAGCGATAGTGGCACATCGTAAAAATGTATATCCGAATCTAATATTAATTTACGTTACATCTAAACGCTATCGGTAATTTATGTTAATTAAAAAGAGGGATAATGGTAAAAAATCAACCGGAAAATTTGTTATATAACAGTGTTTTATTTATTGAAAATGTATTGACACAGTGGTTGGTCTGTTATATATTTTATATAAATTAAATAAATTGTTATACAACAGGGGGAAGCGGAAATGGAAACGTATCGTGAAGCATATGAAAGCTATAAAAGAGCATGTGAAAATTACGGAATGGAGTCAATGACTTTTTATCATTTTGTAACACACTTAACGAAAGAACAATTGAATGAATATGATAATCAAGCTAGTTAATGAAAAAGGACGTGATGACTACGAATCTCGCAGTTGAAGTCAAATAGAAACCCTGCCCGTTTATATATAAAAACAGGCAGGGTTTAATTATGTTTGTCGAAGAAAGTTTTTGTTCATATTTAAACGACTTGCGGAATATCTTTGATAAAGAAGGCGTTAATAATATGCAAATACTATAATTAAGGAGGACAAGCATATGAGGGCTGCTCAAATTATCGAACAAAGAAAACCGTTAAGAATAGGTCATGTACCTGACCCAACTCCAGGTCCGCATGATGTCATTGTGAAAGTAGAAGCAAGCGGAGTGTGCCGTAGTGATTGGCATGCTTGGATGGGAGATTGGGAGTGGATCGGCTTAAGTCCTGTTCTTCCGATTATTCCAGGTCATGAATTAGGCGGTGTTGTTGAAGCGGTAGGAAAAGAAGTGAAAAACTTTCGTCCGGGGGATCGAGTAACGACTCCTTTCCATGAAGGCTGTTCACATTGTTTAAATTGTTTGAGTGGTCAATCAAATCGCTGTGATTCTTTACAAATTTTTGGATTTAGTTATGATGGAGCGTATGCAGAATATGTGAAAGTACCAAACGGGGATTTTAACTTAGTTGCTCTTCCTGATGAAGTGGACACGCTTACAGCTGCAGCTATTGGTTGCCGCTATATGACTGGCTATCATGGCGTCATGCGCAGCAATATTAAGCCGGGGAATTGGCTTGTTGTTCATGGTGCAGGAGGTGTTGGGCTATCTGCTGTTCAAGTTGCCAATGCAATAGGTGCTCAGGTTATTGCCGTTGATGTAGATGCTGCTAAATTGGACAAGGCTAGGAAAGAAGGTGCCGTTGTTGGTGTGAACGCTCGTCAGGAAAATGTTGTGGAAGCCATTCGAGAAATAACAAAGGGTGGGGCACACGCGTCCATCGAAGCGCTTGGAATTCAAGAAACGATTTTAAATTCCGTTACTTCTTTACGCAAAGGGGGCCGACATGTTCAAATCGGTTTAACTACAAAAAATGAAGGGGGCTTAGTTGGCCTTCCGATTGATGCGATTACAGCGATGGAGTTAGAAGTGGTCGGAAGTCTAGGTAACCCTCGCTCGGAGTATAATGGTTTACTAGCATTGATTGCTCAAGGGAAGTTAAATCCAAAATCGCTCGTTTCACGTGAGATTGCCTTAGACGATGTATCTGAGGTGCTTCATGATATGACAAGTTATAAAACCTATGGATTTAATGTAATTACACAATTTAAATAGAGGTGATTTTGACACAACTTTTTTGAGTTGTGTCTATTTTTTTGAGGGAAATAAAAAGCTTGCAGACAGCCCTTGATATGGAGGTGTTGTCTACAAGCTTTTATGAAGATGCTTAAGATATTAATCAAACTGTAACTTATAATCTTCTGCTTTAATCATTTTTAATTTTTTAGAGAATAGGTAGATTAGAACAAGATTCAATCCAATTGGAATAATGAAGAATGTACTTAGCATAATAGTGATATTTTTAGTAGTCCAGCCACCGTCTGCTAAATTTATATAATTGAGCGGTCCAACTAATCCTGATAACCCGAAGCCAGCACTATAAGGTGTTCCTTGAATATTTAATACACCAGCCAGAGCTCCGAGAACCGCTGCTGTGATTAACATTGGAAAAGCGATTTTCGGCTTCATGAAAAAGTTTCGCATTTGAATTTTTGGAGAGCCTAACACATGTGCTAATGCTGTTCCAAGTGAATTAGCTTTATAACTAGCAATCGCTAAACCGACACCTGCTGCTACAATACCTAAGTTTGCGGCACCAGATCCAATACCAGAAAGCATAATAACCGTTGCAACTCCTACTGTTGAAATAGGTGATAATATAATGATACAGAAAATAACAGAAATAAGTGCTCCCATTAAAACAGGTTGTAATGCTGTTATATTTGCAACAGCGACACCTAACAAACCAGTAGAATGTTTGACAAATGGTAGAATGGAATAACCAATCATACCTGGCATTAAAATACTCAGCGTTGGCATTAAAAGAATGGAGTACTCTTTTAATCGATTGCCAAGAAATTGAACAAATAGCACCGTTAACGCAGCTGTAATCCCAGTATTAATAACGATTCCAATTCCATTAAGCGTAAAGGCCCCTTCTGCTGTTTTTTGAACAACACCGCTACCAACCATCGCTGCAATTCCAATACTTGCTGTTTGAATGGAGGTTAATTTAAACGTAACCCCTACCATTACCCCAATCATAACGGGTAAGAAGCTCATGACAATGACTGTAATGTCTAAAATGGGTTGTAGGGCAGGGAAGTGTGGAATTAATAGTTTAAGAATTTCCCCTAATAAAGCATTTGGAATCAATGAAACAACAATACCAATGCTCATTCCAGTTAATAACTTGCTGAAAAAATCTTTCATTTTAACTAGCTCCAATCTCGTTGATAATAGAAAAATTATAGAGAATATTCTGATAGTAGTCAATGAAAATTTTAACACTTTACTGCAAAGGTGTGTAAAAGCGTTCCCGTGAAAGGAAAATTATTAAAAAGAGACATTCACTTTGTTCCTAAAGGGGGATTTTTTAGGAGAAGATGAATGTTCTGTGATAGAATGAAAAAGATGAAAAATGAAGGAGATGTTAACATGGCTAAAAAAGGTTACATTGTAATGGAAAACGGAGAAAAGATTGAGCTTGAATTTTACCCTAATGAAGCTCCTAACACAGTAGCTAACTTTGAAAAACTAGCTAATGAGGGCTTTTATGATGGAGTAGTTTTTCATAGAGTAATTCCAGGGTTTGTGAGCCAAGGTGGAGACCCTACAGGTACAGGAATGGGTGGAAGTGGTACTACTATTAAATGTGAGACTGAGGGAAATCCTCATAAACATGAAGCAGGCAGCTTATCTATGGCTCATGCTGGTAGAGATACAGGATCTAGCCAGTTTTTCATTGTTCATGAGCCACAACCTCATCTAAATGGAGTCCATACTGTCTTTGGTAAAGTGACATCAGGCCTTGAGACTGCAAGAGCTATGAAAAACGGTGACACGATGAAAGAAGTAAGAGTATTTGATGCGGATTAATTAAATCATGTAAATGAGAGCAGGGCTGTTAATTAGCTCTGCTCTTTTTTGGTTCCTTAATTTTTATAGCCTATCACAGTTTTTGAATGCCTCTAAGAATATTCCTGAGAAAGGATAAAGATTGGATTATATACAATGCTTTATCAGGACCTAAATAAAAGGACACAACATATTTTATATTAACAAATATGCTATGTCCTTTTTCCAATTTATTTTATTCGGCATTTTGTACGCTAGGAGAACTTCAACCTAAAGATATTTAACAGTTATAAAAATTGACTAGTATCCATTCTAGCGGAACTTCTTCCTTTAACCTGCTTTAACGTCGCTACTATAAGAAAGCTAACAATCACCAATAAGAGCCATGAACTTACCTTTCCTAGGTGAACGAGACTCCATGCTTCGGTTTGGTTTGGGTATTCCCACGCTCCAAAGAACGTTGCGATATTTTCAGCTATCCATATAAAAAATCCGATAAGTACAAAAGAAAGTGCGAGTGGCATACGATAACGAGTTCCATCAACCTCATATGTAACCCATGATTGCCAAAAGACGATTATTACAAGTCCAGATAACCACCAACGAACGTCAATCCAATAATGGTGGGTGAAAAAATTCAAATAAATCGCAGCTGCAAGAGGTACAACTACCAAAAACGGCGGCCATTTAACCAGTTCAACTTTCAACCGCCTCCATGCCTGGCAAAGATAACTCGCTACACTTGCGTACATGAATCCGCTATACAAAGGCACTCCAAAAATTTTGAAATATCCTTCCTCTGGATAAGACCAGGAGCCCATATGTACCTTGAAAAGTTCAAGAGTAAGCCCAATAAGGTGGAACAAAGTAATAACCTTTAGTTCATCCCGTGTTTCAAGCTCAGAACGCACCATGTACCACTGCATCAGAAGGCAGATGATGAGCAGCCAGTCATACCGTGGCAGGAAGGGAAGTGGCATGATTTGTGTAAAAGCCAAAGAGGTAAAAATAATGACAGGAAACAAACACGATAGGGCTTGCTCCCAACCAAAACAAACGAGATGTTTTAGTGTTCCCATGATTGGTACCTCCAAAAGTTTTTCTGAATATGTGTAAGTCTTGCTTATTGGGTGTCTTCGTCACTTTTGTATTCTAAAATATCTCCAGGCTGACATTCTAAAGCCTTACAAATCGCTTCTAAAGTGGATAATCGAATCGCTTTTGCCTTTCCATTCTTCAATATAGAAAGGTTAGCCATTGTTATGCCAACTCTCTCGGATAGTTCTGTCACGCTCATTTTCCTTTTCGCCAACATCACATCAATATTGATTATAATTGCCATTGTTTTCACCTCAGACCGTTAAGTCATTTTCTGATTTTATATCAATCGCTTCTTTTAACAGTTTTTGAAGAACAGCAGCAAAGACTGCAATCACCATTGAAGCAAAAGGAACAACCAATCCGATAAAGATGACACCGGGGGCGCCGTCTTTATCCGCAAATAGATAGAAAAGCGGCAAGACTAGTACATGCAAGCTACTGATTGTGATGGCACAGTATTTGATTTTCTTTAAAGCTTTTACAGATAATTCGGAGAAAGCTTCGTTCTTGTCAATATATCTTAAAAGTTTAAATGCCTGATATAGAGCAAAGTAAAAAGGTATCGCCGATGCATAAAAAATGATGGAAACGAGATATTCCATATAAGCAAACTCTGGAAGCAATTGTGCTGTAATATTCCCTATCTCAGGCACCAAAAAGATACATAAAGCAAGAACTGGGATTCCAATAAAAATAACAGCTATCTTTAAAAAGAGTGTCGTAACTTGTTTCATAAAAAGTACCTCACTTATTTATTTTCAATTTGAATCTAACACAGTATTTATCGTTTTACAATAAAAAATTATTTATTTTAATAGTATTTTTATTGTTATTTAATTATCCTTTGATTTAGATAAAATAAAAAGCATTCCTCATTATTTACAGAGAAATGCATTCTTTTTGATTACTATTTCGATTGCATGACATTTTTTGTAGAAAGAAGATTCATCTCTTTTCCGATTTTCACAAAGGTATGTAAAGCATATTCCAACTGTTCCTGCCGATGCGTGGCCATTATGGTTAATCGAATACGGCTCATGCCTTCAGGTACTGTAGGTGGGCGGATAGCTGGAGCAAAAATTCCTTCTTCTTCTAATCTTTTGGAAAAATGAACAGCATCTTGTGCAGAACCAATTAAAACTGCAAGAATGGGAGTGGAGCCATCTACAAGCGAAAAGCCTGATTTTTTCAATCCGTTCCGTAAAAATTCCGCATTTTCAAGCAGTCGTACGCTTCTTTCTCTTTCTTCACGAATGATGCGAATTCCTTCTATACTCGCAGCGACAACACTAGGAGATAAAGCCGTTTGGAAAATAAAAGAACGAGCTTTATTGCGTAAATATTGAATGAGGGAATGAGATGCCGCGACATATCCACCCTCTGCCCCAATTGATTTACTAAGCGTTCCCATTAATAAATCAATCTGATTTGTCAATCCAAAATATTCGGCTGTACCAGCACCTGTTTTACCCAGAATTCCTGTAGAATGTGCATCATCGACCATTACCATAGCTCCGTATTTTTGTGCAAGTGAGACGATAGCAGGGAGTGGAGCAATATTTCCATCCATGCTGAACACACCGTCTGTAACAATGAGCTTTCGCTGATAAGAGGTTACACTTTGTAATTTTTTCTCTAAATCGTTCATATCAACATGATTGTAAATAACCGTATCAGCTTTACTTAAGCGGCAGCCATCAATGATACTAGCGTGGTTTAGGGAATCGCTTAAAATAACATCACCCTGCTTCATCAAGGTAGAAATAATGCCGACATTTGCTAGGAATCCACTGCTAAATACAAGGCTAGCCTCCTTTCCTTTAAAAGAGGCAATGTCACGTTCTAACTGTTCATGTAAAGAAAGATTTCCTGTCGTTAGACGAGAGCCGCCGCTTCCTGTACCAAATTGTTTGATTGCTTCAATAGCTTTTTCTTTCATACGTGAATCATTGGCTAAACCTAGATAATTATTAGAAGAAAATAGAAGCACCTTCTTTCCTTCTAGCACTGTTTCTGTATCACTTGATGCATCTATCCTTCGCAGTGTTCGAAATAATCCTTGTTCTCGAATTTGCTGTAATTCCTGGCTAAGATAATCTGTCATGAGCTTGTCCTCCTTCCATGCTTGGTTGCGTTTTCATATGTAATACAGACAGGTGTTGTTTCTAAATAAGAAATATAGTCATCTAGAGGACAATGTTGTTTAACAAAAAAGATGCGTCCTCCACAATCTTCTCCAATATTTTTTAAATGGGTAATCCGTATATAACCAGTAGCAGAACTTGCCACATAGCCAGTTATATAATCTAGGTCATCAGACCAGCATAATTCAGCTATTGTATAAGGAGAAGCTGCGACCTTTGAAGCGAGAGCGAGTGCCTCTCTAATACGAGAAGAGGCAAAAGGTTGGTAAAATGCAGACCAGTTACTCCAACTTTGTGTATGCCAATCCATTCGGGATACCCGTACACCTTTCAGTTCTCGATGATCTAGCCGTTTTCCGGTTTGGCTGTCTACAATAATGGCACCTCTTTGATGTGTTGATTGTTTGAGAAAGTTTAGCCCTTGTGTAATCGCTTCATCTGAAATTCCAAGGAATGAAAGAAGAGATACAGCTTTTTTTCGTCCTTCTGTCACGTTTTGTACATGTTCAGTGGAAACAGGAAGAGGGCTAATTGTCTTGATTTCTTGATTTTGGAGTTTTTCAATTACTAACTGAATGAAATCACAATCACCACGTGAATGATTAAGTGATTTAGTAAGCAGTTCTGTTGCTAATTTATGTAGTTCTTCTTTTTGTCCGAGGCGCTCTCCGCCCGATATATGCCGACCGCCTTGCTCATGGGCTCCTCCTTCAGCTGCTCTCATTCTAATGCTATAAAGCTCGTTTAACATGATGATGTCTCCTTTGTTTTTCACTAATTTTTTTGAACACTTCTTTTAATGGCCATACTGTTAAAGCGGTAAAAGTCATTCCTGGGATAGCCGCTAAAAGCAACGGACCAGAAGGAACGCCGAGAGTGATGGCAAGTACGAAGCGAGCAACCACAGTCCCAATCGGTCCCGCTAGTATTAAAACAGGAAGAGAAGTTCCGAATAAAGCTACTATTCCACCAGCGACGATTCGAAAAGTCATAGCTATTTCGATGTTTAATAGGTTATGAATGCCAAGCAGAAATAAAATCAGACTAGCAAGGATACCTGCAAGAAGGTAGCGTTTGAATCCAAATATAGCCGCAATTGCTACAGCAATAGGAGCAGAAAGCTGGAATTCTGAGCCTGGAATACCGATAGGAATCTTAATTGCTCCTGTAATCGCTATAAAACTAGCAAGTAAAGCAATCAGTGCAAGATCGTAAGTTGTCCATTTTTTCATAAGAACCTCCCAATAATGTCAACTTAAATATAAACAAGTTGACAATTGAGAATATTAAAACATAATACGGTGATATCGTCAATATAGGAAAAATTGAATTTTTTAATGCTCCTATATTAGAAATAAAATGTTATTTAGTCTTCTTTAAGTATCTAGGTATAATATCCTAATAGGATAATCATGTTTCAATCTGTAGATGAGTTGAACATCTGAAAAAGTGGCACAAATAATGGTAGGACAATCTTGGCTTTTTAGCCAGGTTATAAAATAAAAAGGGGAGCTAACAATAACAAATACATACATTTAGTTAGTCAATTAAATTTGCTAAGGAAATGACTAAAATAGAACGAATGTTTTTGTTTTCAATTCTGGTTGATATAATATGGATATTAAAGAAAGAAGTGTCATGCGATTAAAATTTATAAAGGCTATTAGTTTCAAATCTAACTAATTGAACAACACTGCATAACTACATATTGTGACACGTAAAAGGGGATTATGATGGGAAAATTAGAAGAGATATATCCGATCGCAATTGAGCAAACGAAACAAAAGGTTATCCAGGATATTGAGCGCTATTTAGAAACACAAGAGATGCTTCCTGCCTGGCAAACATATATTTCTGACAGACAGTCTTATATTGAGCAGATTTGGATTAATGTTTGGCTAAATAAAGCTTCGAATGATGTACCGAGAAAAGAAAAAAAGGCCTTTTTGAATGAAAAGGGATATGTTACCGAAGGGACAGATAAAAAGATAGTTAATCAATTATTCCGGAATGAATTAAGAAATTATTATCCTTTTGGTGTGCTGCCTTGGCTGAAACAAACTTTATCTGAAAATGAGCAAGACTGGGAGCAAAGGTATGTCAATGCAAGGCAAACCTTTTTTAAGAGGCAAGAAGAGAAAAGGCAAGCTGAACAGCGATGGCATATTCGAGAAAAACTACAAAAGGCTGCATATGAATTTTTGGATAAGAATGCTTTTCTTTCATATCTGCATGTCCGTTATCACGTAGCTCGAATGTTGTCTGATGATATTCAAAATAAGAAAAAGTATCATTATACAGAGCCCTACTTACTTGAAGAACCATTGAGGGTGCAGGGGGAACTTAACGCGACAGATTATGTAATGCTTACTGATTTCTTTGAAGAATTGACAGGTGATATTCACTCGCTATTTGTTTGGGGAAGAAGCGACTTTGAATATGAAACTTATTTCTATCGCTATGAAAGAATTGTGTCGGAATTTATTTTAGACTTTGCTCCGAAAAAAGTTATCGAACATTTACCTGAGAAGCTAATGAAGGAGTATACGGAAATTTATGGTGAACCCCTGACTGCAGGAACTCTAAAAGGGGTGTTGCGAGATGAATTAGCAGATTTATCTGAGGCTTGTTTTGATGAGCTTCAGGAGGAATACCTTTCTGATTTGTTGAGACTGGCAGAGGTTCCTTTTGACGAAACTTTGCATCAGGAGATCTTTGAGAAAGACGAAGCGACTAGAGAACAAAGACTGGCCGAAGAATTGGCAGAGCAGGAACGCAGAAAAGCAGAAGAGGAAAGAATCCTTGACGATATTTTTGGTAAGGCGTATAGCGCGGCCTTAGGAAAAAACACGAGATATGTGCTCCATATTGGGGAGACGAATACAGGAAAGACTTATCAAGCGCTACAAAAAATGAAGAGCGCTCAAAGTGGTTTATATCTTGCTCCTCTTCGGCTTTTGGCACTTGAAGTTTATGACAAGCTGAATGCAGAGGGTGTCCCGTGCTCCTTAAAGACTGGGGAAGAAGAAAAGCTGATGGAGGATGCACGCCATATTTCCTGTACAGTCGAGATGTTTCATGAGAAGGATTATTATGAAGTGATGGTCATTGATGAAGCACAAATGATTGCTGATAAAGATCGCGGTTTTTCATGGTATCGAGCCATCACGAAGGCAAATGCAAAAGAAGTACATATTATTGGAAGCCAAAATACTAAAATGATGCTGCTTAATCTTCTAGATGGAGTTGATATTGAATTGCATGAATATAGCCGTGAAATTCCCTTGGAGGTAGAGAACGAAGAGTTCAGTTTGAAAAACACGAAAAAAGGGGATGCTCTTGTTTGTTTTTCAAGGAGGCGGGTTCTTGAAACAGCTTCCAGTTTACGACGGAACGGACATAACGTCAGTATGATATATGGCAGTATGCCTCCAGAAACAAGAAAAAGGCAAATTGAGCTTTTTAATCGTGGTGAAACATCTGTTGTTGTCGCAACAGACGCAATTGGAATGGGGTTAAACTTGCCAATTCGTCGTATTGTCGTCTTAGAAAATGAGAAGTTCGATGGAACGAGCAGGAGAAGATTGACCTCCCAGGAAGTTAAGCAAATTGCTGGGCGAGCTGGGCGGAAAGGCATTTATAACACCGGTAAAGTTGCATTTACATCTGACATTAAAATGATGCGTAAGCTGCTAGAGCAGGCAGATGAACCGATTAAAACTTTTGCCATTGCCCCTACATCAGCTGTATTTGAACGGTTTCAGAAATATTATCGAAACTTAGGGATATTTTTTGAACTGTGGGATCGATTTGATCCACCAAAAGGAACAAAAAAAGCCTCTCTTTCAGAGGAACGCGAGCTATATGAACTGGTTCGTGATACAGAAATTGAAGTTCGCTTTTCTTTAATGGATTTATATGGATTTCTCCATCTTCCGTTTTCAACAAAAGAACCAAGACTCGTCAATCAGTGGTTGGATACCATATTCGCGATTGCCGAGAATCGGGAGCTTCCAGAGCCAGTCATCAAAAGGGGAAATCTAGAGGAGCTTGAGCTTTCGTATAAAGCTATTGGCCTTCATCTATTATTTTTATACCGTATTGATCGGAGAAGTGAAGCGATATACTGGGAACGGGTCCGCGAAGAGATTAGTAACGGTGTGCATGATCAATTAAAAGATGAAGTAATTAATTACCAGAAAAAATGTAAACAATGTGGGAAGAAGCTACCGGATGAATCACGTTTTCCAATATGTGACTCTTGTTATCATAGTAGATATCGAAGAAGGCACCGATCAAGTCAACATTAGGTTAGCTTATTATGGTGGAGATGTTTATATGAAGTGGAAAGCTCATCAGCCGTACTATAAAATTCTTAGAGAAGTCACCTATAATGAACAAAGAACAGTCATTTCCAATCGTGATATGTATTTATACGAAAATAGAATTACTACAAAATATCGTGAATTTCCTATTCATACTGTTCACGATATATCTTTTCGGAAAATGGGAGATGAGGAAGGAATATTGTACCTTCATACAAGTGCGGGTGTATACCCTTTTACTGTTAAGAATGACCCTGGGACATTTATTCAAGTGTTTAAAGAGAGTAAAGCTCTTAGAGGATAACCAATAGTTGGTCAAGGGTGCCTCTGGAGCATGTTTTCATCTTAGATGGGGAAGCTATTAATGCTTGTTTAAAAGCGATTTTTATCACAAATAAACGAGGGGTAAGACCCCACAATTGATGGAAGTTTCAAGCAGTTCAACATACAAGATGAGACCTAACCATCATCAAAATTTAAAACATATAGATAGGGGAGTTCAATAATGGGTAAAAAACATCGTAATCGCATCAATTCTCCAAAAAAGAATAACCATGTTCCAGACGAAGCTGTTATTGCAGAACAAGAGGCACATGGTAAAGAATTTTCTGCGCAAAAGCGAAAGAAATAGTCTTGGTCCAATTACTAAATTTTAATGGGAGTAGGCCCTTTTAAAAAACAATCTGTCTATATAGTCAAATACCGCTCATTTCATTATAAGGTGAGCGGTATTTGGCGTTCTTGTATCAATGTTTTCCTGCGACTTCATTCATAGTCGTCTCAATAAAATGTGTAATAAGTTGATTTAAATTGTTAGCTGATTTTGTAGGAATTTGATGCTTTGCATAATTGATGACTTGTAATTCGTTATAGGGCAAGTTTTCATGTAATAGCTTAGCATAATAATGGAACTGTTTATCTTTTTTTCCGTAAACAAGTAAAACAGGCAGGGGAATGTTCTTTAGCTGATTAGTACAATTATAATGTAAGCTATAACGAAAATACTGTTCGATATTTATTGAATCTCCTGTTAGAGCCTCATTAAAAAGGGTATTGAATAATTTTAAACTGTTTGAATTACCATATGAAATGGCCAGTGCAAGAAGTGGCACTGCTTTGTTGTTTGCAAGTGATATTGCCAAGGAAATCTTTTGTTTTAACTCTCTGTCTTTCACTTCAGACATACCGCTTATTACGATTCCTCCTAGAGCTCGGTCAGAGGCATTCAATAAATATTCGAGTGCAACAGAGCCACCGGTTGAATAGCCGCATATGACTGCTTTTTGAATGTTTAAATGATCTAATAAACGCTTGATATCTTCTACAATTAGCGAATAAATAATTGGTATGTCCGAATATTGACTTCTGCCATGACCTCTAATATCAAAGGTAATCACTTTAAAGTTTTGAGATAATCCTTCTAATTGGTATTTGAAGTTTGAACCGGTGAGCACAGGGGGATGAATAAATACAATAGGAATCCCGTTTCCTTTAACATTATAATATAGGCTTGTACCATCTATATCTAACATTGGCATGTATATAACCACCTCACTAAATCTGAAATTATTTCTAAAACCTTAAGCATTATTCTTTATTCAAAATGGTTAATATGTATTGCTGTATTTATATATGAACACTAACAAAGAAATCATTGTTTACTTTAATTAAAGTGTTTTATCATAAAAATACCTACATTGATGTAGGTATTTTTATGTGAATGAAATTTATTTTTTTGTTGAAGGATCTTTATCAAGTCCTAATTCCTCTGAAAACTCTGCTAGAGCAGCTTTTAGCATTGGATTAGCTGTTTGTGTTCGGCTCCTGTTCGTTACATGTTCAACAGGCTTCTGCATATTTCCGTTTCGATTTTTGCTTAATCCATAAGCGACTGCACTAACTCCCAGACCTAATAAAGACGCCCACATCATCCCGTTATTGTTTCTTTTTCTGCCAAATATTTTAAACATGTTTTTTCGTATCCCTGTATTCAATCTTAAACACTCCTCGACCAATCATTTGGAAAGCGAAATTATAGCTTCCATCATCTAATATTGACGTTTTGGTGTTTGATAATGCGGGGAATGTTTTGGTAGACCTTATTTTAAAGCATGTACTATATAGGTGGAAAAATACATTGGAACAAAACCTCTACGACAAGGTTTGTTGTTTATAGGATTACAAGAACCGATTTCTAATTTCAGGAGAAGGTAATAAACAACTATCTTTCTTACCAAACCATTTGTATCTGTTTTTGGCGATTATTTCATAAAAGAAATCTCTAATAGGCCTTGGAATGATTAGAAGAAAATAGGGGATTTTCCAAAGGCCCTTTAAATTTTTGCAAACTTGAAGAGCTGCTGAGGATTTAAAATAACATTTGTTATGATCTATCAGAAAGAAACTATCCATATCTTCTGGAGCATTATATTGTTTTAACAATTTTTTGCCAATATCACTTTGCAGGGAGGCAAACTTATAATAGCCTATAGGGTCCCTTTTGATGATGAATTGAACACTTTGGTCACAAAAATTGCACTCTCCATCAAATAAAATAACTCTGTTCATTTTCATTCCCCTTTTTAATAATATTCTATCAATATATGGCTAAAAGTAAAAAAGAAACCATTCCAACAAGCTATGTACTGGATAATCAAGGTCTAATTAGGGAGGAAATTGTTGTTACAATGAATCAAGAGATCATAAAAGAACTGGGGAAAGTATAAAAAGAAGTAAATATTTTATCATTTTAGTGTTATATATATAAGAAGGGCTTAACAACGAAAATAACCTCTATTTTAGTAAGTGAGTGATTGTTTATGAAGGAAAATCAAACAAACAAATTAGAAAGCAGTTCTCCAACTGTCGATTCTACATATATTCAGCAGCATCTAGCTAATGAACGTACATTTTTAGCTTGGATTCGTACAGCGATTGCTATTATTGGAGTAGGGTTTCTTGTTACAAATGTCCATTTTACAATGAAATCAAGCCTTTCCCCAATAGGTGATTTATTAGCTAATATTATTGGGATATCTTCAGTTATATTAGGTATTTTGACGATTATTATGGCTACCGCTGTATATATGAAAAAAATTACTGCTATTAATAATCAAACATTTCAGGCACCTAAAAAGACTGTGGTAATACTTAGTATCTTTATTATTATCATTTCATTAATTTTTTGTATATACTTTTTAATTGCCTAATTTATTTGTCAATCTTTATGGGGAAAATAGTTTAAGAACATGGTTGTAGCCAGGAATAAAAGAGGGCGACCCATCTGAGTCGCCCGAACATATTATTCATCGAAAAATTCTTTGAATTCTTTCTTGTTAGGGCTATTTTTTTGTTCATATGGATTTTGTTCTGTTGCATTTTGATCCAAGTTTGTAGTAATAACAAGTTTTGGACTTTCTGAGGGTTCAGCGTAAATTCTTGGAGTATGTTGGGTTTGTTTTTCTGTTGTCATAGCTTCAGCCTCATTTCAATGGTTTGGTTAACATATAAAAGAAAATAGGATTAATCACGTTTTTGTTTTTTATTCGATGAAGGCACTTCTATAGAACCTGTTTCTTGTGTAGTTGTGCCTTGACCTTCGACTTGTGAAGAACCAAGGACTGACTTGGAACGGTCTTCTTTAATTTTTTTACTCATTTCGTTCACCTCCAATGTTACTTTTTGCTTAGAGGTAAGAAACTATGCAGGGGAAGACTATCCGTTAAAAAACAAAATAGTGTACAATTTTATTAATGATTGCAACAGGATTTACTGTATAAGAAGTGAGTGTCGCAACTATGTTGGTGTATACATAAAAGGAGAGATATTTTTGGAAGATTTTCAAAGGGAAATGAATGAAAATAGAGATAAATCAAGAAGAGAGAAATGGGAGGGTCATCGTAACCAAGTAAGTGGCTTATTTCATGATGTTTTTTCAAAAAAAGCGTCCGTTGATAAAATAGCTATCTTTGGAGCGGGTAATTGTGATGATTTAGAGTTGAATTATTTAGCATCCAACTGTAACTCAATTTATTTATTTGATCTCGATATAGAAAGTATGAAAAGAGGGACTCAGTATCTCTTAGCAAGTACTCGTAACAAAATCAAACTCGTTGAGCTGGACGTGACAGGATTAAAGAACATCAATTTTGAACATCATTTGTCTTCTTTATTGAAATGTGGTGAGAAGGTTGAGAGCGTTCTACAGTATATGAAGGATACAGAGAAGTATGTAGTTGAAAGCACAAAGGATGAATGGGCAGATTTTCTTGATAGCTTTGACATTGTTGCATCATCAGCTATTTATACGCAATTGTTTTATAACTGGGCTTTGGATACGTTATCTCAATATGAAACCCAATATAATAAGGAAGAATTGGAACAAATCAAAGAAGGGTTCTTAGATTTAAGAGATAGCATCATTCTTGCTTACCACAATTCCATTTTTAAATGCTGTAAGACAACAGGCTTCGCCATTACATGGACGGATATTTTAAAGATGGAACCGGAGTACATAGACACGATTAAGCAAGGACCAAATGCCATTTTTGCTTTAGCCTCGAATATAGGATATGGAGCTGCACTTATTGCTATAAAAGATTTTATCGAGAATGCAAATAAAGCAGATTTTTCACTAAAATATTGGCCGTGGGATTTTAATGAAGAGAAGCAGTATTTGACGATGGGGCTTTTAGGAAAGCTGAATCGTTAGTTGATTGAAATCAAGGTGGATAGAGTTCTTGCGTGGCACAAATGAGTTATAATAAAGAAAAAAGGGCTTGTGCAGCCCGGCGCATATTATTTATTACGACAATTTTTACATACTTGAATCAATTGGTTTGTCTCTGTTCTATGAGGATACAATAACTTAATTCTTGTTTTCTTACACAATGGGCATTCTCCGCGTCCTTTTGATGGTAGGTTTTTTAAGGTTTTCCCTCTATATCTTTTAGCCATTTTCATCAATCCTTACTTTAATAATATTCTTTCTTTATTTAATGATGAAAAGGTCTAAATATTGATAGGCATTTAATGATTTTCCGCTAAGGTATTTAATTCTTAGTTATGTGAAAATAATCCGTTTTGAAAATAGCTCGAAAAATGGCTCCGGATTTGTAGTCCGGAGCTTGTTTTTATCTATTTTTTTAGTTGGCTATGTTAATAGAACATTGTTGATTTTGGCCCCATTTCCCTTGTTTCATGGGGCTAGAGCAACCTTTCAGCAGAGCTGGGTGTGTGTGACCACTGTCTCACAAATGTGAGCCAAAAATCTATCCATAATCCTGTCTCATCAAGCCTTATTTAATTACGCGTTTTGCTCCAATGTAGCGCTCTTTCCAATACTTATCACTCATTTTAATGATTTTTACTCCTTTTGAAGTAGTACCGATAAATGTGCCATTACCATTGTAAATTCCTACATAGGATACTTTTCCTTTTTTACCTGTAGCATAAAATACTAAATCACCTTGTTTTAATGCGTTCTTTTTAACAGCTTTCCCGATTTTATATTGAGCGGTACTCGTTCTTGGAATCGTTAATTCTGTTGCCGCATGCTTATAAACATATTGAGTAAAGCCGCTTGCGTCAAAGCCTTTTGGTGTAGTTCCTCCATATTTATAAGGTGTACCAATGTATAACTCCGCTGTTGCTGCTACTTCTTCTCCATAGTTAATAGATGCTGAAGCATTAGAAGTAGAACTAAAGATGAAGGCCATTGCTAAAGCGAAAATTGATACAATAACTGCACCCCATCTTGGAAACTGTACACTCATACTCATTTTTTCTCCCCCTAAAATTGAATTCCAAGCTAACACACAATGCTAAGTTTATGAGCGCTTTTTATTTTTATTCCAAAAATACCCGGTAGATATTTGTGGAGCAGTATCCTTTTAAGAAGTGATAAATGCTTATTGAATATCGTATTCGTTTTCTTTGTGTTACAATTACTTCCACGAATTTGTTTGCTTTTAAGGGTAAATTTGCATGATAGCAAGTTGCTCGTTAGGCCCAACAAATAATTGATTTGTAAATCCATAGTGAGCTGAAATTCTAGGGAGGATTTAAATGAATAGTCAACGTTGGTTATCTTTAAATTTTTATACTTTTTTCTTTACGTGGGGTATTTTTTTGCCATACTGGACCGGTTGGCTTATTGCAGAAAAAAATCTTTCAGTTTCGGCTGCAAGTATGATTATGGGGACGGGGATGATTGTACGTGCCTGTTCAACCTTATTCCTATTTCCACTGTTCACTAGGATATATTCTTTAAGTGTTGTAATGAAGTGCTTGGCTGTCGGGTCCTTAGGAGTAGTACTGTTATACATATCATTTGATACATATAGTTCATTATTCATCATTACAGTGTTATTTAGTGCTGTTTATCCAAATCTTTTACCTGCTATGGAAAGCAGTGCCTCAGTCTTGGTGAGCACTGGAAAAATCCATTATGGAAGAAGTCGGTCATGGGGCTCGCTTGGCTATACAATTGCTCTTTTAATCGTTGGTGCAGGAACTGCGTTATTTCAAGAGGCAGCGATTTTATGGCTGATGATTATAGGTCTAGTCGCCATTGTTTTTTCTCAATTTCAAGCTGCTCCAGTTGTATTACATGTAAAAGCTAAGCTAATTAATCAAGTAGATGAAAAAGGGAGTTTGAATAAATTATTTGCATCAGAAGGATTTGTTATTGTTCTTCTTATTTCTATTTTATTGCAAGGGTCTCACGCTTCTTATTACAATTATGGGTTTGTTTATTTACAAGATTTAGGGGTGGATAGCTTCTATATCGGATTAATTTTAAATGTTGCTATAGTATGTGAAATTGTATTTTTTACAAAGGTGGATCAGTTTTTTTCAAAAATGAAAATATCTACGATGTATAGTATTGCTGCGATTGGTTCTACTGTGCGATGGGTTATGATTTATTTATTTCCAAACGTTGTTGTATTTATCTTTTCCCAAGCTTTACATGTTTTATCATTTGGTGTTGCACACTATGCATTCATTCAGTATATTTCGCAAAAATTAAAGCCCAATCAAATTCCAACGGCTCAAGGTATGTATGCTGCTTTTGCGATGAGTTTAAGTATAGCACTCCTTACGTTTTTAGGGGGCTTCTTATACGAAGTATCCCCGAAGCTATCGTTTTTAGGTATGACTTTGTCTTCGGTCCCGGCCTTATTACTCACTTTATTTACAATGAGAAAATATAACTATTAAAAATATGATGACCTCTTTTGAATACCGTTGTGTAAAGTCGAAGCTAAAATATGCTTCTAAAATATAAATTCGTACTTTATGATTATAATTCCTTTTAGAATAAGGGATTATTTTTTTACGAATTATTACCCGAAAATACAAAATATTCAATATTAATAGTAAATTATATATACACAATTGGTTAATTAAGGTATAATGTGCATGTGTTTTGGGAAAAGTAGGGGGTCGTCAAGTATGGATAATAGAGATATGGGGCGAATGAGAAAACGGAAGCGGTTAAAAAGGTCGGTACGACGTATATTAACGGCGGGAGTGCTTTTAATTATCGCACTGCTTATTTTTAATAATATTATGACGAAAGACCAGCCAGTTACAAGCGGTGTGACAGAGGAAGAGAAAAAAGAGAAAACGCAAGCCGGGGAGGAAAAGGCACCAGTTGAACCTGTTATTGAAACGATTAAAATCAGTGCAGCGGGGGATTTCACACTCGGAACGGATGAAAGTTTTACATATGCAGGTTCATTTCCAGATGAAGCTTCTAAAAATGGACTGCCTTACTTTGTCGAAAAATTGGATCATATTTTCGAAGAAGATGATTTAACAACCGTTAATTTAGAAACTACATTAACAAATGCTACTGAAAAAGCAATCAAAAAGTTTCGCTTTAAGGGAGATCCTTCTTATGCTCAAATTTTAGAACTTGGTGGAATCGAAGCGGTCAATCTAGCAAACAATCATACTATGGATTATTTACAACAAGGGTATGATGATACAATTGCAACACTAGAAAAGCAAAAAATTGGTTATTTCGGATACGAACATCACTATGTTACGACGATTAAAGGCGTGAAAATAGGGGCTCTTGGATATGAAGGCTGGGAAGATACACCAGAAACGCGTGCTATTGTTGATGCGAATATAAAGCGTCTAAGAGAACAAGGTGTCCAGATTGTTTTAATTCATTTTCATTGGGGAATTGAAAGAAGCTATGTTCCAACTGAATCCCAGCAATCACTGGCTCGTTATGCAATCGATAGCGGAGCGGATTTGATTCTAGGACATCATCCTCATGTTCTTCAAGGAATTGAGGAGTATAAGGGGAAGTTTATTGTCTATAGTTTAGGAAACTTTATGTTTGGTGGGAACCGAAATCCAGCAGATAAGGATACATATGTGTTTCAACAAACATTTCACTTGAAGGATGGGAAACTGACAGACCAAAAAGAAATAAAGGTTGTACCGTTCTCGATTTCTTCTGTTACGTCTAGAAATAATTATCAACCATTGTTATTAGAAGGAGCAGAGGCAGAGCGAGTGAAGAATAAAATCATTGACGCCTCTAATCAAGTTAATGGGTCAGACTGGCTTCAATATGAAACTGAATAAAGATGATAGTAGGATGGAAGGAAGAACACTAAAATAGGGTGTTCTTCCTCTTTATTTTGCTATAATAATATTATTCAAGATTCAAAAAGTAGAGAAAATTGGATATAAACTTTAAAAGGGGAATGTTACATGCAATTTACAGCGTCAGAAAAAGTGGCACAGTTAACAACAGGAGTTTTTATGGAAGTAGCAGGTCGGAAACAAGAGGCATTGCAAAAAGGGAAGGATGTAATCGATTTAAGTGTAGGAAGCCCGGATTTACCCCCTCCTTCCTTTGTCATTGATACGCTAATTGAATATGCGAAAGATACAAGCAAATATGGTTATACGTTAAAAGGGATAACGGAATTTCATGATGCAGTTTGTTATTTTTATAGAAATCGTTACGGAGTTGAGCTTGATGCAGAACAAGAAGTGCTGCAACTTATGGGTTCACAAGATGGGCTTGCCCATTTAGCGACAGCTATTATTAATCCAGGAGACTATGTATTAGTACCAGATCCTGGTTATCCAATCTATGAAGCTAGTGTATCACTGGCTGGAGGAATCATTTATCCAATGCCTTTAACGGCAGAAAATCAATTTTTGCCGCAGCTTAATCAAATTCCAGAAGATGTATTGAAAAAAACAAAAATGATGATTATTAGTTACCCGGGAAATCCAGTAACAGCCTTAGCAAATGAAGAGTTTTTTAAAGAGGTTATTGAGTTTGCGAAAAAGCATCACATTTTAGTTGTTCATGATTTTGCTTATTCTGAATTAATTTTCGATCATCATCCGCAAATTAGCTTTATGTCTATTCCGGGAGCAAAAGAGGTAGGAATTGAGTTCAATTCTTTATCGAAAACTTTTAATATGGCAGGTTGCCGTATTGGTTATGTAGTTGGAAATAAAGAAGCGCTAAATATTTTAGCTACATTAAAATCTCATATTGATTATGGCATTTTTTATCCCATTCAAAAAGCAGCTGAAAAAGCACTTATGGCAGATCCAGATATTCTTTCTGAACAAGTGAAAGAGTATGAGGAACGTCGAGATGCTTTGTTATCTGGACTAGCTAAAGCTGGCTGGGAAGTACCTAAATCAGCTGCGACGATGTTTGTTTGGGCAAAAATTCCTGCTGGTTGGAAGTCGCGTGAATTTGCTTATGAGTTGATTGATAAAGCCGGCGTCGCAGTCGTTCCTGGAGATGCTTTTGGAAAGGAAGGGGAAGGATATGTTCGCATGGCTTTAGTGCAGCCGGCTGAAAGACTGAGAGAAGCAGCGAAGCGAATTCAAGAATTTTTACAGAAATAAATGAATGAGAAACAGGAGGGGACGTCAAGTGTCCCTTCCTTTTTTGAGTTAGGAGTTACATGGATAGATAAATGGCGGCATACATTAGGGATAGGATCTTGGGGTAAGGGGGGTACTATGCTTATTCATGTTGTAACACCGGGAGAAACATTGTGGCAGATTGCGAGTCGTTATGGCGTAGATTTTGCACGGCTTGTGGCAGTGAATGAACTTCCAGATAGTGGCCGATTAGTAATTGGTCAAGCGCTCATCATTCCTCGCGCTGCTCGTCAACATACTGTCGAATCTGGAGAAACATTATGGAATGTGTCGAAACTTGTTGTATGAAAGTTATTGGAAAATGTAAGCGTTTTCTTTATAATTATAGATAGGTGGATGGCATGCGTGGCCATCATGGTATTAGGCGTAGGTGGGGCCTATACAACATAATTTCTTGTGAATGGTTTTGTGAGGAGCTCTATTGGATATTTACAAAAACTTAAAAAGGGATGTCTAAAACAATAATAGCCAAGGGATTATAATAAAAAAATAAGGGAGAGAGGGAGAAGCGATGTCTACAGAAAATAAATTACGATTATCTGATTTTGTTCAAGAAGATCGATTTGAATTAAATTCGTATTTGACATATTTATTTCATCAATTTTATAGAGATGCTTCGGGTCAATTAGATAAGGAAAAAGTGCGAATATCATGAAGATAAAAGTATAAGCGATCGTGTTAGTAGTATTGAATAACACGGTCGCTTTTTTGTTGACAAATATTAAATGTTGTACGATTTTAATCGAGGATGACTATATTTACATCTTCTGTTTTTCTTTTTTAGAGGTCATTCCCCCGGATAGAATAAATTTCATTGCTTCTTCCGGCTTTACATCAATCACCTCTACCTGATCTTTTGGAATCAATAAGGTCACACCAGCTATTTGAAAGGTTTGCTGAATATAAACAGCAACATAGTTTTTTAACGGATCATAAAAACTTTCTAAATCTTCTGTTGTAATGAATCCCATGCTTTTGATGTCTGTGCCGGGTATCGTAATTAGGGCTACCTTCGAAAAAGATTTTTTCTCACCAAGAAATGAATGAATGGTGTCTTTAATTACAGAGTAGATTGTTTTAACAATTGGGATATGTTCAAGAAGCTTATCAATCAACCCAATTATTGTTCCTGTCAAAAACTTCGTAGACAACCAGCCTAAAAGTGTGATGAGGGCAATCGTCGCTAATAGACCAATTCCAGGGATGTAATCTTCCTTTAAATAAGGTTTTAATACATTACCAAGAATGCTATCTAAAAAAATAAATGTTTTAAAAACAACATATATAACTAGAATAATGGGTACAATCGTTAAAATACCCTTAATAAAATTTTGTACAATACTCTTCACTTTTTAAATCTCCTACATATTTTCTACATGTATGAACATAACTCACTGTTCATCATATGTCACAAGTAATCCGCACTTATTTTCCATCATAATAAGGAGGTTGGGTGCATTATTCAAGGGTATATGTTCTTATTTTGTTAAAAAATTCTCTGTATAATATGGTTTGTATTCCGAATTAAAGGCTACGCCTACTCCTAATGATTCAAAGTCATTATGCAAAATATTTTCACGATGTCCAAGTGAGTTCATAAGACCTTCATGAGCAAAGATGCTGCTTAATTGGCCAGCAGCAAGGTTTTCACCGGCTACTCTAAAGCGAATATTATCTTCTTTCATTCGATCAAAGGGGGATTGCCCTTTCAAATTTGTATGATCGAAATAATTATTTGCAGCCATATCTGAACTGTGATCGCGGGCTGTTTCTTTTACAGTATTATCCCAAGAAAGAGCAGGAAGATTGTGCTCAACTCTAGCGGCATTTGTTAAATCAAACAGTTGAAATTCAAAGCCTTCCTTTAATTGTGGACTTGCTTCGACATAAAAATCTTTCTTTTGTTCTTCTAGTTCTTCACTTATGATTTGTACAGCTGTTACGGTATTGTCTTCATGTTTATCATAAAAGATGGTCACATAACTATCATCTAAATGAAATAAATGATATTCATCGTTGTTTTGCAGTTGATAAAAGACAAAACCTTTTCGAATCTTTGTAATCGGTTCACCGAATTGCTTAAGAACGGTATCTTTTGCACTTCCTAATTTAATCCCTTGTTTCGCCGAAATTAAATCTTGATTTGTATATAAACCGACTACTTTTTCATTTTCATCATAAGCGGCCATGAAGAAGTTGTGATAGTTTTTATGATAAGCGTACCATTTTACACCGTATTCATTATAAGAAGAACGCTTGGCTGTACCTGCTTGTTTTTCAACGTCTTCTTTAGAATCACCAAGCTCAATATTATAGACAGAGAGAGATTGTTTGTCAGGTGTTTTTAAATTAGGCTGTTCTACTTGTTCTTGGATTTGTTGTTTGTCTTCACTTGGGATCCGATCTAATACTTGGTTTAGTTCCCCAACTAAATAATCGAGACCATCTTGCAGTGTATCAAGCGAAGTTGAAACGTTAGGATTATTAATGACAGTACGAATATCAGATTGCATATCTTCGTATGCTGCTTGGTAGTTAGAATCTGCAAGATCTTCTCCATATTTATACCAAATAAAGCCGACTAGGCATAGAAGGACAAGAATTTTGGTAAGCCCCCTCAATGTAATACCTCCTTTGTTTAACGTATTAACCGGGATGCAGTAAAGTTATTGTATAATGATTAATCATCAAAAGAAAAGGTAACGACCTTGTAAAAAGTGGAATTTCACAAAAACAAATCACAGGTAAACCTCAAAAAGCTTTACCTGTGATTTGTTCTGTGCTCATGGTTGGAATGCTATCATTGGAAATCATTTCAATGTTTTCAGTGACTTTAGTTGTATAAGTGAAGTCTCCATAGCAGTAAGGATAGCGAAAATTGTCTTTATCTCCGCCGCAATTATAGAGCTTTGGATTTTTTTTCACTTGAATCATTGAAAAACTCTTTGCTAGCTCTTCGCTATGTGTGCCGCCGTTTTTTGCGATGTAATGAATATAGCCTATCCCCATATTGTATGATTGAATAATCGTTGGAAAATCAACATCTTTTTTCTTTCCATATTGAAGAACACGACGAAAGTGCTTTACGCCCTGTTTAATACTTTCTTTAGGATCTGTAATTGTATTAGGGGCAAGGCCTGCTGATTCAGAAGACTGCATCGGATCTCCGCCTTTTCCTCGACTTTCTTGCTGCATCAAGGATAAAAGAACGATTGTATATTCCTCAAGCTCATACTTTTCTAATTCATCTTCAAGGAGAGAACTGTATTTTTTAACATCTGCAAAAGAGTCTACTTTCGTTTCTGCTATTGTCTCAGTGGTTGTTTTTGTTGAGTGTAAAAACTGTTCGATTGTATGAAATAGAAGAATCATTACACAAATAAAAAATAGGGTAGCTATTCCAAAAGTTATATTAAATCGTGTTCGTTTTCTTTTCATCATCTACTCTCCAAATTATTTTTACAAATCTCCTATATGAATAGTTTAACAAAAATATAAGATTATCACTATTTTAGTATTATAAAGATGTTTGAAGAGAGATGGATAGATACATAAATGAATTGAGTGAATTATCGGAATTGTAGGTATAAAAGGGATCTCATTGACTTACATACTATTTTCCCTTAAAATCTTTTTATGCTTTTATGCGCAAAAGCGTTTATGTATAAAAATAATATAGACATTAGAGAAATCGACATTATTAAAGTGGGGAAATGTTTATGAAACTAGAAAATGCGAAACTTAAACTCCCATGGCTAGAAGCAACGATTATACTTGCTTGCTTATTTATTATCATTGGAATGGGGATTATTCATTTTAAAATGACTCCTCATATGCCGATACTAGGAGGAGTTTTCTTTCTATTATTATATGGCAGGATGAAAGGAATTTCGTTTTCTGCTATGGAAAGAGCGATGGTGCAAGGGGCAACATCTGGTTTAGGAGCAATTTATATTTTCTTTTTAATCGGGATGTTAATCTCTAGCTGGATGGCAAGCGGTACGATTCCGACGATTATGTTTTACGGTTTTGAGTTTATTTCGGGTCAGGCTTTTTACGCGGTGGTCTTTTTGATTACGTCTTTAATTGGCTTATGTATAGGTAGTTCATTAACGACGTCAGCAACAATCGGTGTTGCTTTTATCGGAATGGCAGGTGCGTTAGATTTATCATTAGCGATTACTGCGGGCGCAATTATTTCTGGTGCATTCCTTGGGGATAAAATGTCACCACTATCTGATACTACGAATCTAGCTTCTGAAACAGTTGGTGTTCCATTATTTGAACATATTAAGAATATGTTGTGGACAACGATTCCTGGTTTTGTGGTAACGCTTGCACTCTTTTTCTTCCTTTCACCGCAATCTAGTGGAAGTAAAGTGCAGGAAATTGAAGATATGGTAACAGCGTTGAGTATGTATACAACAATTAGTCCTTGGAGCTTATTGCCGTTTATTATCATCGGAGGAATGGCTTTGAAAAAAATATCTGCGATTCCGACATTAGCTGCGGGTATTGTATCTGCGATCGTCATTACGTTTATAGAAACGCCAGCACAAACAGTTAAAGAAATGTCAGATGTATTATACTCTGGCTTTGTCCTAAATAGTGGAGTAGAGCAGCTTGATACAATATTATCTCGCGGTGGAATTCAAAGTATGTATTTTTCCATTTCGCTTGTGTTACTAGCTCTTGCAATGGGAGGACTATTATTTGAACTTGGTATTATTCCATCGATTTTACATGCGATTCAAAAAATGCTGATTAATGTAGGTCGATTAGTTTCAGCAACCGTTTTCGCAGGAATTGGTGTGAATTTCCTAGCTGGGGAGCAATATTTATCTGTTTTATTACCAGGGAAAGCTTTTCAAAACAAATATAGCGAATTAGGGCTGGAAGGGAAATCTTTAGCCCGAGTATTAGAGGACGCAGGAACGGTTGTGAACCCGCTTGTCCCGTGGGGGGTTTGTGGTGTATTTCTTACGCAGGTGCTCGGTGTTACAACGCTTGAATATGCACCGTTTGCATTCTTCTGCATTCTTTGTCCATTTTTAAGTTTAATAAGCGGCTGGACGAAAATGGGCTTGCATTTTAAGAAATAGACAAATGGTTTTCTTTTTTCTTCTTGGTATTTCGATTATCAATTCATCGTAAAAGAGCGATAAATCCTTATATAACAACAAAAAAACGAGTATAAAATCTTGTCGATTTTATACTCGTTTTTGTATGCTATTTCTATTGTCTCTTTACGTGATAAATGGATAAGTTTTAGTTAAGTCTCTACAATGATTTCTGAGAGGGTGCGTCTGTTTTAGAATGTAAGAGTGCAGGTGAAGAATCTACTGTTTTTGTCTTCTCATCCATTGTGTAGCAACCCATTTTTCGCCAGTTATAACTGGCGCTCCACCATGTAAAGTTAGTTCGTTTATGTTTTTGTCGTTATAGAAATATTCGAAATAAACGGCCATTCCTTTTCCTGGGGATATTGAAAAATTTAGTTTAGGAAAAAAAGTTTCTCCTCCATGTTCCACATCATTTAAGTACATGACAATCGTGCTGATTCTATTATTTTTTGTTGCTTTACTTGCAGAGGTGAAAAAATCAAAATGAGCTTTGTACTCTTGACCAGGAGTATATTTAAGAATTTGAATACCTTCTCCATGTTCAATGGGTATATTCATAATAGATGATATTCTTTTTTCAATTCTAGTAATGATGTCATTTTCATTTAGTTGGAAAAACATACCACTACTTGTTCTGATCTCATTTACTTCGCGTGTGACTCCAATTTTAGAACGATGCACTTTGTCTTGTGACAATCTAATTAGTTCGTCACATTCTTCTTCACTCAAAACATTTCCTAAAATTACTATTAGTGGTTCTTCTAATCTAGCAATTATATTAATTTCTCTATCTTCTGTTTTGATTTTATTTCCGATGTGATTAAAAATAGTTTGTTCTTTACTAATTGATTGTTTACTATCCATTATCAACTTTCATCGCCCTCTCAAAAGGTTTAATTTTTAGAATGGTTGCTTTATTTCGTTTCTCGAATGGTTATTTATGATAATTATACCATAAACTTTCTGTTATTTACCTGCTCCTTATTCAACAAGAAATAAAAAACGGGTCGTATATATTAGACATGTCTAATATATACGACCCGTTTATGTTCATACGTTTGCTCCATTCAACTTAAATATAACAAAATAAGGGGTTCCTTTTAGGTTTGCGTATTCTTATTTTACTACTTTCAATACTTCATCAGAAACATAGAAGAAGATTGTTAATAAAAGGTGGAAATGATGTAAAAAGAGAGCTTCAATTGTTAAGGTTTCGTGAAGGGGGAAAAGGGAGTATAATGATTTTGAAAGAATACAGGATTTAACATAGTCTAAAAGAGAAGGAGGATAGTTGTCCTAAAAAGGGATAACTATTTATTTATGAATATCATCAGAATTATTGTACAAATTGCAATATTATTCGGTTTTTCATTTCTTGGTGATCTAGTGCATACCTACCTACATATTCCATTACCAGGGAGTATTATAGGATTACTGTTACTTTTCCTTGGATTATCTTTAAATATTTTCTCCGTTAAATGGATTAAACAAGGAGCGGGATTTTTATTAGCTTTTTTACCACTGTTATTTGTCCCAACGCTAGTAGGAATTATTAAGTACCCGGAGCTTTTTACCGGCAAGGGAGTTTTAATCCTTTTAGTTGTTGTTATTAGTACAATCATCACTATGATCGCAGCAGGGAAATCTAGTGAAGTTGTTGGAAATAAAACGAAAGAAAGAGAGCAGAAGAAAAAGTGGCACAAACACTCATCGCAATCCTTATAATTACGTTAACAGTTATCATCTATTTAGCTATGAATCGGTTATATGTACGTTTCTCTTCACCGCTTTTATCACCAATTTTAACAACAGTGCTAATCATTATAGCTTTTCTTATTTGTTTCCATATTCCTTATAACACATATCTAATCGGCGGAAAATGGATTAATTTTTTGCTGGGGCCAGCTGTTGTCGCTTTAGCTTATCCTTTATATAATCAAAGAAAAATGTTAATGAAGCATTTAGCACCCATTGTTACAGGTGTATGTATTGGGTTGTTTGTGGGAATAATTAGCGGTTCTATATTGGCATTTGTATTTGGGCTACATAAAGATATGATTCTCTCACTTTTACCAAAATCGATTACAACCCCTATAGCAATGGAAGTTTCTGCTCAATTAGGTGGTATTCCAGCTATTACCGTTGTATTTGTGATGATTGCAGGCTTTGTTGGAGTTATATTAGGACCTTCTTTTTTGAAATGGAGCCGTATTAATAGTGATATGGGGAAAGGAATTGCTCTTGGCAGCGCATCACACGCACTAGGAACGTCGAAGGCTTCTGAATATGGAGAACTGAGTTTCTCGATGAGTTCGATTTCAATGGCATTAACGGCTATTTTAGGTGCGATTATTGGCTCCTTTATTCCATTCTTTTTTCATATATAGCACAAAAAATCCTTTGCTGAAATAGGCAAAGGATTTTTTGTGTACGGATGAAGAGTCAGTACTCCACATTGGGTTGTTGGAAGTTTTACTTTATTTCGATATAACTAATAAAATGGTGCTAAACGATTCGGTTGCTTCTATATTAAGGGTCATAATGCTAATTACTGTTACATATGTTGAATGAATGATATCCTTAAAATGGAGAAAATATTACTTTGAAAAAGTGTATGCTAGACTAATATACTTGTTAATGATTATGAATAGTACACGTATACGAACTTATTTTGTTTTATGTCAGTTGGGAGGATTTTAATGAAGAAAGAAAAAATTGGACTAGTTTTAGAAGGTGGGGGCATGCGCGGATTGTATACGATTGGCGTTCTTGACTCGTTTATTGACCAACAAATTATGACAGATTATGTAATTGGTGTATCGGCAGGAGCTTGTAATGGTGTATCTTATGTTTCTCAACAACATGGTCGAAATTATCGCGTGAACACAAACTATATCGAGGATAAAAGATATGTAAGTTTGTCAAATTTTGTGAAAACAAAATCGTTATTTGGAATGGATTTTCTTTTTGATGAAATCCCGCATCAATTAGAAATTTTTGATTATGATGCTTTTCTAGCCTCTTCCTGTGAGTTTGTAACAGGTGTAACGGATGTGATAACAGGAAAGCCTGTTTATTTTGGAAAAGGACATCTGAATTATGATTCGACTGTTCTTCGTGCTTCTTCATCGATTCCGGTATTTTCTCCTATAGTTGACTATAAAGGTGGAAAATATTTAGATGGTGGAACATCTGATCCAATTCCTGTACGGAAAGCGATTGCGGATGGATGTGACAAAGTAATTGTCGTTTTAACGCGTGATCGAAATTATGTGAAAACACCTGAGAAATTCCGAATCATCTATAAACGTCTATTTAAGAAATATCCGGAAATGATTCGTCTGCTAGATGAACGTCATGAAATCTATAATGAAACTCTTCATTATGTGACGAAGCTTGAACGTGAGGGAAGAGCACTTGTTATTGCGCCAAGTTCTCCGATTACGATTAGTCGTTTTGAAAAAAATAAGGAAAAGCTTAAGAAGCTTTATCAGCTAGGAATACAGGACGCACAAGCAACAATGAATTTGATTGTCGAAATGGTACATGGGACAGCGTCTAGTTATTCTAAATAGAAGGAATAGGGTTTATTGTAGTAAGCAGATGAAAGATGCTGATTTAGGGAGTTATGTTTTTGGATAACTTTCCCTTTTTGTTTTTATCGTGTAATATCAGAATGAAAGCGCTTATATAATAGTGAATCTGGATAATTATGAAAAAAGGGTGAAGCTTATGAAACCACTTGCTGTGATTAGTACTAAGCTAAAGCCTCCAATGATTCGCGAACCGAAGATTAGGCGTGCTGGGTTATATCGAAAATTGAAACAGATTAATCAGTATCCTTTGACAATCATCCATGCCGGTGCTGGCTATGGAAAAAGTACAGCTTTAGCCCTTTTTGTCCAAGATGTGAAAGAAAAAGTATGTTGGTACGATGTTTCTTCGCAAGATGATGATTTTTTTCAATTTTATCAGTATATGATTCATAGTATTCAACAACTCTATCCTTCTTTCGGACAAGTTTTACTAGAAAGGGCTTACGCAAGCATTCCGTTTTCTAAAACAGATGAGCTGGTAGAATGGAGTGCTTTATTTATTAATGAACTGGCTGCCTTATCTGAAGAAGTGATTGTGATTATCGACAATTTTCATCATGTAGAAAAATCTATGTCTATTCAATTGTTTATGGAATATCTTATCAACTATTATCCTTCGAACCTTCACCTTGTTCTATCTAGCCGAAATAAACCGCAGTGGAACTGGATTCCTCGTTTAAAGATGAATGGCCATATGCTTGAAATCAATCAAGATTATTTAGCGCTAACAAAGGAAGAGGCTGAGCTTCTTTTTATCGACTTTTACCATCTGACGTTATGTGATGAAGAGTTAACACGTATTTTTCAGTTAACGGAAGGCTGGGCTATTGCTCTGGAAGTTGTTGCTCAACAATTGATGGAGGGAACACATCTTCATGAAATCATCACCAATTGTTCTTCTTATTTAGATGATTTTTTTCAATATATCACGTTAGAAGTATTAGGTAATCACTCTTCAACAGTTCAATCTTTTTTGGAACAAACAAGTATATTAGAAGAATTGTCTCCTGAAGCATGTAATTATATTTTGAATATCGAGAATGCTCAGGAAATGCTGCAATATTTGAATCTTCAAAACTTGTTTATTGTATCAACTAGTCATCAACAATACCGTTATCATCCCTTATTCCAAGAGCTATTGGAGAACCGATGTAAAGACATGCAATCAGACCGTTTTTTCCAATTAAATAAGAGAGCCGCCCGCTATTATGAAAATAGGGGTTTGTTTGAAAGAAGTCTTTATCATTTGGAGAAACTTGTTGATTTTGGTGGGATGGCTAGAATTTTGCATATGCACGGGATGAGTATGTTGAAAAAAGGAAAGATTCATTATTTATTGGAGAAAGTAACCGCTCTTCCTGAAATAGAAAAAGATGAACATTATTTGCTATGGTTGATTGAAGCGGAAGTGATGCGGCTTTGTTCTCAATATGAAAGAGCGGAATTTTGTTATAATCGATTGATTTTTTTTAGCAGGCAATATGATGATAAACAAATAATAAGTCGTGCCCATGAGGGGAAAGCGAGGATATATTTAGACACGCTCCAGCCTGGTAAAGCTGAACGGCATTTACAAGCAGCCATTCAATTAAGGGAGAATAGCTATGATGTGGATGAAGAGGAAATCGCAGAGCTGCATCAATTGTTAGTTGAAAACTTAATTAATTCTGGAAAAACGAATCAAGCAGAACAATGGTTAACACGTATTAAAAAAATCAACACAAGTAAAAATGGAAATTTGCTAGCTCGTTTATATTTGCGAACAGGAAGATTAATGATGGCAAAAGAAATTTTACAAGAAAGACAAAAGGAGTACTCTTTTAATCAAGAAACGCATATTCCTCAATTCCATCGAGAAACGGAACTTATTTTATCATTAGTAGAGACCTATATCGGTAATGCTGAAGAAAGCAAACGTTTAGCTCAAGCCGCGATTGGACATGGAATTCAACTAAAATCATCTTATATAGAAGCCTGTGGCTGGATTAGAATGGGGCATGCTATTCAATTGCTTTCAGTCTATGATCCGGCTTTATCGATACAGTGTTATGAAACGGCATTAACGATTATGGGAGATATAAAAAATTCAAGAGGAAAAGCAGAACCGTATTTAGGCTTATGTTTGTACTATGCAGGAAGAAAAGATGATAAACAAGCGGTTGAATACGGACGATTGGCTCTGGAGGAAACAGAACAGGTACATGACCAATGGCTGACAGCTTATATTCGTCTAAGTATCGCTATTGCTTATGTTTATACGGAAAGTTGGACGATGGCTGAGCAAGAATTGGACGAAGCGGAGCAGCTGTTTTGGCAATGCGGCGATGCTTATGGGCTTACTCTTGTTACGCTGTGGAAAGTTCAGCTTGCTTATTCCGTAAGTTCCTGGCATGTATTTGAGCAGGAATGTATAAAATTATTTCAAAAAATTCAACTTGGACAGTATGAGTATTTGCTTTTAAAACGAACACTGTATGGTCCGGTGGATGTCCAGCAGTTCGTCCCCATTCTTCTGGAAGCTCAAAAACGGAATATTGGGCAACCGTTTGTTTCTAAAACGTTAAAGGAACTAGGGTATCATGATCTTTTGACACACCCTGGCTATACACTAAAGATTTCAACACTTGGACAATTCAAAGTCTTGTTGGGCAATCAAGAAGTAAAGGATAAGGGCTGGCAAAGAGGCAAGGCAAAAGAATTGTTTCAACTATTTCTTACAAAGAGAAATAAACTGCTGCAAAAGCGAGAAATTATAGAGATACTATGGCCTGAACAAGATGAGAAAACAGCAGACCGAGATTTTAAAGTAGCTTTAAATGCTCTTAATAGTGTACTAGAGCCGGAACGGAAAGCAAGGTCACAATCTTTTTTTATTAAAAGAGTGGGCAGTAGTTACGGAATAAATGATCAGTCAGCTTATATGCTGGATACTACGATGTTTGAACAGTGGATGCTAAGCGGGTTAGAAGAACGTAATCAGAAGCAAGCGAAAGAATATTTAAAAAGAGGATTAACACTTTATAAAGGAGATTATTTACCTGAGCGCAAATTTCATGATTGGTGTTTAAATGAACGAGAACGATTATTGGTTCTTTTTCTGAGAGGAGCGGAGAGGTATGCCCAATTAAGTATTGTCACAGAAGCGTACCATGAGGCCATTTACTGGTGTGAAAAAATTCTAGAAAAAGATCGCACTTGGGAAGAAGCGTATCGTCTCTTAATGTATTGTTATTATATGCATAACAATCGTCCGCAAAGTTTAAAATGGTACAAAAAGTGCTGTGATATGCTTCAGGAAGAAATCGGTGTCGAACCGCTTGCTGCTACAAAAGAAATGTATAAGATGATTATGGAAGCAACAGATATCATCCTATCCGAAACGGACTCAATCTAAGCTGAATGAGGGAAGCCTCTATTCAGCTTTTTATTTGCTCCCGATTTTGTAACTCCTTTGTAACTCCCTTTTTTTAAGATGATATTAAGCGGTAATGGATTTCATTTTAAAAATAGGAGGAAAACGAATGAGGAAAATGAAAGGTGCTTTGTTTGTAGTTTTACTTATGATGGTCTTTACATCAGCTTGTAGCTCTGGTTCTTCATCCTCTGAGCAATCATCGGAAGAAGGAACAATCAAAATTGGTGTGCTGGCTTCGATGACAGGGGCACTTGAATCATATGGTAAGCAAACAACGAGAGGGTTTGAGCTAGGGCTTGATTATGCAACGGATGGAACGCGAGAAATCGATGGGCGAAAAATTGAATTCATTATAGAAGATACAGAAACGAAAGCAGAAGTAGCTGTACAAAAAGCAACGAAACTACTTGAACAGGATCAAGTAGATTTTCTAGTGGGCTCATCTAGTTCTGTTGATACGCTAGCTGTTGTACCGCTTGCAGAAGAATATAAAAAAATCTTTGTTGTAGAACCAGCTGTTGCAGATAGCATTACTGGTTCAGAATTCAATAAATACGTGTTTAGAACAGCGCGAAACTCTTCACAAGATGCTGTAGCAGGAGCAGCAGCGATTGCTAAAAAAGGAGTGAAAATCGCTACGTTTGCCCCAGATAACAGCTTCGGGCATGATGGAATAACTGCATTTAAGGAAGCAGCAGAAAAGTTGGGAGCAACCATCACTCATGAAGAATTTGCTGATCCGGCTGGAACAGATTTTACTTCCAATATCCAAAAAATTATTAATGCTAAACCAGACTATTTATTTGTTGTGTGGGCGGGTGCTAATTCTCCTTGGAATCAAATCTCTGATATGAAAGTACAAGACAAAGGAATTACTATTTCGACTGGTGCTCCAGATATTGCTGCGTTAAAAACAATGAAGCCATTAGTAGGAATGGAAGGATTTAGCGTATACTATCACGATCTGCCCAACAATGAAGTCAATGATTGGTTAGTAAAAGAGCATAAAGATCGTTTTAATGGTGAGCTTCCTGATTTGTTTACACCAGGCGGGATGAGTGCGGCTATTTCGATTGTCGAAGCTTTGAAGAAAACAGAGAATAGTACGGATTCTGATAAGCTGATTGAGGCGATGGAAGGAATGAGTTTTGAAACACCGAAAGGAATGATGACTTTCCGTAAAGAAGATCATCAAGCCCTTCAAACTCTTTATTCTATTAAATTAGAGAATAAGAAGGGCGTGGATTATCCAGTGCCTGTTTTAATTAGAGAATTAAGTCCTAAAGAAACAGCGCCGCCAATCCGGAATAAGTAAATGTAGTTGTACTCCCCTTACGCCTTTGGACCAGAATGTGAAGGTGTAGGGGAGTTTTTTAATAAAACATTTTTAAAAGGATGGTGAGTGGGTGGTGGCGATTCTTGAAACAAAAAATCTTGGCATTACATTTGGAACACACCAAGCTGTACAGGATGTTAGTTTTTCGGTTGAGAAAAATGAATTTAAATCGATTATCGGTCCAAATGGAGCGGGGAAAACGACTTTGTTCAATCTCTTAAGTGGACAATTGAAGCCAACAAAAGGAGAAATATATCTGAAGGGTCAACAAATAACGGGGAGCTCTGTCGTTGAACGAACACGATTAGGAATAGGACGTTCTTTTCAGATTACAAATGTTTTCCCTAATTTAACTGTATTAGAAAATGTAAGATTGGCTGTCCAGTCACAAGCTAAATTGCGCTATCAAGCTTTTACGCATTATCGCAGCTATCAAAAGTTTGAAGAAAAAGCATTGCATTGGCTGCATGTAGCTTTACTAGATCATAAAGAAAACACATTAGCCATTAATCTTGCTCATGGAGAGAAACGAAAGCTAGAAATGGCCATGTTGCTTGCACTTGAACCAGAGTTACTTTTATTAGATGAACCGACAGCAGGAATGTCATTGGAGGATGTACCGGCTATTCTGCAAGTGATTAAAAAAATTAAAGAAGAAGGAGATAAAACGATTTTATTGATTGAACACAAAATGGATATGATTATGGACTTGTCCGATCGAATTATGGTGTTATTTAATGGGAAACTTCTGGCGGAAGGAACACCGAGGGAAATCATGGACAATGAACTGGTGCAGTCCGCTTATTTAGGAGGTTTGTACGATGAATTCACTTCTCAGTCTTAAAAATGTTGAAACGTATATTGACCAATATCATATTCTTCAAGATGTTTCATTTGAAGTACCAGCTGGAGAAGTAACGGTGCTATTAGGTAGAAATGGAGCGGGGAAGACGACAACTTTACGAACGATTATGGGCTTAAATCCTCCGAAAAAGGGAGAGGTAGCCTTTAAAGGAGCAATCATGAACGGTTTGCCTCCGCATGACATTGCCAACAGAGGGATTGGGTATGTGCCAGAAGACCAAGGAATCTTTGGAGCGTTAACAGTTGAAGAAAATATGAAAGTAGCGATGAAAAAAGAAAGCGATGATGTGATGGAGAGAATGGAATGGATTCTCAATCTTTTTCCAGACTTAAAAACATTTTGGAAAAAGCCAGGCGGACTATTAAGCGGCGGGCAAAAGCAAATGCTTTCTATTGCCAGAGCTTATGTCAATGAAACCGAATTGTTACTGATTGACGAACCAAGTAAAGGATTAGCGCCCATTGTTGTGGAGAAAGTTATGCATTCTATTCAAGAAATGAAGCAAAAAACAACGATTATTCTAGTTGAACAAAACTTTTTGATGGCCAGTCAAATAGGAGACTATTTTTATATTATTGACGACGGCAGAACGGTATTTAATGGACGGATGCAGCTTCTTCGTGAAGATGAAAGTCTTCGTCGGAAATATTTAGGAATCGCTTAGGGGGCATAATATGGAGCTATTCATTAATTTAACGATTAATGGTCTTGCAACAGGAATGTTAATTTTCCTTCTAGCTGCAGGTTTAACATTAATTTTCGGTTTAATGAGTGTTTTGAATTTTGCTCATGGGGGCCTTTTTGCTTGGGGATCATATGCCGGTGTCTGGCTGTATCTATTAACAAATAGTTTTATAGCAGGAATAATAGGAGCTATTTTCATAGGTATCCTTCTCGGTTTTATAACGGAAAAGTGGATTATTCAGCCTGTGTATGGAAATCATGTTCAGCAAATATTGATTACACTCGGTTTTATGATTGTTCTCTCGGAATTGTTGAAAGTAATCTGGGGACCTAATCAAATTGCCGTTACACCTCCAGCTTATTTAACAGGAAGCTGGGAAATCGGGAATATTTTAATTATTAAATATCGAGCCTTTATTATTGTGGTCGGCCTCCTTATGTATGGCTTGATTTATTATATGTTAAAACATACGAAGATTGGGCTGATTGTACGTGCAGGAGTAATTAATAAAGAAATGGTTCAGTCATTAGGTATTAATATTAAGCGGATTTTTTATATGTGTTTATGGCTGGAGCGGCTATGGCAGCATTAAGCGGCATGTTGATTGCTCCATATGCGGGAGTGATTCATGGAAATATGGGGATGGAATATGCGATTCTCGCTTTTATCGTTGTTGTCATTGGCGGGATGGGAAATATTACGGGTTCAATCTTAGCAGCTACGCTTGTTGGAATTATTGGTTCCTTTATGGCTTATTATGTCCCTGAGCTTTCGCTAGCCGTTAATATGCTGATTATGGCTGTTGTTTTACTATTTAGGCCGCAAGGATTATTTGCGCTAAAGGGGTGATGAGGTGAGAAGGAACAGATTTACTGATAAAGAGTCTTTGTTATTTTTGATTATAGGTATCGCTTTGTTCGTATTTCCATTTATTTATGAAGATCGAAGCATGTTAATCCTTTTTACACAAATTTTTATCTTTGCGATTTTTGCGATGAGTTATGATATTTTACTTGGTTTTACCGGCATTGTTTCTTTTGGGCATGCAATGTTTTTTGGCATTGGAGCTTACTGTGTCAGTGTAATGTTAAAGCATCATGAACCAACGATGCTTCTTGTTACTGGAGCGATTAGTTTGGGTGTTTTGTTTTCTCTAATTATCAGTTTTGTTGTAGGGTTGATGACGCTTCGTTTAAAAAGTCATTATTATGCGATGTTGACGCTGGCTCTTGCTGGTTTATTTCTTGTCGCTGCAGAAAAATGGCGGACCCTTACGTACGGAAATGATGGATTTACGTTTCAAGTTCCTGAGTTTTTCCATGATCGACTTCACTTTTATCTTGTTTGTCTTGTGCTAATGGTCATTGTCTATTTCGGATTAAAACGATTTATTCAGTCTCCATTAGGAAGAATATTGCTAGCTATTAAGGATAATGAACAACGGGCAGAATCGCTTGGCTATCAAGTTTTGCATTATAAAATCATTGCTAGTATCGTAGCTGGCGGAATTGCGAGTTTAAGTGGTTCTTTATATGCTTTATCGCTGCGGTTTGTCAATACGAGTGTATTTACGATGGACATTACGCTTGATGCTTTATTAATGACGATTATTGGTGGAGTGGGTACATTAATTGGTCCTGTTCTAGGGGCGGCTATTATTGAATTGGCTCACCATTGGCTGACAGGGCTTGCAAAGGTGCATTGGATTTTTGAGCGTTGGCTTATTTTGTTTGGCATTGTGTATATCCTTGCAGTAATGTTCTTTCCAAATGGGATTGTCGGTAGTGTCCGAAAACTTGTTTCAAAAAAAGAAAAGAAGGAAGATGTATCGACTTCAGAGAATATAGTGAAGGAGGGGTGAGATGAGCGGGCAAACAATCGTTTCATTTATCTTCCGCTTCCATCTCGTAAACACGGAAATATGGACAGAGGAGAAGCAGTGGAGGATTAAAGTGACCCATATTCAAGACGATGATGAAATGACCTTCGAAAATCTAGATGATGCCGTAAATTTTGTAAGACAATCGCTTACGAAACGATAGAGAAAAGAAGTCGAGGGGGATGTTTAGCAAATAGTAGATGAGGAGATGAAGTGAATGAATAAAGTGGGAGTGGAATTGAAAAGAACAACTTTAGCAAATGGAGAAACATTAGGATACCGTGAAAGGGCAGGCGGAGATAAAGTGTTACTCCTTGTTCATGGAAATATGACCTCGTCTAAGCATTGGGATCTTTTAATCGATGTTATTCCTTCCTCTTATAAAATATTAGCTGTGGATTTACGAGGTTTCAGTCATTCGACGTATATACGTCCGGTTGAAAGCATCAAAGATTTTTCAGATGATCTCAAACTTTTTGTGGATCAGTTACAGCTGTCCAAGTTTAGTATGATTGGCTGGTCGACTGGCGGTGCAGTTGCAATGCAGTTTTGTGCGGATTACCCAGGGTTATGCGAGCAATTAATTTTATTAGCCTCTGTCTCAACAAGGGGCTATCCAATGTTCGGAAGCCCGGACTTGACGAAACGACTGCAAACTCAGGAAGAAGTCAGAAATGATGCTAAAACAATGGCTGTGCAACAAGCATATGATACGAATAATCGAGACTTTTTGAAGTCTGTATGGAATACTTTAATTTATACAAAGAAGCGGCCTAATGACAAGAAGTATGAGGAATATGTGGACGATATGCTTACACAGCGTAATCTTGCCGAAGTCTATCATACTTTAAATATTTTTAATATAAGTGATCAACATAATGGATTGCTTCAAGGTAGAAATCAAGTAAAGGATATTCAAATACCTGTCCTTATTTTACGAGGAAGTGATGATTTAGTCATTTCTAAACAAATGGCTGATGAAATCATGGAGGATTTCCATGGTCGAGCAGTTTTTAAAGAATTGCCGGATTGCGGTCATTCTCTATTAATCGATAATCTGGATTTGTTATGTGATGAAATTGTTCAGTTTTTAGATAATAAGGTTTAATAGACAAAATTTTCAATATTCTCTTTACATGTCTATAAGTTTATTTTATAGTGTAGTAGAAAAGTTAATATTTTCATACTAGGGGTGTCCAATAAGTTGGGCTGAGAGAGAAACACGATAAAGTTTCTTAACCCTCAGGACCTGATCTGGCTCATACCAGCGTGGGGAAGTTGCTATCTGCTTTTTTAATGGCTTTATGCTGTTTAAAAAACTGACTACTACCGGGTTCTGTTTATACAGAGTCCGGTTTTTTCATGCCGCTTGGGAATCGGATTTCGTCCTGTAACTAAAGGAGGAGGAAATGGATAATGAGTGAACAAAAGAATGTTGTAATGACAAGTTTTCCAGCTAGTAAAAAAGTGTTTGTAGAAGGATCACAACCAAGTATAAGAGTGCCTTTTCGTGAGATTGAACAGTCTCCAACTGTGACAGCACGAGGGGAAGAAGTAAATCCGCCTATCCGTGTCTATGATACGAGTGGTTCTTACACAGATCCACAAGTGAAGATTGATATTGAAAAAGGTCTTCCATCTGTACGAAGTGAGTGGATTCGTAATCGTGAGGATACCGAGGAGTATAGCGGGCGTGAAGTAAAGCCTGAAGATAATGGTTATAAAAATCCAGATCAGGGAAAAGAATTTGTATTTCCTGGATTAAAAAGAAAGCCGCTTCGCGCGAAAAAAGGGAAAAATGTAACGCAAATGCATTATGCTCGTCAAGGAATCATTACACCTGAAATGGAATATATCGCATTGCGAGAAAATATGGACCCAGAATTTGTTCGGAAAGAAGTAGCAGAAGGGCGAGCGATTATTCCTGCTAATATTAATCATCCAGAAAGTGAACCAATGATTATTGGACGTAATTTCTTAGTAAAAATCAATGCCAACATCGGCAATTCTGCGGTTACTTCGTCGATTGATGAAGAGGTAGAGAAAATGACGTGGGCTATTCGTTGGGGAGCCGACACGATGATGGATCTCTCTACAGGGAAAAACATTCATACAACGCGAGAGTGGATTATCCGCAATTGTCCTGTTCCAGTTGGGACGGTTCCTATTTATCAAGCGCTTGAAAAAGTGAATGGTATTGCCGAAGATTTAACATGGGAAGTGTTCCGGGATACGTTAATTGAACAAGCGGAACAAGGGGTGGATTACTTTACGATTCATGCGGGAGTACGCCTTCCATATATTCCACTAACAGCGAAACGCACGACTGGCATTGTGTCTCGGGGCGGCTCGATTATGGCGCAATGGTGTTTAGCTCATCATCAAGAAAGCTTCTTATATACACATTTTGAAGAAATATGTGAAATTATGAAAGCATACGATGTTGCTTTTTCATTAGGAGATGGGCTTCGTCCAGGTTCGATTGCTGATGCGAATGATGATGCCCAATTTGCGGAGCTGGAAACGCTTGGTGAATTAACGAAAATCGCCTGGAAACATGATGTGCAAGTGATGATTGAAGGGCCAGGTCATGTGCCGATGCATAAAATTAAAGAAAATATGGATAAGCAATTAGATATTTGTATGGAAGCGCCCTTCTATACGCTTGGACCATTAACGACTGATATTGCACCAGGCTATGACCATATTACGTCAGCCATTGGCGCAGCGATGATTGCTTCATACGGAACAGCTATGCTTTGCTATGTAACACCGAAAGAACATTTAGGCTTGCCAAATAAAGACGATGTGCGCGATGGGGTTATTACGTATAAAATTGCCGCTCATGCAGCCGATCTTGCCAAAGGACATCCTGGAGCAGAACTTCGCGATAACGCTCTTTCAAAAGCACGATTTGAATTCCGTTGGCGTGATCAATTTAATTTATCACTTGATCCAGAGCGAGCGATGGAATACCATGATGAAACGTTGCCAGCAGAAGGAGCTAAAACCGCTCATTTCTGTTCAATGTGCGGACCAAAATTTTGCAGTATGAAGATTTCTCATAACATTCGTGATATGGAAATAGATAAAGCGCTAGAAGAGAAAGCGGAGGAGTTCCGTCAGAGTGGTTCAAAGATTTATCAATAATAGCAGCAAGCTTCTTTCTTTTGAAGGGAGCTTGTTTTTTTATAATGAATCGTTTCATAGATTTGGAGCAATTTTCCGATTCTATAAAAAAACAGCTTGGTTCTTTATTCCTGTAAAAAAAATTTACTCTAACAGGGAATATGACTCATTTTTGGTATATCCTTCAGCAATGGCATTGAGACTTCTAAATTTTTTATGATTTAATAGATTTGTGAGAAAAATTAATTATAGGATTTAATAGGTGAGGTGCTTGATGCCGTGTTCGATTCTTCGCTTTCCTCCTTATATAGTAAACTTGCTAAAAAGCAGGAGGAGCTTCGACGATTACAGGAAATAATCCCAGAGCTAGAACAACTGTTTAGTGATTTTGTCTTAAATTCGGCGGTTTGTTTAGAGCCGAGTTTAGCTGCTGATGCTTGGAAAGGGGACATAGCCAGTGATTTTGATGAATTTCGAAATAAGGAAGTGTATGATTCTTATAAACAAATTTTAGATGAGCAATTTCCACAACTTTTCTTGATGATTCAGACAAAGATAGAAAGTTTGTTGGAGAAAATTAGTGATTTACATAGCGCGATTGCCGCAGCAGAGGCAGCGGATCTGGAAGAAAAAGAAGCTAAGGCCTTACGAGGGAAGTGACGCAGGTGAGTAAGGAAATCAAAATTCGTTATGATGAAGTGGAAAAAGCACTGAATAAGGTAAAAACATCAACTGGTCTTATTGGGCTTACAGCACCATCTATTGAGGGCAGCAATGAATTAAATGCTGTAACAAAGATCATCGATATCAATAAGGATTTGGTGACATTGGCTCAAAGCTATCAAGCTCTTTTACTGGCAAATATCGAAGCTACTCAATCGTCGGTGGAAACGATGAAAGAAACGGATGAGGCCATTTCAGCGAGTATCAAAAGGGGTCATGCTTGATGAAAGTATTAGATGTGGAGTCATTGGTTAGTGGAATGGAGGCAACAGTCAAAGGGATAGATGACCAACAAGAAAACATCACGCAATTATCAAAAGATGTGAATGACGTGATTAGCTTAGGTGAGGCTTTTAGTGGAAAAGGTGCGGAAGCGATTAAATCCTTTTATCAAGATTGTCATGTCCCTTTTTTACTCTATTACAGCGAGTTTCTGAAAAAATACCGCCGTGTCCTGAAAGAAGCGGATGAGGCCTATTCGACAGTAGAACCAAATAAAAAAGGGTTCGTTCGAGAAAGTTTTTTGGACGGTGAATTGAAGCAGGGTTTACGAAAAGTTAAAAATATAACGATTGATTTGGTAGATGAAGTCAATACACTAACAGCAAGAGTAGATGATATTGTGAACCTGCCTCAACTGCGTGATGATAACGTCATCATCGGAGTTGAAGATTCACAAAAGAAAATAGAAAAAACGATTGAGAACTTGAACACATTTGATGAAGAACAAACAAAAGCGCTGAAGGAAGTAGAAGAAGAACTGAAGCTTCTCATTGCATATGTAAAAGAACTAGAATCGAAGTTTAAGAGTGGAAAAATCTCCATCGACAGCTTCAATAGCAAGCAATTAGAAAAAATGGACAGTTATCGTGATATGAAGAAAGAAATGGAAAAAGTAGACTGGAACGCTCTATCTACACCTTTTGGGGAACATGTCGTATGGGATGCTACAGCACCTTTTGCTTCCAAAGGGGCTACATTTGGAACGGTTTCAGAAATCCAAGCATTTGCAGAAACCGCTTATAAGGTGAAAAAACATGGAGTGGGCATCGAAAAGTATGATAGTGGTTTTAAAGTTATAAATGGAAAGCATCTAGATATGTCCGGTAAAGATTATAAAAATAGCTATATTGATTCTCAGGTTAAATTAGGGAATGGTCATAAATTAAAAATTGCTGAGCATGTGCGACCTTCGGCTGCCGTGAAAAGTACGTTTATGAGTAAGTCAGGAATCATAGGGATTGTCTTATCAACGGGAGAGAATGTTGTGAATAATGTTCAGGTGAATGCTTCTGCCGAGAAAATTGTTGGAGATGCAGTTGTGGATGCAGGTATTGGGGCTGCGACATTAGCTGGCGGTGCTGTAGTTGTTTCCGCAGTTGTCGCAGGCGGTGTTCCTTTACTTGGAGCAGCTGTAATAGGATTTGGATTTTCTATAGCTAGTACCTATGTGTTGGACGGAATTAAGATTGGAAAAGATGAAAAGAACGTTTCTGATAGTTTAAAAGATGGGGTTCAAAAGGGAATCAAAACAGTTGCAGGGTGGCTGAAGTAATAGAATGGAAAATAGGTGATTTAGTACATGTTAACAATCAGCAAAGATATAAAACGAAGAGATTTACCCGATCATATTCAGGAAGGATTAACCCCTTTTTCTACAGTGCAAATTAAAGGAATGATTTTTGCTTATACCTTCCTTCTTCTTGATTTTCTTATTATCATGCCACTTCTTTTTCCGGTTATCAAACCGATTCTTTATGTAACATTTCCTTTAATGGCCATGATTAATATTTGGGCAATCGCGCTTCTGATTAGAAAACCAGAAAAAACCGAAATGGCATCCCTTTTATTTATAGGTGGTTTAGGCATCATCGGATCATTTTGTTACTTTATGTTAATTCTTAAGTATTCGTATATGTTAGGATTTGCATCACCAATTTATTATGTAATCTGGTTTATGATTTATGCAGTGTTGATTTATTTTTTTGTGCGTCAACAAATAAAAAAATATTCGTCTTTGGAAAAACAATCAGAGAAGAAAACACCGGCTTGGCAGTATACCTTGGTAAGTATATCAGTACCAGCAGGATATATTGTGGCACAATATGTAATGAGCTTTTCTCAATCAATCCTCCTTTCGATTATGATGTTGGTCTATTGGGTTTTTTGCATCTTTTTTATTTTTATAATGGCTAGGTCGTTTCATAAATATTTTTTTATTAAGAAAAACATGCATGTAGCGTACTTTGCCAACAAAGAACTGTATCGGAAAGTAAGAGGATTGGATTGAGAGAATGAAAATGTAGGTTGAAAAATGTGAATAAAAAGTGAGGATATAACATGAAGCAGAAATTATTACCTAATGGTTCGATTGTAGTACTAGAAGGTGGGAATATAAAGTTAATGATTTATGGGAGAAAACAAATTCTGATTACGGAAGATAATGAACAAGGAACGATGTATGATTATTTAGCTGTCCCTTATCCAGAAGGCTATATATCACCAGAGTATACGTATGTGTTTAATCATGCTAATATCGCGGAAGTCATCTTTGAAGGTTTTTCTAATGAAGAAGAGGAAGAATTCCAAACTGTATTGGAGCAGGTTAAACAATAGTATCCATTCGATATAAAACGAAAAGGTGAGTTACAACTCGCCTTTTTATTTTGATAATACTTTAAAAATTAGGTAGTTTATATATGTTGAAAATACCACAACATAAAAGATTTAATCAGTTACCAGAACATATTCAAGACCAGTTACAGCCTTTACCTGTTTATCAGATTAAATTTGTTATTGCAGGTGGTACATTTTTATTGCTGGATGCTTTTGTTCTTATCCCTTTGCTTTTTCCGTATATGAAGGCTTTCCTGTATGTCATTTTACCTTTATTAGCAGGAATAAGTATATGGGCGATCTGGCTTTTGTGTAAGAAAGTAGAAGATATAGAATTAGATTCTGTATTATTTAGTGGATATTTAGGTGTAGTTGGTGCCATTAGCTATTTTCTCATGGGTCTAAAGTACTCCTATATAGGTGGAATCCAATCACCCATCTATTATATTGTGATGTGTGTATTATTTCTCGCGACAGTCTATTTTTCTATTCTTCAGCAATATAAAAAATATGATTCGATTGAAAAACGACCAAAGAAGAACACACCAGCTTGGCAATATACATTGGTCCGTGTTTCCGTTCCTGTAGGATATATTATTGCTCAATACATAATGGGACTTTCTCCAACCTTAGTTCTTGTTGTCATGACTATTGTTTGGTATGGTTTTTCTTATCTTTTTATTTGGATACTAGCGAAATCTTTTCATAAATACTTTTTTATAAAAGAAAATATTCACCTTGTTTATTTTGTTAATAAGAAATTGGGGAGAAAAGCAAGAGGAGCGGATTGAAGGAATGGAAGGCAATCAAAATTCATTCCTGTGCCCATTTTCGATAAAGGAATCCTATCAATTGAATGTTGATAAATTCGCTTCAAGAAAACATTAACTTTGAAGAAACACCTCTTTTTCTAGTAAAATAAGAAAAACCAAATTTTTCTAGAGGTGTATATGATGAGATGGAGAAAAGCAATGCTAACATTAGGAATTTGTTCCACCTTATTACTTGGAGCTTGTTCTAGTAAAGAAGAAAGTCATGATAATCATTCAAATCATACGGAACATACAGATTCAGGTGATATTCGTGAAGAAACAAGCGGGATCGAACAAATCCCTGAATTTCTAGCAGATAAATCAGAAGATATGCAGACAATCTATGTAGCTGCTGCTAAACATCAAAAGCTATTAGAACAAATTCCTTGTTACTGTGGATGCGGAGAATCGGCCAATCACAAAAACAATTATGACTGTTTTGTGTTTGAAAACAAAGAAAGCGGAGCGGTTGTCTGGGATGACCATGGGACTAAATGTGGTGTCTGTTTAGAAATTGCCGCTCAGGCAGTAGTTGATTTTAACAACGGAAAAAAGGTAAAAGAAATACGAGGGGCGATTGATCAGCAATATGAGAAAGGATATGCAAAGCCAACGAATACTCCGGAAGTGTAAAATTTTATTGGTAATTTAATGAAAAAATGTATTGAAAAAGAAGAAAAAACAATGTAACATAGGTACATCATAAATCGAAAGGGTGACCATAGGGCGATGATTAACTAATCCTGTTTTAAAGAATAGATTCGTTATACAATACGAAGTTATTTTTGAATGGGATTAGTCTGTACTTTTAAAAAATCATCGAAGTTGTAGTACATGATGTACTACGTCTTTTTCCATGGTTTTAGACGACCTCCTATCCAAAAATAACGGATGGGAGGTTTTTTGCTGTCTCTCATAATCATAAATCGAAAAGGGGAATGTTATGTCACAATTATTGAAAAGTCGATTTGTTCAAGCCATTTTTCTATCCGCTTTGTTTCTTCAAATAGGCATCTGGGTGAGGAATTTTGCGATTTTGTTATTTATTATGGAAAAAACAAATGGAAATGCTTTTGCTGTTTCCATGATCTCTGTCGCTGAGTTTGCTCCGATTTTTATTTTTTCTTTTATTGGCGGGACATTTGCGGATCGTTGGCGGCCAAAAAGAACGATGGTATGGTGTGATATATTAAGTGCTATTTCGGTTTTTGCGGTAGTACTCACGCTGGTGTTTGGTTCTTGGCATATTGTCTTTTTTGCTACATTGATTTCGTCGATTTTATCGCAGTTTTCTCAGCCATCTGGGATGAAGCTATTTAAGATGCATTTAAGCCCGGAATTGCTGCAGTCAGCGATGTCGATTTACCAAACCATTTTTGCGGTCTTTATGGTGCTTGGGCCTGTTCTTGGTACGATGATTTTTCAACAATTTGGAATTGTTGTATCGATGATTGTTACAGGAATAGCCTTTCTTCTTTCTGCAGTGATGCTTCTATTCATTCCAGCTGACCATAAAACAGAGAATAAACAGAAAGCTACAACCTTACTTGAAGAGATGGAAAGCGGCATTCGTTATGTTCTTGCTAAAAAGGAATTGAAGCTACTTGGAATTTGTTTTATGGCTGCAGGACTTGCAATTGGACTTATTCAACCTTTAGTCGTTTTTCTTGTAACAGAACGATTAGAGTTAGCAAAAGAAAATTTACAATGGCTGTTAATGGTGAATGGAATCGGAATGATTTTGGGAGGAGCGGCTTCTGTTATATTCTCTAAATCTCTTCTTCCGCAAAAGCTTTTAGTAATCGGGATGCTAGCCAATGCAATTGGGATGAGTGTGATTGGTTTTTCAACAGACCTTACATTAACTCTTGTCGCTGAATTTGTGAACGGATTTTTCCTCCCATGTATTCAAGTCGGTATTAATACGATGATTTTACAAAACACAAAATCAGAGTTTATTGGAAGAGTGAACGGTACGTTAAGTCCGCTTTTCTCTGGAGCGATGGTGTTAACAATGAGTATTGCTGGTATTTTAAAAGAAATGTTTTCAATTATTATGATTTTTGAAGTAGCAGCGATTTTATTTATTATCGGGCTTTTGTTTATTCTGCCACTCTATAACATGCAAGCATCAGAGCATGTTGAAGGAGTGCTATCAAAAGAGTAAAATCTTGACTTATTATAAGAGTCATGGTAATTTAGTTTCGGATAACAATAGTATTAGACATATTATCTAAACGCCATATTGGTGCTTCCATGTGGAAGAGAATAGGGAAATCGGTAAGACGATGCGGAGCCCGCCACTGTAGTTGAGGAGTCGCTGTCATATCCACCGGGATTATTTCTGGGAAGGAGACAGACTGACGTTGAATCAGAGCCAGGAGACCTGCCAGTATTGGATGTTCTGAGATTTGGCAAATTCTCAGCCTATTTAGGCTGGGAATTTTTTATGTCTAAAAATTGGAGGGATTAGTGTGAATAAGTTAAGTGAAGCAGAAAAAAATGGAGTGTATAAAGCGATTTTTAATCGAAGAGATATTCGTACCTTTTTACAAACACCGATTCCGGATGAAACATTATATAAACTATTAGAAGCGGCTCACAGTGGCCCATCAGTTGGATTTATGCAGCCATGGAATTTTATCATTATCAAAGATGACGAAACAAAGAAAAAACTAGCTGCCATCGTTGAAAAAGAACGACGCGCGCTTGCGATTCATTATGAAGGAACGGATCGCGAGTTAACCTTTTTAGATTTGAAAATTGCCGGAATTCTTGAAGCGCCTGTTACCATTTGTGTGACATGCAACCCATTCAGTGCCGGTGACCATGTATTAGGAAGAAACTCAATCCCTGAAACGGATTTAATGTCCACAAGCTGTGCCATCCAAAATATGTGGCTTGCTGCTTATGCAGAAGGACTAGCAATGGGTTGGGTAAGCTTTTATAAAAAAGCCGATGTTCGAACGATTTTAGGTATTCCATATCATGTGGATCCAGTCGCTTTACTTTCCGTTGGTTATACGGAAAATTACCCTGACCGACCTTTGTTAGAAATTCATAATTGGGAGAAACGACAACGGTTGGATGGGTTGGTTTTTGAGGGAGAGTGGGGAGAGCGGTCTAAATAAGTACAAAAATATGCATCTTGTTTTACAAGATGCATATTTTTATTAACGAAATAAAATATTTACATAAATTCTAAGTTTAAAAAGGATATATTTTCCATAAGGTATGTTAATATAAAGTATATTCTAAATAATCAGAAATGGGGTGTTCGTATGAACATACAAGATTCAATTGCCATTGTAACAGGGGGAGCTTCCGGTCTTGGGAAGGCAACGGTACAACATATTGTGGAGAAAGGCGGAAAGGCCGTCATTCTTGATCTTTTTGAAGAGAATGGTGCGCAGCTTGCTAAGCAATATGGAGAGTCTGTTTTGTTTGTGAAAACCGATGTAACGAAGGAAGAGGATGTACAAAGAGCTGTCGATCAAGCTGTTCAGCAATTTGGTCAGATTAATACTGTTGTCAATTGTGCGGGAATTGCTATTGCAAAAAAGGTTTTAAGTCGCAGAGGAGTTCATGAATTGGAAGCGTTCTCAAAAGTGATTTCTGTTAATTTAATTGGCACGTTTAATGTGATTCGTTTAGCTGCAGAGAAAATGGCTCAAAATGAAGCAAATGAATCGGGAGAAAGAGGAGTTATTATTAACACTGCTTCAGTTGCCGCTTTTGAAGGTCAAATTGGACAAGCTGCATACAGTGCTTCAAAAGGCGGAGTTGCTGGGATGACGCTTCCGCTTGCCCGTGAATTTGCTTCAAATGGCATTCGTGTTGTGTCCATTGCTCCAGGTTTATTCCACACACCGATGGTCGATGCACTTCCGGAAGAAGCGATGATTGCTTTAGGAAAAACAGTGCCATTTCCAGCTCGTCTCGGTTATCCAGAAGAGTATGCGAAACTAGTAGAAAGCATTATGACGAATCCGATGCTCAATGGAGAAACCATTCGTTTAGATGGCGCGATTCGCCTGCAGCCGTAAACAAAATAGACTATGCTGCCCAAAGGGGGACTGACTGTTGAAGCATCTATATTTAACAGATGATCATGCTATTTTTCGTCAATCACTGCGTAAGTTTTTAGAAAAAGAGGCTGTTCCTTTTTATGAACAGTGGGAAGAAGATCGAATCATTCCACGTTCATTTTGGAAAAAGCTCGGTGAACAAGGCTTCTTAGCTCCAGATTTACCAGAAAAGTATGGTGGTTCAGGTGTGGATTGGGGCTTTTCTGTTGTGGTCAACGAAGAACTTGAACGAGTTGGTTCGAGTTTAATTGGAGTGGGACTTCATAACGATATCGTTGTGCCGTATATTTCTGCTTATGGAACCGAAGCGCAAAAATCTCGTTGGCTGCCAAAATGTACGACGGGAGAATGTATTACTGCAATTGCGATGACGGAGCCGGGAGCAGGATCGGATCTTGCCAGTATTAAAACAACAGCTGTCTTAGATGGCGATCATTATGTTGTGAATGGACAAAAAACATTTATTACAAATGGGATTCATGCGGATTTAGTAATCGTCGCTTGTAAAACGGATCCGAATGCAGTTCCTAAGCATAAAGGGATTAGCTTGTTAGCGATTGAAAGAGATACGCCAGGTTTTTCAAGAGGCAGAAAATTAAACAAAGTCGGTCTACATAGTCAAGATACAGCAGAGTTAATATTCGAAGATTGTCGTGTGCCAAAAGAAAATTTAATTGGTGTAGAAGGCAAAGGTTTTACTTATTTAATGGAGAAATTACAGCAGGAGCGGCTTGTTGTTGCAATTTGTGCGCAAGCAGCATCAGAGGATATGCTCCAAGAAACGATTGAATATGTGAAAAGTCGCGAAGCGTTTGGAAAATCCATTAGCAAGTTTCAAAATACCCAATTTAAAATCGCTGAAATGGCAACAGAAATTAAAATGGGAAGAGCTTTTCTCGACCAATTAATTGCAAAGCATATCGCTGGTGAACAAGTAGTAACCGAGGTATCTATGGCTAAATGGAAATTAACAGAGATGGCTCGAAACATTTCAACTGTCTGTATGCAACTTCACGGTGGATATGGATATATGGAAGAATATAAGATTGCTAGACGCTATCGAGATATTCCTGTTGCCAGTATCTATGCTGGGACAAATGAGATTATGAAAACAATCATTGCCAAAAATCTAGGGTTATAACAGAACAGAGGGGGAAGTAGTATGCGCGAAGTGGTCATTGTTGAAGGAATACGTACACCAGTCGGGAGAAGAAATGGGGTTTTGAGAGATATTCGTCCAGATGATTTAGCCGCAGAAGTGTTGAAGAAGTTAGTGGAGAAGACAGGTATTGATGCAGCGATAATCGAGGATGTCATTCTCGGTTGTGTCTCACAAGCAGGAGAGCAAGCGGGTGATATTGCGCGCGTTGCTTCGTTAATTGCGGGATATCCAATTGAAGTTCCAGGTGTAACGCTGGACCGCCAATGCGGATCGAGTCAACAAGCTGTTCACTTTGCTGCTCAAGCGATTCTTGCTGGCGATATGGATGTAATAGTTGCAGGTGGAGTAGAAAATATGTCACGCGTACCAATCGGTTCGAACTACCAAGGTGCTAAACGAAGTCAAAAATATTTAGACAAGTATGAAGTGATTCATCAAGGGCTTTCTGCGGAGCGAATTGCTGAGAAATGGGGAATCACCCGCGAAGAATGTGACCAATTATCTGTAGAAAGTCATGAGCGCGCTCTTCGTGCACAACGTGAAGGATATTTTGAACGAGAAATCATCCCGATTGTTGGAAGCGATAAAGAAGGAAATCTAATCGAAGTGAAGGAAGATTCCGGTCCACGACCAGGAACGACGCTTGAAGTGTTAGCGGGATTAAAAACGGTGTTTAAAGAAGATGGTGTTATTCATGCGGGAAATTCAAGCCAAATTAGTGATGGTGCAGCTGCGTTACTTTTAATGGAACGAAAGAAAGCAGAGGAGCTTGGCTTAAAGCCTCGTTTTAAAGTACACACTCGTGTTGTTGTTGGTTCAGATCCAACCCTGATGTTAACGGGTCCGATTCCAGCAACTCAGAAAGTATTAGAGAAATCAGGACTTTCCATAGACGATATCGATGTGTTTGAAGTGAATGAAGCATTTGCGCCCGTTGTGTTAGCTTGGTTAAAAGAAACAGGAGCAGATTCGAAGAAGGTAAATCCAAATGGTGGAGCAATTGCACTTGGTCATCCGCTTGGCGGAAGCGGTGCTCGTTTAATGGTGACGCTTATGCATGAACTAGAACGTACAGGTGGAAGATATGGGCTGCAAACAATGTGTGAAGGCCACGGTATGGCGAATGCAACGATTATTGAAAGACTAGATTGATCATTTATTTATATTGAAGGAGGGAAAAAAGATATGTCCAAAACGATTAGTGAGATTTTCGAAAAGACAGTAAACACATTCCCTAACAAAGAAGCACTATACGATGTCAGAAGAAATAGACGCTTCACCTTCAAAGAATGGAACAATCAAGTAGATGCCTTGGCTAGAGCTTTAAAGAATGAAGGAGTTAAAAAGGGAGATCGGGTGTCAACGTATCTCTATAATAATGAAGAGTTAGCAACCGCTCTGTTTGCTTGTGCTAAAATTGGAGCGGTATTTAATCCAATTAATTTTCGTCTAATGGCCGAGGAAGTTGCTTATATTCTACAAGATGCCGAGCCAAAAGTAGTCTTATTTGAACAATCGTTAGAATCGGTTGTTTCTGCATTAGAAGAGCGTTTTCCAACAATAGCATTTTGGTATATTGACGAGGATACTCCGTCCTATGCAGCCAATTATCATGAAAAACTATCATCAGCCCCAAATCTAGTGCTAGATGAAACAGTAACAGAAGACGATTGGTATGCGATTATGTATACGAGTGGAACGACTGGAAGGCCAAAAGGAGTTGTTCATCTTCATAAAGAGATGGTTATCCAAAGCGATATTTTATCCAAGGCACAAAAGTTAGACAGTGATGATGTAGGCTTAATTACAGCTCCAATGTTTCATTGTGCTGAGTTGCATTGTGCTTTTTTGCCGAGAATTCAGGCCGGCACTAAAAATGTCATTTTACATCAATTTAAGCCGACAATGGTATTAGAATTGGTTGAAAAAGAAAAAATTTCAAAGCTTTTTGCCGCTCCAACGATGTGGAATATGCTGCTGCAGGAAGAGTTATCAAAGTATGATTTACGCAGCTTAAAAATAGGTTTATATGGTGCAACTCCAATGGCACCAACGCTTGTACTCGCTTGTCAAGAAAAGCTAGGTATCCAGCTTGTTCAAGCATATGGAATGACAGAAATGGGGCCAGCGATTACATTGCTGCTCGAAGATGACCAAGTAAGAAAAGCAGGCTCAGCAGGTCAAGTCTGTTCTGAACATGAACTGATTATTGTGCGGCCGAATGAAGATGGGCCTTCAGATCCTGATGACCGACTTCCTCTAGGAGAAAACGGCGAAATTCTAGTGAAAGGTCCTTGTATGATGAAGGGATATTTTCAACGAGAAGAAACAACCGAAAAAGCGCTTTATAAAGGGTGGTATCATTCTGGTGATATTGGCTATTTAGATGAAGAAGGTTTCTTATATGTCAAAGACCGCGTGGACGATATGATTATTTCAGGCGGTGAAAATGTTTATCCGCGTGAAGTAGAAGATACACTATATGAACATAGCGATGTCCTTGATTGTGCAGTCATTGGATTACCTGATGAGCACTATGGAGAAACGGTTGTAGCCTTTGTTGTGTCTAAAAATTCATTGTTAACCGATAGTGAATTAGAAAATTGGTGTAAAAATAGCGATACATTAGCTAATTATAAGCGACCACGCAAATATATTTTCTGTGATGCTCTACCGCGGAATGCGAGCGGAAAAATTCAAAAGTTTGTGCTGCGGAAGCAATTAGATGAACTGTTTGCTGAATAGAATCATAATTAGTTAACTAGACGAGGGGGACGCAATAGGTCGTTACATAACGATGCTTTTGAGTCGCCCTTGTCTTATTAAACCTGAAGTATACTTATCCTATTTTTAGCACCATATTAATTGGAGGTGATAGAGGTGAATAAGAAAAACAATCAACAATAACCAAATAAGGATTTGAAAGAGATTTTCGGCTTCGGATAGGGCGTGGCTTATGCCACGTTAACTATCCGACATATGTTCAGCTAAACATGTACAAAAAAGTACTAATATAATGCCCTTATTTTCCTTAAATCTTTTAACATATGTTATCGTTATCATGAGGTGAAAGATTGGGCGGACGTAAAACATGGTAGGGGATATGTGTACGCCATTCAGTACCAGATTGTATTGTATGGTGCGTCAAATATCGCCATAAAGATTAAAAGGTGTCTCTGCAAGATGACTATTTAAAGAGTTTCCGAGCTTAAAAGAGAAACTGTGGGGTGGTCATTTGTGGAATCCTCGTTACTTTGTCGCAACCGTAAGTGAAAATACAGAACAACAGATACGCCAATACATTCATAATCAACAAAAGAAATAGCGAAAGGAGCTGAATCTAGATGGCAACACCAACATACGTGATGACTTTGCCTTTAAAAGTTGAAACATGGCAAGAACACATCTTAGAAAAACGCTTAAACATTGGGCGAAATATCTACAATGCCTGTCTAGGTGAAGCATGGCGTAGATATAAATACATGATACGAAATCCCGGGTATTGGCAAGTGGTTCGTATGCCGAAAGGGCAAGAACGCAATCAACTTCTGAATCAATTAAAAGAACAATACGGCGTTCGTAAATTCGACTTAAATATGTACGTTCAAGGAATGGGGCGTAAGTTTAAGCAAAACATGGGTTCTCAAATGGCTCAGAATATCGCTGAACGAGCATTTCAAGCAATTGAGAAAGTCATGTATGGGAACGGTAAGAAAGTACATTTTTGTTCAGTAGGTCAGTTTTTTTCGTTAGAAGAAAAGACAAACAAGACTGGTTTTCGTTATTTTCCCCAAAACAAACGCATGGAATGGTTAGGGGTGATCCTGCCTGTTATGATGAAAGATCAAGACACATACGCACATCTTGCGCTTCAAGATAAAATCAAATATTGCCGACTTTTAAAAAAGCAAATTCGTGGTAAAAATCGTTACTTCGTTCAATTTGTATTAGAAGGTTTTCCGCCAAAGAAACGTAATCAAAACTATTCCGAGGATAAAAACGCTCGTGTTGGATTAGATATTGGCACATCCACGCTCGCCATTGTTTCAGAAAATGAAGTGAAGCTGCTTGAGCTGGCAGAAGGTTTGTCCGTAGAAGAACGCAAAAAACGTATCTTACAACGTAAATTAAATCGTCAGCGTAGAGTGAACAACCCTAACAAATACAATGAAGACGGCACAATCAATAAATCAAATCGAGAGAAATGGATTCAAAGTGAAAATTACAAGAAAACTCGAAAAGAATTAGCGGAAGTGAGCCGAAAGGTAGCTGATAAGAGAAGACTTGCGCACAACCAACTAGCAAACCATATTCTGTCGTTAGGTTTGGATGTCCGAGTTGAAACAATGAACTTCAAAGGGCTTCAAGCAAAAGCAAAGAAAACAGAGGTTAGTGAAAAGACTGGACGGTACAAACGGAAAAAACGTTTTGGAAAGTCATTAGCGAATCGTGCGCCATCGATGCTTCTTTCGATTATCGACAACAAACTAAAATATTTCGGCTTATTCCTAAAGCGGATTGACACCGCTAAAGTAAAAGCCAGTCAATTTGAACACTTCACGCAAACTTACGTGAAGAAAAAACTCTCAAAACGTTGGAACCACTTCGAACAAGGTGATGTTCAACGTGATTTGTATAGTGCCTTTCTAATCATGAATACAAAAGATAATCTATGCGAGATAGATGTTAGACGAGCAAATGAAACATGGAACCACTTCTTTGATAAACACGAACAGGAAATAGAACGAATGAAATATTTGAATAAGAAACAATTAAGTAGTATCGGTTTGTAAAACTTCGATACAAAAGGGTTTTGAACCGAGCCCACAGGGCGATAATGGTAACAATCGTTGCCTTGCCCATGAAAGTCTAAGGGAAATAGCTTAGTGGCTGATGTCAGCCGAAAACGAGTTTTCGGTCATTCAGACGAAGGCTGAATGAAAGTACCTTAGAACCTCGTGACTTTAGTCATGAGAGGTTCAGAAAGGTTGTGTACTATGCAAGAACAGTTAAATTATTTAATAGAACATTATGGATATTTAGGAGTAACGGGTGTTTTAATAGCTGGAATAGTTGGCGTACCGCTTCCTGATGAAGTTATACTTACATATGTTGGCTATAATGTATCTAAAGGGGAAATGTCCTATATATTAGCCTTAATTTGTGTGTTTATTGGAGCAATCGCAGGAATTTCTATTAGTTTTCAGCTAGGAAATAAATTAGGTTTGCCGTTTATACGTAAATTTGGTCCTAGGTTTCATTTAACAGAAAAAAGAATTCATACAACCGAAAAGCTATTCAATAAGTTTGGCCCTTATTTATTGTTTATTGGTTATTTTATTCCTGGTGTTCGGCACATAACAGCTTATCTTGCTGGTATTAACTCTTTATCATTTAGAAAATTTGCTTTATATGCTTACTCTGGCGCTATTGTATGGGGCTTCACTTTTGTTACTTTAGGTAGAGAACTAGGGGGGAATTGGCATAAGGTCGAATTTTATATGTCTCAATACAGCATTTATTTTATTTCTTTAGTTCTCATGATTTTATTATTCGTTATATATGTGTATTGGAGAAAGGGATTAATAAAATAACAATAAAATCATTTTTTATTTGGCTGCTAGGAGTACTATGAATTATTCTATCATTTATAATTTTTAAATGTTTTCAATAAAAAATAGTGAGAGAAGATAAGTAATCTGAAAATGGTAAACATCACCATGGTATAATAGATATATTCGACAAATATAGAAGGTGAAAAATAATGAAGTTTATAACAGCTCGAAAAAATGGACAATCTTTTGTAGGTGTTTTAGATGCTTCAGAGACATTGGTGTTACCATTAACAAAGAAAGAAAATGGATTTGATTTTCCTCAAAGCATGATTGAATGTATTGAATTAGGAGATGAATTTGTCAAGCAAGCAGAGAGAGTATTACAACAAGCAAGTCAATCTGATTTTCTTGAGCTTGATGCAGTTGAGCTGTTAGCTCCCATCCCTCGTCCTCGAAAAAACATCTTTTGTGTCGGAAAAAATTACCGAGAACATGTCATTGAAATGGGAAGTAAGGATGATATTCCTGAACATGTGATGGTGTTTACAAAAGCGCCAACTACTGTAATTGCTTCTGGAGCACCGATTTTATCTCATCAAGAGGTAACTGAACAGCTGGATTATGAAGGAGAGCTAGCCGTTATTATTGGAAAAGAAGGGAAAGCGATTACGAAAGAAGAAGCGTTAGATTATATATTTGGTTATACAATCTTAAATGATGTCACAGCGCGAGATTTGCAGTCGCGCCATAAACAATTTTTTATCGGAAAAAGTTTGGATACTACTTGCCCTTTAGGTCCATGCATTGTGCACAAATCAGTTATTACAGATCCGAGTGCTTTGCAGATTGAAACAAAAGTAAATGGAGAAGTTCGGCAATCTTCGGAAAAAGAAAAAATGATTTTTCCGATTTCTGAGATTATTTCTGTGCTATCACAAGGAATGACCCTTGAACCGGGAGATATTATTGCAACAGGCACACCATCAGGGGTAGGAAAAGGTTTCAATCCACCGCGCTTTTTACGAGCTGGCGATGAAATTGAAATTACCATTGATCAAATTGGTGTGTTAAAGAACACCGTTGCCAATTTGTAAGGGTGCTGTATACATAATGAATGAAACCCACCATCAATGGTGGGTTTCATTCATTTGCGTAAAAGAGCCGTGAATTTGTTAGTTTTAAAAGAATATAACATAAATTATTTCTTTGTCTTTACTATGGCAGGTCTGCCGACTGAATAATAATCAAGGTTATATTTAGAAACTACCTTCAAAGGATAACAATTTCGACCATCAAATATTACTGGATTATGCATCAATTTTTCATATTTTTCTAGTGAGAATTCTTTTACTTCATCCCAATCAGTCGTAATAAAAACCATGTCTGTATTTGTAATAGCTTCTTCAATAGATTGAGCGTAATGAATCTTTTCGCCTAATATCTTCTTTGTCTCTTCTAGGGCTAATGGGTCGTAAGCTGTAACAAATGCTTCTTCCGTAACTAGCTCGGAAGCGATATCAATAGCAATTGATCCGCGGACATCATTTGTATTTGGTTTAAAGGCTAATCCCAAGATTGCAATTTTTTTATTCTTTAAGTGACCAAAATGTTGCTTTGCTTTATGAATTAATACATATCTTTGGCGTTTATTTACTTTTATGACGGATTCTAAAATTTCAAGTGGTTGCTCTACTTCAGTGGCTTTTTGAAGTAAAGCATGAGTATCTTTAGGAAAGCAAGAACCTCCAAATCCAATTCCTGCTTGTAAGAATGGAGTACCGATTCGTAAATCTAGCCCCATTCCATAGGCTACTTCTTCTATATTAGCACCAACCTTTTCACATAAGTTTGCAATTTCGTTTATAAAGCTTATTTTAGTTGCTAAAAAAGCATTGGAGCTATATTTAATCATTTCTGCGCTTAAGATATCTGTTTTAACAATAGTAGTGTCAAAAGGTCTATTGATTTCTTCGATAATAGCTGCTGCTTTTTCACAATCTGCTCCAATAACAATCCGATCAGCAGAAAAGGTATCATAAATAGCAGCACCTTCTCTCAAAAACTCGGGATTAGACACCATTTCAACATGAACTGCATGTATTAAATTTTTTTCAATTAATTGCTTAATTAATTTATTGGTGCCAACTGGAACCGTACTTTTCGTGACGACGATTACTTCTTGCTTCGTCACATGCTCACCAATGGTTTTTGCGGCCTCTTCTATATATGTAAGATTAATGTCTCCATTTTCATTAGTAGGTGTTCCAACTGTAATATAAATAATCTCTGCATCGACTAATGCTTCTTTTGGATTAGATGTAAAAAGTAATAGGCCTGTGTCAAGATTCTTTTTCAATAAATCATTCAAATCAGGTTCATAAAAAGGAGATATTCCTTTATTCATTAATGCAATATTCTTTTGATCAATATCATAACATACAACTGGATGACCTATTTCTGCTAGGGTTACACCAGTTACCAGTCCTACATGGCCTGTGCCGACAATTGTTATATTTCTCATAGCTATTTCCTCTCAAAACCTTGTATTCTGCAATGTATCAGGGATTCACAAGTAATACCCTTTCTCACGTCTTTAAGAATAACACAATCGAAAGGTGGGAGGGGAAGTATTCCCCGTCGCTTAGGGAAAATTTGTTTAATCATAAAAATAAACATAATTAGAAATTAATGTATATTCCCCTTTTGAAATTATATCAGAATAACTTTGTGATGGATGCTGATGTACATATTTACGTTCCTTTGAAATCTATATATTGTTTTTTTTATTGACATAAGAACAGTATTTAGTTTTTAAGGGTGGATTTTAAACAATTTATTTAGAAAAAGAGGGTTATTTATAATATGTAAATATGCCGTTTTTACTTTTTAAAAATTATATTGACGATAATAATTGTTCTCTACTATAATCTATATGTGAATGAAATTCATTATCAATAATATATGAATAGACGGGGGATATTATAGTGAGAAAAAAAGAATTATCAGCGATCTTTGCTAGTTTTTTAGTAGCAGGTACAGTTTTGACAGGTTGCAATACAAGTGAGACAAGTAATAATGCTAAAGAGGAAAAACAAGAACAAACTGAAAATAAAGAGGAGAAAAAGGAAAGTTCAGAAGCAGCAGAAGTGAATTATGCTCAAGTTTTCCAAGAAGCCGTTACTGAGTTGGAAAAAGCAAAAGAAGGCAAAGAGGTAGATTTTGATAAAGTAATTGAGCTTTATACGAATAATCTGCAAAAGCTAGCACAAGATAGAGATGCTGAGTTTGAAGATAAGGTTGATCAGCATATTACAACTGCCCTACAAGCAGGGAAAGATGGATCCATGGATCGGGTAGTTGTGAAGCAAATTTTTGATAAATTAATGCAAAAAGTATTTTATACAACTATGAAACATGAATTTATAGAAGTAGAAGAAAACTGGGATAATAAAGAAGCAGTAAAAGAAGAAGTAGAAGAAGCAAAAGAGTATTATGAAATCCTTCAATCTACAGTAGAAAAACGTGATGCTGCTAATGGAACGAAGATGGTTGATGTCATTGCCGGTGGATTTGCCGAGATTGACAAAGCTGTTGAAGCGAATGATCAATTAGGGTTCCAGCTTGGTAAGCAAGTAATCGATAAAACTTTGATTAAGACTTTCTATTTAGCTACAGGTAATATTCCAAACGGTTATGCCGCAAAAGCAGCCGAAGCAGCGAAGAAAGACAAAGAAGAAGCAAAAGTGGAACAAGCTGAAGGCTGGGCATTTTATCAGTCTATCTATGGGTATTTGAATGGGCATGCCCCGGAAGAAGCAGCTTTTATTCTACAACAATTTGATTTACAGAACGATGTAACAAAATTGGATCCTAAGCAAGTGAATAAGGCATTCGTTCGTGGATATGCAAAAATTGCTTTAGATGAATATAAAGAAAGCCAAGAATATTGGGGAGAAGATAAATCTCCTATCACTGCATTAGAAGGTGCTTTATTTATAGAAGTTATTGATAAAGATTTGAAAGATATGCTAGGAGAAGAAGCTTATAACAAACTTACTCAAACAGCACAACAATATCTTGAGGCAGCAAAAGCAAAAGATAAAAAAGCTGGTGAGCCATTAATCAAGGAGCTTCAAGAAACGTTACAAACAGTAGTGGAGCAAGCAAAATAAGTGTGACTGCACTAGGGGAAACCTTGTATAAACAAGGTTTTTTCCCGTGTGAAGTGTCTTTTAGATGAAATTCACCTCACTAAGTGAAGCCTCACTTTATGATAATGATTGAGGTGATACTATGAAAATTATTGTTACTGGCGGTGCAGGATTTATCGGAAGTCATCTCGCTAAAAGATTAATACGGGAAAATCATGAAGTATATGTAATAGATTGTCTTCATCCCTATTATTCAATTGAAAGAAAAAAGAAGCAATTAGAGCATATAGCGAGTTTTGGTTCGTTTCACTTTATCCAAAAAGACTTATTGGATCGAGAAGAGATAGAAGCTATATTCGAGCAAATCTCTCCAGATGCAGTTATTCATTTAGCAGCATTACCTGGTGTGGCGTATTCCATTGAACAACCTCTTACATATGTTGATTATGATATAAAGGCTACCATTAATGTTCTTGAGGCTTCCGGTAAAGCGGGGATTTCCAAGGTTGTATTTGCTTCTTCCTCTTCCGTTTATGGAAACCAACCCGGCCCTTTTACAGAAGAAATGGCGAATGGAAACGTCATTTCGCCCTATGCAGCATCCAAATTTTCAGCTGAATCTTTCTGTCGGGTTTATGAGCACTTATATGGGTTTCAGGTGAATATTTTAAGATTTTTTACGGTTTACGGTCCTTGGGGACGCCCGGATATGGCCATTGGGAGTTTTATCAAAAAATTATTGCGTGGCGAGGAAATAACAGTTTTCGGTGAGGGAAGGGAGCGAGATTTTACCTATATAGATGACATTATAAACGGTATTTATCTATCGCTAATGAATTTATCGGACAGTGAAGTTATTAATCTTGGCTCGGGAAGACCGATTTTAATGGAGGACCTTTTACATGAATTGAAGTTTCATTTTCCTAATATGAAAATGAAAAAGGAAATATCGCGTATTGGGGATGTAGTGAAAACCTGGGCAGATATAGGAAAAGCGCAACATCTGTTAGGATATGAACCAAAAGTTGACTTTCACCAAGGAATCGCTGAAACGGTAAAGTGGGCAAGAGAAAATGAAGGCATCCTTTAAAGGTAGAGTCAAACTAATAATAGCTGTGTTGATCCTTATAGGATTCATTGTCTTAACGCTGCATTACTTTGATGGTGAATATGTTTGGAATAGCTTGATCAAACTTTTTCACCATCCTTTTTTGATGGTATTGATCTTCATTGTGTATTGGATGTCTTTTTGTTTTAAAGCGATGGCTTGGAAGCTTTATTTACAAGGCAGAGCTCGTTTTTCAACATGTTTGTTGGGAATCTTATATAGTTTATTTGTTAATCACTTGATTCCCATTAAAATTGGGGATTTAGTTAGAATGAAAATTTTAAGCATGAGAGATTGTCATATAAAAAATGAGGAAGCCATTCATTCGGTTATTGTACTTCGAATACTCGATATGCTTTCTTTAATAGGAATTACATTGATTGGTTTATTAAGCTTAGAAGTAAGGTTTGTCATACCTTTTTGGACGATTATTCTTGGGATTGTAATCTGTAGCTTAACGTTATTGATTATGAAAAAATATGCCCGAGAATTTTTGAAGAGACATGTTTCTCTATTTAAACATGCTTTTTTAGGCAAAAATGGCTTCGTTATTATTTTCATGACAGTCATAAGCTGGACTTTAGAAGCTGGAGTTCTTTATTTTACAGTAATCGCCCTTTCAGGGGACCTATCGTTTTGGGAAGCTGTGTTTGCAAATAGTGTGACCATTGCAGGACAGGTTTTTCAGATTACTCCGGGTGGAATAGCTAATTATGAAAGTTTCCTTGTATTTGCTTTAAGCGTTGTAGGGTTTACTGTGAAGGATGGATATACGATTGCCATTTTGACGCATGCTATAAAATTCTTTTTTTCTTATTTAGTGGGTGCCGTTGCTTTTGTTAAATATCCTATCTCATTGAAAACAGTTAAAGAGTGGATCAAGGTAAGAGGGGTGACAGAAAAATGAAAAGTGCGTCTAAATTTGAAAAAGTAGCTGCACGTTGCTGGAATTTATTAAATGAGGGAAAACCCTTTACGCCAATATTTGTTTTTGGAACTTTTGTGTTGTTTCATGCTGCTGTTTTAGGATCGGTAGAAGGAATTCTAGATCTTTTAGGAGCATTTCTGTATGTGATTCCATTATTAATTCTCTTTTTTATTTATGATTTCCCACTGTTGTTAAGAAATTATTTATGGATTCCTTTTGTTGTTTTTTTAATTGTTTTTAAAGAAGTAAATATTGGACTGCTTTTATTTTCAGCAGCTCTATATTTCTTTTTTACGGTATTTTTTTGGGGAACCTTATATTATCACTTGAGAATAGGTACGTCTTGGCTTAATTTCACCCGCTTTTGGAAGCTCGTATTAAAAAATAGTGACTCTACAAGTGGAAATGCACAGGAACAATTGCCAAAGTTTTTATTAGTTTTATCGATTTGGGAAATGGTTTTTAAAACACATAGAGCCGGACAAGAAATCGAATTACTAAGTTTAGTTCTTTTTTATGTTTTTATCTTAGTTTTTGCGTACATACTTCATCGTAATTTATTTGACTGGAGACCAAAAATTTATAACAGCTATACAAAAAATAATTTTCCACAACCGAATGAAGCTCTCTCAAATAAAGTAGTTGTTATTGTAGTGGATGGAATGAGAAAGGAGCGTTTTTATGAAGCAGAAACTCCTTTTATGGATTCATTAAAACAAAACGGTACAGAATATACAAATATGGAAACGGTCTATCCTGCAAGAACCGTTGTATGCTTTAGCTCTATGTTCACAGGTACCTATCCATTTGAACATGGTATGACTTCTAATATGGTGTGGAAATTAGGAATTAAAGTAGAGAGTATTTTTGATTCATTAAGAAAGGTTGGGAAAAAGGGTAGACTTCTTGGAATCGCTCATTTGGTTGATTCGATGGGGAGTGATGTTGAAACAGTTACAGCAGTTATGCATAACGATAAAGCAGATCCTAACATCATGCAAAGGGCAAAGAAAATTATGAAAGAGCAAGACCCGGATTTGTTCATTGTTCAAATGATTGCTACAGATCAAACCGGTCATAGCCGAGGCGTTTTATATGATGAATATTTACAAAAAATCCATGAAGCAGACGTGTTAATAGAGGATTTTATATCTTGGCTTGAGAAAGAAGGTAAGATGGAGAATACGACCTTGTTTATTTGCGCCGATCATGGGCAAGCGGATGGAATTGGAGGACATGGACATTTAGATGAAGGTGAAAGATTTGTACCTTTTATTGTACATGGTCCAAATATTGAAAAAGGGAAAAAGGTTGAAGAAAAGCATAGTCTTGTTTCATTAGCGCCAACATTATCCTACTTGTTGGGAGCTCCTTTTCCTAGCCATAGCCGGGGAAAAGTATTATTAGATGCAATCATTAAGAAGAAAGAGGATTAAAGCGCATGAAGAAGCAGCGAGTTATTGTCTTTCTGCCTGCTTTTAATGAGGAAGAGTCAATTGGAGAAGTTATCAAAGGCATCCCCAGACATTTTCATAATCAGGTAGATGTTAAAGTTTTAATTATTGATGATGGGTCAAACGATCAGACCGTAAATGTGGCAAAAGAAGCGGGTGCTGATTATATTGTTAGTTTTGAAAAGAATCGTGGATTAGGAGCGGCTGTTCGAGCAGGGTTAAAAGAAAGCTATGAAAGAGGGGCGGATATTGCCGTTATGATTGATGCCGATGGAGAATATCCCGCGAGTGAAATTCCTAATTTATTGTTTCCTATTTTCCGAGGTGAAGCTGATTATACAATGGGCTCCCGTTTTTTAGGAACCATCAAAGGAATGAAGCTTCATCGTCGTTTGGGTAACTATTTCTTTACTTTCCTTCAATGTATTTTACTTCGAAAATTGATTTTTGATGGACAGTCAGGGATGAGGGCTTTTACAAGGCAGGCTCTGGAGCATGCTGAAATCGTACACGACTATAATTATGCACAAGTTTTAACTTTAAACCTTGTTAGAAAAGGTTTTCGAGTAAATGAAGTTCCTATTTCTTATCGAGTTCGCTCAACAGGAGAATCTTTTATTACGTTTAAAGGTTATCTTTCATCTGTTTTACCGGCAATATGGAAAGAGCTAAAAAGACCTATACAAAAGGTACATGTAGAGACGGATGCTCACAAGTTAGAAAATATGAATCATTATCAATTAAAAGAGAGACATAAAGGGAAAAGTGTATTAATTGCAAAATAGAAACGAACATAATCATGATGGATGCAGGAGGATTGTAAGATGAAAAGATTAGTATTTTGTTTCTTATTGATATTTGTTTTAAGTCATTTAATTTCATTACCTGCCAATGCCTACAGCTATGGAGATCCGAATGAAGAGGAACTAGCTAATGTTTATAAAGAAATGCTTATTGAATTAGATAAAAATCCTTCAGATTATGCAACAGCACAAAAGCATTTCGAAACTGTTAAAAAAGAGGTCGATATGCATATGGGGCCTGAGCCAGCCGAAATTATTCTGCAAAATTTAGAAGATGAAGATAAAGAAGAAACAATTAAGAATATGGAGAAGCTCCTTGTGTTGAATATTGCAAGACGTTTAGAAAATATTGAAAAGAATTTTACTGAATATGAAACGAGCAAGCGTCTGCTGGCAAAAGGATTTGCTACGTATGAAGCGTTATCTCCCAAGGTAGAAGCAAAAAATCCAGAATTGCATAAACAAATTGATGCCGAATTCGATAAAGCTCTAACTTCTTTAGGAAATCCGGGACTTTTTGGAGTAGGGGAAAAAGAAGCTGATCAAAAGGCTTTTACAGAAAGCAAAGAGAAAATATTATCTTCTCTTCAAAAAGAATTTAAGTTGAAGAGCTTAGAAGTGGGGCATTTCTCAGAAAGCGCTACTGAACCAGCTAGTCAAAAAAAGAAAGAATGGACGGATATTTCCAATTTACGAAATTGGATTCCGCTTGTATTAATCATCGGTGTAATTGCTGCTATAGTTATTGTTACTATACGCAAGAGATCTAGACGATAACAGTGTTTGTAGAATAAACAACTAGGGAAGAGGGGGAAGGCGTCTGTGGAGATACAAGCTTTATTAATTACCTTCCGTGAAGTGCTTGAAGCATTGCTTATCGTTGGGATCATTACAACATACTTAAAGAGAATGGACAATGGACAATATACAAAGTATGTTTGGTTGGGTGCAGGTCTTGCCGTTTTAGCAAGTGTAGGTGTGGCCATGTTATTCCAAGTCGTGTTAACAGGCTTTGCTTCAATGGGAAGTGAAATGTATTTAAAGATAAGCATCATGATTATTTCAACTCTGTTGTTAACTCAAATGGTCTTTTGGATGGCCAAGCATAGCAGGGATTTAAAAGGAAATATGCAAGGGAAAATGGACAGCTTTATCTCAACAGGAAACATTGTGGGTATGGTCATTCACTCATTTTTAGTCGTATTGCGTGAGGGAGTTGAAACTGTATTTTTCTTTGCTGCCATTACCGGTGGAAACATCGGCGCTGCTATGCAGGGCTGGGGTGCCATTACGGGGGTAGTTATTGCAGCAATTGTAGCTTATTTATTCTTTAAAGGAACGATGAAAGTGCGTCTTAGTACTTTCTTTAAGGTAACGGGTGTCTTCATTATCCTGATTGCAGCCGGGCTTCTAGTTCAAGCTATTTCAATGATGCAGGATCTGGAGATTATCGGAAGTGTAATTCCTCATTTATATGATATAACATGGTTTTTACCTGAGCATCCAATTGATTATGATCATTATTTGCGCGATCATGGGGTAGCACCATTGTTGTCAGGAGATATCGGTATTTTCCTTAAAGCATTATTTGGTTATTCTTCTATGCCATCTCTAGAAGAAGTCGTTGCTTATATTGGGTACTTTGTAGGCATTTATCTATTAACGTCTAATAAATCGGTAAAGAAAACAGAAAGTGCCGAGCAGATAGAGCGAATGGAAAAATAATATTATAAAATTCCTCTCTAATGAAAAGTACAAGGTCATCGCCTTGTGCTTTTCCATGTATATAGTAGTTCATTTATCAAAGAACGGTGGAGTTTATGGGCAAAAATAATGCTATTAAAGAGAAAGCTGCCATTGCTTTTATTAGTATCATATCTATATCGTGGATATTTTGGATGCAAATCACTCATGTAAATCGATATGCAGCTTCATGGGATCAAGTTGATTTTGTCCTTGCGTTGGAACGATACGATTTAATGGCGATGCAGCCCCATTTTCCAGGCTATCCTTACTTTATTTTAGGTGGTTATTTTATTCACTTTTTTCTAGAAAATAAAGCGGCGTCATTGACAGTGTTTAATATTTTGTTTTACTTTAGTGCTCTTTTTCCAATGTATAAACTGGCAAGGGAGTATGTTTCGAAATCATATAGTTTACTAATCGCTGCGATTCTTTATTCTTCAACTTATATCATGATTATTGTCAATCAACCAATGTCGGAAGGAGCTGCAATAGCAGCTTTATGGTGGTATTTTTGGAGTATTAATCATGCTATTAAAAAAAATAAACTATTGTTTAATATTTTACCGTTATTTGTTTTTAGTATATTGTTAGGGATTCGTTTATCTTATCTACCTTTTGCAATAGGGTTGCTTCTCCTGTTTTATATAAAGTGGAGAAACAAACAATATAGATTAAGACATATTATTGCATACCTGCTTATTGCGGGTGCTTTTCAATTCATTTGGGTAGCAGGTCTAGTATTGTCTGAAGGAAGTATAAAAGGGTTCTTAAAACTGTCATTGGCATTTACAAGCGGACATTTTAACAGTTGGGGCAACACAGCGGTATCCAGTGATGTACCTTTTCTAACAAGGCTTAAAACGATAGTGATTAATAATGTTTTATGGACGGGAATTTCTTCTCAAATTATTTGGTTAGCGATAGTATATGCTGTTGCTATAGGCTTGTTTATTCATTATTTCAAATGGAATGATATAAAACGTGATTCAAGTATGCAACTAGCAATAATTATGAGTAGCAGCTATTTTATATGGGTAGTAATTGGTCAAAATATTGATAAGCCAAGACATATTCTTCCTTTAGTCATATTTTTGCTCTTTATCATGTTGATAAACATTTTGAGGAATTCTAGGAACACTATGCTAGTGCTATTCTTTATTGTCCTTCTGATTTCACAAATTTATCATTCATATACGTTAGTCATTGAACAAGCGCAGGCTAATCCAGCCGCATATCAACTTGCTGATTACTTAAAGTCACACGAAGAATCGGCAATTGTATATACTTGGGAGGAAACAAGAGTTTTGGAATATGTTAATGTTCCCACTTCTCATAAAAGGGTAAAAACCTTTGAAATTTTTCTGCATGATATATCTTATTATCCCAATAAAAAAATTTTAATAACGAATAAGGTAGTAGAAGGGTTTAAAGCACAAGGTATAAACGTGAATGCAAATATTAAACAAATAAAAAAGTTTCATTCTAATTCTATTTTTGACCCCGTGTATCACGATATTGTGCTGTATGAATGGATCAAATGATTTGAATTACAACCTTAACATTAGAAAAGTAAACGAAAAGATGATTTCAGCATTATACAAAGTCACCTTTTTTTATAATTTTATTTCCTTTTTTTACATGTAGTTCATCTTTGATTAGTATTGCTGGGATAGGATGAAACTAGAAAGTAGAAAGGGTGATGAATAAATGAATCAGGCTATAACTTCAATTGTTTTACGTTCACTCATTTGTACCACTATCTTTCTGTTTATATCCGTACCTTCTAGTACTTTTGCTCAATCAACTAACCAAAATGAACTTCCTTTAGGCATTTCTGGACTTCCTGAAACTCGCTTTGTTCAACAACTAACACCAGGAGTCACTTATACTTCTATAAAAAGAGGGAAATCGTCATTTAAAGAGTACTATTCTGTAGATATGGGGTTTTTTTCAGATTTAAAAAAAGCAAAAGTAACGAAACAAACATTAAAAAAACACGGGTTCGATTCGTTTATACTGCCGATTTATAATGAACGATATAATGATTTATATAAAGACGTGCTAGGCTATGTCATTAAATCGGGGGAATTTAGGACACAATCCGAAGCTATTCAGTTAAAAGAAGAATTAGTTGAAAAGGGATTTTTAAACGTAAAAGTCTCATATAGTGGATGGGAAAAAAGAAATATAACAGGCCCTTGGTCTATCCATATTATTGAAATCGACCGAAACCTTATCCATCGCATGACTGCATCTTTAGCATTAAACACCGTACAAGGCAGAGAAACAGTCTCAAGTATCGCTAAGCGGATGAATTCACTTGTAACCATTAACGGTGGATATTTCATTATGCACAAACATGCTGGAACTCCTGGAGATTTAATAGGTATCTCTGTTGTTAGTGGAGAGCTAAATAGCGAAGCCATTAATAACCGTTCGGCCTTTGTGCTAGGCGGAAAGTATACAGTCATTACTCCAGTATCTACTTCTTTATACATTCAATCTTCAAAAGGTGCTGTAAGAACTATAGACGGCTTGAATCGTACGATTGGAAAAATAAGAGGGTGCGGAAGGCGTTCTAATCAACAACTCAAGCATAATATTACTTGTATCAAGCATAATGAATTAGTCCAGTATCAGCCTATTTATGGAACGAGAACCCCTGCTGGTAAAGGAACAGAAGTAGTATTAGACAGCAAAGGGACGGTCATTAAAATAAGAAATTCTCGCGGACAGTCTATTCCCGCTAAAGGGTCTATTATTGCTGGAATAGGCGAAGGTGCAGAGTGGTTAAAGAAGCACGCTGTAATTGGAGAAAAACTGATGATTTCAACAAAAGTAATGAGTAATCAAATTCCAATTTCCCTTACTAAAGAAACCCACATTGTAAATGGCGGGCCGCTTTTATTGAAAAATCAACAGTATATGATTGCAGCTAAAAAAGAGGGATTTGTGCATAGTGATAAGTCTTTTTATAAGTTTGGCATTAAGCGAAATCCGCGTACGCTAGTGGGCATTAAACCGAATGGGAATATTCTGCTTGTTGTAGTAGACGGTAGAAATGAGCAAGTTAGTGTAGGACTTAGTTTGGAGGAAAGTGCTATATTAATGAAAGCATTAGGCGCACAAGATGCCTTGAATTTAGATGGCGGAGGTTCTACAACGATGGCGATTAACGGAAAAGTCGTAAATCATCCATCCGATGCAGCAGGAGAGAGGACTGTCGGCGATGCAATTTCGTTGATTATGGAGTAATATGTAAGCGTATTTAAATGAAAAAAGCCAGTTTCCTTGTATGTAAAGGAATACTGGCGTTACCTATTTAAAGAAGAATAAAGTTTTACTTAATCTTATTGAGTTTCAAATTCTACCGTTCTGTTCCTCGTTTTTCTCTTCCTTTCCTTCCTCTTCTTTTTGTTTCTGAAGTGCAATCAAGGCGTCTTGTTCATCGATTTTCCCGTCTCCATTTAAATCAGGAATAATATTTTCACTTGTTGTTGCTAGAGTCGGGGCTGCCGTTACCGTTGTTTTTGGTTTTATAGCAAAAGTAAACACCATTAACAGGATAATCAGCAATCCAGCTACACCATCGATAATATAGAATATCGTTTTATAGTCGGACCAGAGGATTTTACTGTCATCGATTTTTTTCTCGGAATTAGCAATATAATGTTTTACTTCGGAGTGATTTGGGAAAATCCTTTCGACAGCTTCAAACTTTTCTAATGCATTTTTGTAGTAACCGCCCCAATATAGTGTTAAGCCTTCTTTATAGAGCTGATCTGTACGACTTCTTGTATTTTTTGCTCCTGCCTGATTAACGAATTCTTTAACGGTATCGACAGGTACGGCAAAATTGAAGCCTTGAACCTCCTGACCATTTACGGTATCTCCTCTAAATGTTAACAATCCAATAATTTGCCCTTTTTCATTGATTACCGGTCCACCGCTGTTTCCATGGGTTGCCGCAGCATCTAATTGAATAACGGGGCTGCCTTGTTCTGTTTTCTTGGAAGTAGCGGTAATTTGTCCTGCGTTCATGGAAGATTCTAAAGATGAATCAGGGGATAATAAATCTGAATCTGCTGCTGCAGGATATCCAATGACCCAAATATCATTTTGGTCCTCTATCGTTTCTGAATTTCCAAGTGGTAAAGTAGGAAGGTTCTTTCCTTCAATTTTAAGAACGGCCACGTCTTTTCCTTGGTTTATAGGGGCCCCATAGCTTTTTACTTCACCGTCAAGAACATCTCCACCAGGTAAAATCACTTTTAATACTCGAGTGATTTTCGTGTATTTCGTGTAGCTGAGCATATAATTATAGGTCCATTCATAATCCTCTTGGAAGTAGTCAGCAATTCCAGCAACTAATTGTTGGAAAGCGGCGTTAGCGAGGTCATCATCTTCCATCTCAGAGCTTTCGACAACATGAGCATTGGTCACGACATAGCCATTAGGGCTAATAATGGCACCTGAACCAGATCCACCGATAAGGGTCTGATACTCTATTTCTTGCAGGTATGCATCAACTAGAGGTCCAGCTTGGGTCAAATAATCATTAAATTGCCATTCAACAATTGAATAGTCGATAATGCGTACGACTGCTGGTTTTGAATATTCAGATAATTTTTCGGCTTGTTTAATGTTTGACGTGTCAGGCTTGATGCTTAATAAGAAAAACGACGTCACAATCATGGCGATAAGTAAAATACTAATCGGCACAGTAAAAAGAGCTCTCTTTTTCAGTACGACCACCTCTTTTGGTATGAGAATAGGAATTGCAAATCACATACAATATATTCATAGACAAGGTCCGATAAATTTTGTACCAAAAAATAAAATAAGCAGTAAGACTCTGCAATTAGTGGGTGTTAAATTCCGTTAAAACAAACAGGCAGAAAACGAGCTAAACAGGGACTAGTAAGATAAGAGATAGTAACTGAATAGAATAAAAGAAATTATTGATTATAATTATTTTATGTTAACTAACTATTTTATAAAGGAAAAATAAATTGATCGAATGTTTTGCTATATAAACGGAATTCTTTGCAGAATCAAAAATTATAATATATTTCATAATTTATCTCGGTAGAATATATATAATCTCTTTACTAAATATATTAAAAATGATATTTTATTTTTATTATAATCCAATATTTGGATTTTTTTACCCTCTCATTGTAGGGGAATTCCTTTTTTTTGAAAATGTAAAGTGATATGATTAACTTATTCCTATTATGTTCGCATCGACGCTAGTAGGAGGGAAAGAATATATTGGGTGGAATTAGAAGTAAATCTATCAAGGTCGGCCAAATGAACATTGAAATAGCCATCCTGACTATACAGTCGATGAAAAGGTGTTCCACATTAAAAAAGACTAATAGGGGGATGGTTCATGAACATGCTTATTAAGGATATGATCATGAAAACGTCAATACGGGTCAAGGAAAACCAATATCTAAAAGAAGTATTAACATATTTTGAACAAACTGATGTCAATAGTTTACCGGTATTTAATATTTGTAATCAATTAATAGGTATTTTAACTAAAGATACTGTAATGATTGGAATTCAGAATCATGAAAATGTAGTGTCAAACTTACACTTGGATCAGGACTATATGATTGTTTCAGAGAATGATCATATTCAGGATATTATAAAAAAACAGAAAAAGTTTTATTTAGTGGAAAACAAATATAAATCTATTATTGGGATTATTAGCCACAATGATCTTAACTATGTGCATATAAGTACACTAGAGCGACGTTTAAAAGAATTAGAAGCTGTATTTGAACATGCCCATAACGGAATTGTAGCTATTGATAAAAATGGTATCATTACTTCATTTAATCCTGCCACGGAAAAGATAAGTGGGGTAAAGAGAGAGGGTGCGTTAGGTAGGTTTTTAAATGATGTCTTTATTCCGAGTGGTATGCTTGAAGTTCTTCGTACTGGAGAACCACAATATGGAACGAAATATCAAGTTGGGAATCGAAAGTATATTTCGAATCGAACACCTATTATAGAAAATGATGAAGTGACGGGTGTTGTAGCAGTTTTTCAGGATATTTCCGAAATTGAAAAAATTTCAGGAGAGCTGCAATCTGTTCGTGAATTAAATCAACAATTAGAAGCGATCATAGCTGCTTCATATGATGGGATTGTGATTACAGATTCAACAGGAAAAATCATCAGATATAATCAAGCGTTTCTCACATTCATTCAAGGTGACACCAATGATAATCTTAATGGGAAGGTTATTTTTGAAGTTTTTCCTTCTTTCAAAATTGAAAATATAAAACAAATGTTAGAAGGGAAACAATCTATAGCTTTATTGAAAAAAACTGAAGACAATGTAACCTTAATTATTACGGCCAATCCTGTTTTTAATAAAAATGAACATATAGACTTTGTTGTAATTAATATTCAGAATATTACGAAGTTCATTCGGTTGCAAGAAGAAGTTGAAAATAATAGGAGATTAACAGAACGTTATAAAGAGGAATTAGAACAATATCGAGTAGAACTCAAATCTCGTGCTAATTTTATTGCGGATTCCCCAATCATGAAAAAAGTAGTCCATATTGCTAAAAAGGTATCGGCCTTCGATTCTACGGTCATGATTTTTGGGGAATCAGGAACGGGAAAAGAAGAGCTTGCAAGGATTATTCAATTAAACAGTGTGAGGAGCGAGGGTCCTTTTATTACAATTAATTGTGGAGCTATACCAGAAACCTTGCTTGAATCTGAATTATTCGGTTATGAAGCGGGGGCATTTACGGGTGCGGGAAAGAGTGGAAAGCCTGGTATGTTTGAGTTAGCTCATAATGGAATTATCTTTTTGGATGAAATTGGAGAATGTCCTCTTTCTATACAGATAAAGCTGCTGAGGGTGATTCAAGAAAAAGTAGTAACTCGCTTGGGTGGTACTAAATCTATTAAGATAGATGTTCGGATCTTGGCAGCTACGCATCGCAATTTGGAGGAACAAGTTAAAAAAGGGGAATTTCGCGAAGATTTGTTTTTCCGTTTAAATGTAATTCCTATTACATTACCGCCGCTTCGAGAAAGAACAGAAGATTTACTGCCCTTGATTGAAATGTGTTTAAATGAGTTGAACCAAACATATGGGATGTCTAAACAGATAGCATCGGATGCCTTTGAAATACTTTTTCGCTATAAGTGGCCAGGAAATATTCGAGAATTACGAAATGCTATTGAACGTTCTTTTGTGCTGTCTGAAGGAGAATACATTAATGTAAAAGATTTTAGTTTTTTACAAAGTGAAATGATTGAGCAAGATACGGAAATAGATGATGAAGAAATTCTTCCGTTAAAGGAAGCAGTTATGAATTTTGAAAATAAGCTCATTAACAGAGCGTTGAAGAAGTATGGAAGCACATATAAAGCTGCTAACATTTTAAATGTAGATCAATCAACTATTGTTCGTAAGTTACAAAAAATGAAAACGTAAACAAAATCAGAAGGAATAAGGAGTAACAAAACAGCCTACAAAAATATGGATGAATCCGTTTAAGCTAGCTATTCATATAATCGGAAAATTTCTAATAGAATTTTTGATAGACTTTGAATTAAAAAGACAATGAATAAATGAAGGAACGTATCACAAGTCGATTTTTTTGCTTGAACACGCTCCTTTTGAGTAACAGGAATGTTGATAACAGCATTCCTGATTTTTTATTTCTATAAAATTCCTATATTTGTGCCCCTCTTATATAGATCTTTTGATTTTGAAGCTACATACGGGCAGAGGGAGTAATCTTACTTTCAAGGATAAAAGGAATGATGTATGACTGATGTATTATTACATTAGATGATGAAAGCAGACATTGTTTTTTAGAGGAAATGTTTGAAAACCTCCGTATATCAAGTGTTGAGAAATGGCATGATTCTTGCAAATAATTAAATAAAGACATTAAAAATTCTCAAGAATAAAAGGTGGTGATCATCTGGTTGTTCAAAAAGTATCTAACTTGTCATACTTACTTACTTCACGTTCGATTGCAGTCATAAGTGAAACTTTCAATCCTCATCAGGTTGGCGGAAGAGTATTATTAAACTTACAGAAATCTAAATATCAAGGTAGAGTTTATCCTGTTACTTCTGAGTTTGAAGAAATTTTCGGAATGAAAACGTTTTCAAGCTTGAGCAGCATACCTGAAGAAGTAATTACAGTAGTTATTACGTTACCTCCCAATTCTGTTTTACCTATTCTAGAAGAGTGTGTAGAAAAGAAAGTGAAGTTTATTATGATTACCAGTACAGATGTTATTGAGAGTGAAGATGAGAAGTTTGCTTTTGAACAATTATTGAAAACTTTTACTGAGGAAACGGATATTCGGATTCTAGGTCCGGATTGTTCAGGAGTATTTAATATTGGTAAATCTATTGGCATTTCTGGTGTTGCAGATTATGAACCAAACCGGTTACAAAACGGCAAGATTTCACTTATTACGCAAGGGGAAGGGTTAGGGAGAGCCGTTTTAGATGCAAACGACTTAGAAATTGGGTTTAATTATTGGATTTCTACGGGGAAGGAAGTTGATTTAGAAACAGCTGATTTTATCCAGTATTTTTCCCATGATGTTTCCACTCAAGTTATTTTAGTGATAATCGAAAGATTAAAAGACAAATGGAAATTTCAAAAAGCTGCAGAGAAAGCAAGAAGGTTCGGAAAGCCTCTTATTGTGCTAAATATAGGACAGGGAGAGGAGGAGATTTCCACTAAAGAAGAATGTAAGCAAGTTCATTCTGATTTTTTTAAAGAACTGGATATAATCCAGGTTTATGATCTTGATGAACTTCTTAATGTAGGTTGGTTATTCTATAAATATGGACATCCGCAAGGAAATCGGATTGGTATATTTTCTTACTCTAATGGAGTATCAGCATTACTAGCTGAGAAATGTAGACAAGCTAATCTATCTGTTCCGGATATTACAGGTGAAACAAAATCAATAATTCGGGATTTTTTTCCGAATCTGAAGACTCCTGCCAATCCAATAAATATGAAAATATCTGTCTATCAAGATATGAGTGATGTTAGTGAATGTCTAGAGCAGTTTACGAATGATCCTCATCTAGATATAGTATTTGTTCTTTATTCGTATAAATTAGGAGTTTATACAGAAATGTTAGTGAGGCACACTATAAAATTGGCACAGCGGGTGAATAAACCAATTATTCCATTATGGTTATCTTTATCAGGTGAATTAGAGGTAAGTTATGAAATTTTGAAAGAAAGTGGACTTCCATTTTATTCGTCCGCTAATGCTGGTGTCAGTGCTATCAAACATTTTACAGATTATCATATGAAAATAAATCGATTAAACACTCTTATGTGAAAGATTTAAAAATACCAGGATTCCCAGTTAAATGATCGAATACACCATCTATCAGCGATATCCGCCACTGCTTGGAGAACATACTGATGAAGTATTAAATGAACTTGGCTGCTCCGATACACAAATTAAAGAGAGCGAAGCTATTTTGACTTAGAATAATTCATCAAAGACAAGCGATTGCATATGTGATGCTACGCAATAAAAAAGGGGGACATATGTATGATGGAAAAAAGCCAATCAAATCGAAATTGGATTATTGTATTCGTCGCTTGTTTTTTAGGTCTTATGGTAGATGGAATGGATTTGCAAATGCTATCGTTAACAATTCCTTCTTTAATGGAAGAGTTCCAAATTACAAAAACACAAGCAGGGATTATTAGCACATGGTCTTTAGTCGGTATGGCCGTCGGTGGCATTATAGGTGGTTGGCTATCTGATCGATTTGGTCGGGTACGGATGGCAACCTATATGATGATTGTTTTCTCTGTAGGAACTGCTTTACTTGGTTTAGTGCAAACATATGAGCAATTTATCGTCGTTCGATTTCTTTCTGCTATCGGGATTGGAGCGGAATATTCTATAGTCACGATGCTTATGGCTGAATATGTACCAACGAAAAAACGGACAACTATTTTAGGTTCATTGCAAGCTGCTTATTCAGTCGGTTACTTAGTAGCGGCCTTATTGGCAGGAGCAATCTTACCGATTTATGGATGGCGGCCCCTTTACTTCATTTCTATTTTACCGGTAGCTTTAGCTATTTATATCAGATTTAAGATACCAGAACCTCAAGGTTGGTTAGAAGCAAAACAACAACCGAAACAATTCAAGAAAAATGAATGGCTTACAATCTTCAAAGAGCCGAAAACAAGAGCAATTTTCCTTTTCTGGATTATTACTTCAACCTTTTTACAGTTTGGCTATTATGGTGTAGGGACTTGGTTGCCGACTTATATTATCGAGGATTTAGGGTTCAATTTTAAGACGATGACAAGTTATCTTGTTGGAAGCTATACAGCCATGATTTTAGGTAAAATTCTTGCAGGTTGGTTAGCAGATAGATATGGCCGTCGTAATGTATATATTCTAAGTGGTTTATTGACAGCTATTTCTTTACCGGTCATTTATTTGTATAACACACCAGGCAATATTATTATCTTACTTACAATTCTTGGATTTTTATATGGTGCACAGTATGGAATTAATTCAACATATATGAGCGAAAGCTTCCCGACACACATTCGGGGTACAGCTGTAGGCGGTGCCTATAATGTCGGGCGATTTGGAGCAGCGATAGCACCTATTATTATCGGTATTATTGCCGAAGCTCAATCCATTGGGTTCGGTCTAGCTACGCTAGGTATAGCCTATGCTTTATCCGGAATTATCCCAGCCCTATTTATTCGAGAAAAAATGTACGATCCATTTAAAAATAAAGAAAACAGTTTGGATAATGAAAATGAAAACGTTTCCGAAGATCGGGTTATGTGATGTGAAAGTTGAGTAGGTTAAATAGAATTGTGAGTGTTAGATTTGTCCCGTTTAATTATACTAGTTTAAGAATTTGAAAAGAGAGTGAAAAATGATGTAAGAGAATGTGTTTAATAAACAAAACATACCCATCAATACATGAAAATATACTAGTAGTTTAAAACCGTTGACGCTCTAAGCGTCAGCGGTTTTTTTATGTTTTGGCCATAAGAGTGATATCGGAGAGAGTGTGGGAGTTTGACCAAAATATGAATTAAATTGGTCAAAATTAAGAAGACTAATCTCATGCTCTTTAAACTTTGTCGTATTTATCCAATCTAAGGTGTGATTAGTATTTAAAGGTTGCCTTGTTTTAGTTTTGATAATATAATATTTCGGTATATAAAATTCGGAAAAGTTTAATTACTTAAAGTTAACGTGTGGAGGACAACTATGTCGGGGAAATTTCCAACTTCTTATATTATTGTTATCGGTTTAATGTTGTTTGCATTATTTTTTGGGGCAGGTAACCTCATTTTCCCTGCTATGCTTGGTCAATCTGCCGGGGAAAATATTTGGGTCGCCAATGCCGGATTTTTAGTTACGGGTGTCGGTTTACCATTGCTTGGTATTCTGGCTTTTGGATTTTCGGGTAAAGATAATTTACAATCGTTAGCTAGTCGTGTTCATCCGATATATGGTATTGTTTTTACAATAATTTTATATTTATCTATCGGTCCTTTTTTTGCAATTCCTAGGGCAGGGACTGTATCATTTGAAATTGGCGTTAAACCATTCTTATCACAAAATGGGGATTCGGTGCCTTTGTTAATTTTTACCGGTATTTTCTTTGCAGTAACGTGTATTTTGTCTTTGAATCCATCTAAAATTGTTGATATTGTTGGAAAGTTCTTAACGCCAATCAAATTAACTTTTATAGGTATCCTAGTAATAATTGCTTTTATTTTTCCTATCTCTCAATTTCAAGCACCTATACCTGATTATCAAGTTAATCCATTTTTTAAAGGATTTCAACAAGGATATTTGACAATGGATACTTTAGCTTCTTTTGTTTTTGGTATTATTATAATTAATGCGATTAAAGAGAAAGGTGCTACGACTAAGAAGCAAATTATGAGTGTTTGTATTAAAGCGACAGGAATCGCTGCAATCATACTCGTTCTTTTTTATACAGCTATTGCTTATATGGGAGCATCAAGCGTAGGGAAACTTGGATATTTAGATAATGGGGGAGAAGTTCTAGCGGGTGTTTCCCATTATTACTTTGGTTCATATGGTAATGTACTTTTAGGCCTTCTTATAACAGTGGCTTGTTTAACAACAAGCGTTGGTCTAGTGACAGCTTGTTCGTCATTCTTTCATAGTCTATTTCCTAAAATCTCTTATAAAGTCATTACGATTGTTTTATCAATTTTTAGTGCTATGGTTGCTAATATTGGTTTAACGCATCTTATCACTATTTCAGAGCCTGTCTTAACGGTGATTTATCCACTTGCTATCGTACTGATTGCCTTAACCTTCTTACATTCATTATTTAATGGCCATCGGAAGGTCTATCAAATCAGTTTGCTATTCACATTTATTATTAGTCTATTTGATGGACTTACTGTAGCTGGTTTTCAATTTCATAGTGTCGATGATTTCTTTAATCAATATGTGCCGTTATATAGTATCGGTCTAGGTTGGGGACTTCCAGCTATCATTGGAGGCCTAATAGGATATTTTATTAGTAAATTAAAACATAAAAAGTATACAGTATTAGAAGATATTAAACAGAAATAACCATATTTGAATATTCTCAAAGAAAAGGCGTTCATAAAAGTATAATACTTTATGAGCGCCTTTATTTTTAAACAATTAAAATAAAGATGTTTTAAAATGCATACCCTGTAGGAGAGTCAATGGGATTCACTGCCACTTTATTCACTTTTTTAGCACCACTAGGTTTCCTTTCATTCCTGTTTGATGCTCTAACTCTAATAAAAAAGAATGTAACGCTTCTAGTCCTTCCACCGTATGTTCAATCTTCACGCTGCTTTTATAGGGCACTTTTTTATGCAAGAACACTTGAACTTGAATTTCACCTTTTGAGACATCCAGACCCACAACTGGATTCATTCATTATCTCCTCCTTATTCAGTAGATGATTGACCGTTAACCTCTGTCTCGCTTGTAATACGGAATCACAATGTCCCAACGAGCCTAATCATGTGTTAACAAGGTAGATGTGTAATAGACATATCTTTTTTATTTTGGACTGGGAATTTTAGTGGTGTCTATGTTGATGGTTTTAAAGTACTATTAATCACGTAATAATGGTGTTTATACTAAAAACTTACTAAATCATTGATGAATGACTATTTTCTAAACGTAATCGATAATGTATTATTATATAGAAATACTTTCGAAGGTACGCGTGCAAGTAGATAAAATTAAAGAGTCCATTAAAAAGAGGTTTTATGAATTTGAAGGAAGCTATAATATTTTTGCATGGGGTAGTGGGAAATAAAAATGTATTTAAGACAGAAATAGATACATTAAAAGGTAGATATAATTGTATAGCTTACGACTATTATAATTCCGAAAACTTAGGAGCGGATTGTCCTTTTTCTTTGGAGCTATTACTTCAACAGCTTTATGATCAATACAAGAGAAACGGAATTCAAAAGGCTCATTTGTGCACATTAAGTTTTGGTTGTATAGTTGCCATGGCTTTTAATAAAAAATACCCTGAAATGGTAATGAGTTTGACTTTTGTAGGGGGATACTTTTGTGGTGTTCCTTCAACATTGCATAAGAACCGTATTAAATTATTAAAAGAAAAACCACAATATGATCATAAAGCATGGTTGAAACGATATGCATCCGCCATAAATCCAAATAAAAAGCAAATACAAGAAAACTCAGAGGCTATTTTTGTAAAGAATGCTTTGTTGCTTCATCCAAATGTTTTCGAAAAAGCCATTAGGGTGCAACTTGAATATGATTCGAGAATGGATTTAATGAATGTAAAACGTCCAATTTTATGGGTAATGGGCGAATATGATGAATTATATAAAGAAACATTAGCGGATTTAGAACAATATGTTCCGCATGTTGAATATCACGAGCTGCAAAATGCTGGACATGTAGCCCATATTCACCAGCCTGATCAATTTATGTCTATATTTCAACCTTTTCTAAAAAAAGCGAGCAATCAAAGAAGCTTAGCTTTAGAACTTATAGAGATATAAATAACAACCGTGTAGTGTTTTTACCTATCTTTAAATTGGGCTTTGCTAAGTTAAAGATACGTTTTGGTGGGCTACTTTGTAATAGTGTGATTAAAATATGCTTGTTTTGTCGAATTTTGTCCATTTGTGTAATAATCTTCTTGCAGAAGAGAGTTTTGGCTAAAAATCTATGTTGATTTTTAACTATGCTACTCACAATACTTAATGAACTAAACGATAATTAACGGTTAAATATCAGCAGGAGGTAGATCGATAGTGTCCATCAAGAAGAAACTTCCATTAATTTTCACTTTGTTGGTATTATGTATTTTAATAGCGAATAATGCTTTACATTATTTACGATCTAAACAGCAATTAATAAATTTTAATGAAAAAGAAATAGCGTTAATTACTCAGGAAGTATCGTATCAGGTGGAAAGTGCAAAAAAGGGATCTTTATTTGTAGAAAATATTCTTGGGAGAGAATTAAGAACGGCTTCTATTGCTATACAAAACTCGTTACCTTCTAAACATGAAGAGATAACTAATGAACAATTAAAAGCATTGGCTGATGAGCTGATGATTTCACATATTACTTTATTAGCTCAAAAGGAAAACGATATTATCGGTGTAAAATCATCCGATTCACATGAAGTTAACATGTCAACAAAAGAGTGGGGATATTGGTATGATGCTTTTCAACAGCTTTTCTCTTTATCGCCGGTTAATGTAAAAGAAGGGGTAGCCCTGCCAAATTACTGGACAGGTCCAACTGAGATTGCTTCCAGCAACCCTGATCATACAGATAAATGGGGTTACTTTTACGATGGCTCTACTAATTTTATTATTAATCCCTATTTTCGTGACAATCAAGTATTAGAGTACGAAAAGCAATTTGGTCCCAGCAATGTTATGGAGAGGTTTACGAAGGAACTTGATGGTGTAGTGGAATTGACTGTTTTCAACCCGGAAAAGTTCGGGAAAAAGAGTAGGATTATTAATAAAAATGGATACAATTATATTCGAATTGCTGATCAACCGATTTGGTATGGTACGTATAACTATAGCAACCAAGAATTAGATACAGAGATGATTCAAAAAGCTATAAAGACAGGAGAGACACAGCACTACACTGAAACGATAAACGAAAAAAATGTTAGGAAGACATTTGTTCCTATTAATACCGATGTAGATGTACCATATGTTATTGGTGTAACCTACGACTATGGGTTAATGCAGAAAGAACTAAACCGTGAATTGCTGAATCATCTTTTATTATTGATTCCGTTTATACTTGTTGTGTTAATTACAAGTTTTGTGTTTTCTCGCTCGATTACAAAACCGATTGGTTATATAGTTGGACAAGTAAACGAGATTGCCCAAGGAAAATTTGGGAAAAATTTAATTTTGAAACGAAAAGATGAGTTAGGACTTCTTACACGAAATGTAAATGCCTTATCGAATTTTTTGCAAGCTTATGTAACGGATTTAAAGCAGAGTCAAGAAGTCATTGAGTTTCAAGCATATCACGATTCTCTTACTGGACTTCCTAATAGAAGGTATCTTCAGGAAGAGCTAAATAAGATGATTGTAAATACAAAACAAACAGATGGTTCGGTAGCAGTGTTATTTATTGACATAGACCGATTTAAAGATATTAATGACTCATTAGGGCATGCGCTCGGTGATGAATTAATCAAGCTTGTATCAAATCGATTAAAGAGCTGTCTCTCTAGTACAAACAGTTTTGTGACCAGACAAGGCGGGGATGAATTTGTTATTTTATTTAAAAACCTTAAATTAGAGAAGGTAAAAGCGGCAGCTGAAACGATTGTTACAGTCATTAAACACCCTTTTATTATTGAAGGAAATGAAATACATGTAGGTGTGAGTTGTGGTCTAAGTTTATACCCAATGCATACGGAGAATCAAGATACTCTGATGGTCTATGCCGATATAGCGATGTATGAGGCTAAGAAACAAGGGGGCAGCAAAGTTGTTGTATATAACGATACAATCAATATAAAAAATGAAGAGAAGCTGCGTATAGAAACTCGATTAAGAAAGGCTATTAAAGAAGAAAAAATTGAAGTTTATTATCAGCCGAAAATAAATGCTAAGGAAAATATCATAACTGGGGTAGAAGCATTGGTAAGGTGGACAGATGAGGAACTTGGATTTGTGTCACCAGATAAGTTTATTCCTGTTGCAGAGAGTACAGGATTGATTCATTCTTTATGGGAATTAGCGATGAAGAAAGCTTGTTTCCAGGTAAGCAAGTGGAATGAAGGTCGTTTAGAGCCGTTAAACCTTGCTGTAAACTTTTCACCAAAGCAATTTCAAGATTCTAGTCGACTAATAAAACAGGTCGTAGACATTCTTTCTGAGTCCAAATTGTCACCTGCCTATTTTGAAGTGGAAATTACAGAAAATATTTTATTTGATCATTCAGCAGAAACTATAGAAGCTTTGGAAAAGTTACGAAACTACGGAGTTTCTGTTTCAGTGGATGATTTTGGGACAGGGTATTCTTCATTCAGTTATTTAAAAACATTACCTGTTGATAACCTTAAGATTGATCGAACATTTATTCAAGATATTCAGGAGGATTATAGCAATTCCGAAATCTCTGAAGCTATTATAACGATGGCACGCGGCTTACGGTTACATGTAATAGCGGAAGGGGTTGAGGAAGAGCATCAAAAGGAGTTTTTATTAAAGAACGGATGTTATCATATGCAAGGCTATTTGTTTAGTAAGCCACTTAGTAAACAGGATTTCGAAAGATTCCTTAAAGAGAACTATTAACTTAATTAATACTAATTAATTATAGAAAGAATCAATGCATACTACCTTTACATTCTTCTTTTAATTATTTATGATTAGCTAATGTTAGTAGATAGCGAGGATATCGATTCCTTGTATATATTTCAAATAAAGGCTATGTTATATGACGCTGTTGATTTCGGATTAACGAGGTTATATAACATAGCCAGAATAAAAGAGAGGTACTTAAGAAAATGTCTTTCAATGAACAAAAATTAATTGCTCAAAAATTCCCGGATATATTTGAGCAAGATGATGCTACTGAAATACATAGAAAAATTGATCAATCTCAACATTTTATGGAAGCGGTTAAAGGATTAATTGAGCTCTGCGGTGATGATCCTAATCGAGACGGTCTTATAGAAACTCCATATAGAGTATTAAAGGCATTTTTAGAATATACAGAGGGCTATAGAGAAGATCCTAAAGCTCATTTGTTAAAGACTTTTGATGTAAATCATCAGGAGTTAGTTTTAGTAAGAGATATTGAATTTTATTCGATGTGCGAACATCACTTTGCTCCTTTTTTTGGTGTAGCCCATGTAGGATATATCCCTAATGAAAAAATTACTGGGTTATCGAAGATTGCTCGTATGGTGGAAGGATATGCGAAGAGATTTCAGGTTCAAGAACGATTAACAACCGAAATTGCAGAGGCCATTGAAGAAATTTTACAACCTAAAGGCACGATGGTAGTAATCGAAGCCAAGCATATGTGTATGTGTGGCAGAGGAATCAAAAAGTCGAATGCTTCGACTGCAACATCATCTGTTCGCGGAATATTTGCTGATAGATCCGAGACACGTGCAGAGTTTTTATCGATTCTTCAAAGACCTAGTGTTTTATAGGAACAGAAAAGGCGTAACCTAAATTAAATTGGGGTACGCCTTTTTATTAGTAAAAGAGGGGAGCAGTTTCATGCGAACATTACTAATTGATATGGATTCTGTCATATGTGATTTAATGTCAGATTGGCATGATCGATATAATAAAGACTATGATGATAATTTGACGGTTGATCGGTTAAAGTGCTGGAATTCTGAGAAGTATGTAAAACCTGAATGTGGAATAAAAATATATGATTATTTGAAAGAACCAGGTTTATTTAGTCGTTTAAAGCCGCTTCCGCATGCAGTAGAAGTTTTAAAAAGATTATGCAAAGATTATGAAATTTTAATCGTAACGAGCAGTGTTTCCAGTGCCTTTGCCGAGAAGGAAATATGGGTGGAAAAACATCTTCCTTTTATAGGGAAGCATAACATGATTTTTACTCATCGAAAAAACATGATTGTCGGTGACCTGTTATTTGATGATGCCCCGCATAATTTAAAAGAATTTGCTGCGACTGGAAGGCTTGCCGTCGCTATGGATTATCCTTACAACAGAAATATTGAAGTTCCTAGAATTGGAAATTGGTTAGAATTTGAAAGGTTCCTGCAAACAGAAGCTTGGGTGGAGATTTCATGAAACATATTGATGTTATCATTATTGGAGGAGGGCCGGCAGGAATGTCAGCAGCAATATGGTGTAAGAGGCTGGGGGTTGATCATCTTCTTCTCGAAAAAGAAGAGAAGTTAGGTGGACAATTAACTCAAATTCATAATGAAATTATAGATTATCCAGGCTTATATGCTAAAAACGGAAAGGTAATGCAACAGGAATTTGCCGCTTATTTTCATAATGCAGGATGCTTATATAGATTACATACAAAGATTTTATCCATCGATGCTTCATCAAAAACTCTTAAAATTCAACAGGAGAATAAGATAGAAAAACTTCACTTTCATTATTTAGTTTTAGCGATGGGGTCAGGACCAAAGTTGCTGGAAGTTCCGGGAGAAAGGGAGATGATTGCTAGAGGAGAAGTTTACTCTGCGACGGCGGATAGATATCGATTTAAAAATAAAGTCGTAGCCGTTGTAGGAGGAGGAGATCGAGCTTTAGAGGGGGCTATTCTTTTAGCGGATGCAGACGCTGCAGTTTACTTGATTCACCGATCTGAAAACTTTAAGGCAAGAAGTCAATATGTGGATATCGTAACCAAGAAAGAGAATATAAAAATAATCACAAATACTCGAGTGACCTCTATCCATGGAGAACAGTGTGTGACCTCAATCGATTTGTTAAATAACAAAGAGAAAGCGTTTTCTTTGAAGGTAGATGCTGTTTTCCTAAGGATAGGAAGTAAACCAAACAGTGAGCTTGTGAAAAGTCTTGTTAAAGTAGCGGAGAATGAATTGATTGTGACCGACCGTATAGGTCAAACAAGCAACAGTGCTATTTATGCTATTGGAGATATTTGTACAAATCCTTTATTTTCGAGTATAGCTTCATCAAATGGACAGGCAGCAATCGTTGCTAAGTATTTATCGTTACTATTAACAAATGAGCAAACTTCGAAACATAAGTTTATTTCTAAATTCAAACCTTAGCTCTGTATTTTATGGAGCTGAGGTTATTTTATTTGTTCAGATTTTAATTATTTAGAAGTCTCTTCATACAAGATAAAAGAAAAATATCTTTGTAGTGAACGAATGGATAGTGCTAAACGTCATAGTAATAAAGTTAGAGGAGGAATAGGCTGTGAAAAATTGGATATTTCAGAAAACATTTTTGGCCTTTTTATGTATAGGTCTTATAGGAATCGGATTTTTAGTGCCCGCTATGATTCCGTTATTGGAGGAACAGTTACAATCACTTCCGAATGTACCTGACCTTCCTTTTGAAGTGCTTGTTATTAGTTCTTTGATCAATCCAATGATTCTTTTAATTATTGCGATTATAGTTGGTCAGCTGACAGCTCCAAGATTAAAGCTGGATTCATATTTATATCACCATATGCAAGAGAATAAAAGCATATGGAAAACGTTTAAATCCAATCTTCCCATTGGAATTATTCTAGGAGTTATTGTATCTGCTATTTTCTTTAGCTTTGAACTGATATTTCAACCATATCTACCGGAAACCTTAAAAATGAGTGTAGAATCAAGAAATGTTGTAAACACGTTAAACGGAATATTCTACGGTGGGATAGTCGAGGAACTATTACTCAGATGGGGACTTATGTCCTTGCTTATTTGGATAATGTGGAAAGTTTTTCAACGGTCAAAATCAGCCCCTTCTGCAGCAATATTCTGGATTAGTATTATCATCAGTTCCATCTTATTTGCATTAGGTCATTTAGGCATTAATATGTTAGCTGCTCCATTAACACCACTTATTTTAACTCGAATGCTGCTTCTTAATGGAATTGCTGGAATTGTATTTGGCTGGTTATATTGGAAAAAAGGCCTCGAGATTGCAATGATTTCACACGCTGCCTTACACATTACTACAACAATTATAACGAATATTTGGTTTTTATTATGATGATTTAACTAGTTCCTTCTATCTTAAATAATGAATAATTAGCATAAACTGGTTAACTGTTCATATCCATTTTGAAGTGCGTACTATGTTTAAAATAAATGAGGTGGAGTTATGGACAATATCGATTTACAGAAAAATGGCCTTCATTTGACACGACCAACAGATTCGAATTGGAATTATCGAGTTTTCTTTTCATTAATGATGCGTACATTATTATTTATTGTATTTGGAGCTGTTTTTGTTGGTCTATTCTCCTTATTAGGAAGTGAAACACCTTTAAAAGCTGCAGAAAAGTGGTGGCCATTCCAAGCGATATTAGCTAACATCGCAACGTATTTTATTCTAAGGTCTTTTTTAAGAAAAGACGGAATTCCATATAAGAGTATGTTCAATTATCAAAAGGGGAGTCAAGGGAAATATGCTGTAGAAACATTATGGCTAGTGTTAGTAGGCTTTATTTTGGGTGGTGTATCATTATATGCAGCCGGTTATCTGTTATTTGGTACATTTAGTCTGCCTACGACGATGTTTCAAGAAATCCCTGTATGGGCACTAGTCCTTGCATTGATTCTGTTCCCTTTAACAAACGGGCTGGTTGAAACCCCTACTTATATTGGATATGCTCTTCCACGTCTCCATGCCATTACAGGAAAACAGTGGCTAGCCATTATTCTGGCTGGTTTGGCCCTTGCCTTTCAACATGTTGCCTTGCCTTTAGTATTTGATATACCTTATATGTTATGGAGATTTTTATCGTTCATTCCACTTGCCCTTGCATTAGGATTTATATATATGAAAACAAAGAGACTAATTCCTATTATGTTGGCACATTACTTAATGGATCTGCAATTAGTTATTCAATTAGTTCTGATGATGTAGATTAGCGATATCTAAAATATGTGTATCCATTTTAAGAGTAGAAAAAAATGGATACTTTTTTAAAAAATATGTAGCATACATTAGGGGGGTATAGTATATTATAAGTGGGGGGTGCTATAGGTGGATCGTGAAAACCAAGAGGACCTATTAGAAATTGAACCATGTTACTTGAATCACTCTGAGAGGGTAAGTCATCATTCTGAAAAGGTAAAGAAGAGTTTAATTAATCGTCTAAATAGAATAGAAGGTCAAATTCGCGGGGTGAAAGGCCTCATTGAAAAAGATACTTATTGTGATGATGTAATTACTCAAGTTTCAGCGATACAATCTGCACTAAATAGTTTTTCCAAAGTTTTATTAGAAAATCACTTGAAGAGCTGTGTAACAGAGCGGATTCAAGAAGGGGATTTAGAAGTAGTAGATGAACTGTTGGTTACTATTCAAAGATTAATGAAAAAATAAGGAGCGAACATAATATGGAAAAAGTAACGTTACTTGTAAGCGGAATGTTTTGTGGACACTGTGTTAATGCAGTTGAGGGTGCTGTCGGTAAACTGAACGGAGTATCCAGTGTAAACGTTCATTTAAGTGAAGGGAAAGTAGATGTAGAGTTTGATTCATCAGTGGTTTCATTAGAGACTATAAAAGAAACAATTGATGATCAAGGCTATGATGTAGCATAATGTGAATTTTATATACGTGCATAAACAAAAATGCACGTATTCTTTTTAATAAAAAACATACCTTGTAGGGGTATTTAGGAGGGGTGAAAATGACACAAGAGTTAAAAGAAACTGTACTTCCGATAACAGGCATGACTTGTGCCGCTTGTGCTGTGCGAATTGAAAAGGGAATTAAAAAAATAGAAGGCGTAGAAGAGGCGACAGTCAATTTTGCTTTGGAGAAAACTTCTATTACGTATGATCCTAATGTAGCTCATATAGAGGACTTTAAAAAGAAAATCCATGACTTAGGCTATGAAGTAATAGAGGAAAAAGTTGAGCTGGATATTATCGGCATGACTTGTGCCGCTTGTGCGACTAGAATTGAAAAAGGATTAACTAAACTAGAAGGTGTAACGAAAGCGACGGTCAATTTAGCGTTAGAGAGCGCCGCTATCGAGTATAACCCAGCACAAATTGGAACATCGGATATGGTAAAGCGAATTGAAAAGTTAGGGTATCAAGCGACTTTAAAAGAGGAACAAAAAGAGAGCATTAAAGATCTTAAAGCAAAAGAGTTAGAAACTCAAAAAGGGAAGTTTATTTTTTCGGCTTTCTTATCTGTACCATTATTATGGGCGATGGTCAGTCACTTTAGCTTTACGTCATTTATGTATGTACCAGAAATGTTTTTAAATCCTTGGGTGCAATTAGCGCTTGCGACACCTGTTCAGTTCATTGTTGGGAAGCAATTTTATATAGGGGCTTTTAAAGCGCTTCGAAATAAAAGTGCTAACATGGATGTATTAGTTGCTTTAGGAACATCGGCTGCCTATTTTTATAGTTTATATTTGTCTATAGCGTCTATTGGCAGCAATGAGCATATGATCGAGCTTTATTATGAAACAAGTGCTGTTTTAATTACATTAATCATTTTAGGAAAATTGTTTGAAGTTAGAGCAAAAGGCCGTTCATCAGAGGCCATAAAAAAACTAATGGGTCTCCAAGCAAAAACAGCAACCGTGTTGAGAGCTGGAGTTGAACGGGAGATTCCACTAGAAGATGTATTAGTAGGTGACATCGTTTATGTAAAGCCGGGTGAAAAAGTGCCGGTAGATGGAGAAATCGTAGAAGGAAGTTCAGCTTTAGATGAATCGATGTTAACAGGTGAGAGTGTTCCTATTGATAAAACAGTAGGTGACTCTGTGATTGGGGCCACAATCAATAAAAATGGATTCTTAAAAGTAAAAGCGAAAAAAGTAGGCCGTGATACAGCACTTGCGCAAATTATTAAAGTGGTAGAAGAGGCTCAAGGTTCAAAAGCACCTATTCAGCGATTAGCAGATCATATTTCAGGAATCTTTGTTCCAATCGTAGTAGGAATTGCTTTTCTTACCTTTTTAGTGTGGTTCATATGGGTCGCTCCTGGTAACTTTGCCGAGGCATTAGAAAAATTAATTGCTGTTTTGGTGATTGCTTGTCCATGTGCCTTAGGATTAGCAACTCCTACTTCAATTATGGCAGGTACAGGAAGAGCGGCCGAGTTTGGTATTCTTTTTAAAGGTGGAGAGCATTTAGAAAGGACCCATCAGTTAACGACGATCCTGTTAGATAAAACAGGAACAGTAACAAATGGCGCCCCGGTTTTAACAGATATTTTAATCGAAGAGGGCTTTGAAGAACAGCAGTTTTTAACGTTAGTAGCCGCTGCCGAAAAGCAATCAGAGCATCCACTAGCCCGGGCAATTGTTGCGGGGATAAAAGAGAAAAATATTGAACTTGTGGAAGTGGAAGAATTTGAATCCATACCAGGCTATGGGATTCAGGCAAAGGTAGATGGCCATGTTATTGTTGCAGGAACCAGAAAATTAATGAATAAGCACAACATTTATATTGAACATATGCTTAAGACGATGGAGGATTTGGAGGGAAAAGGGAAAACGTCAATGCTTATTGCTATTAACAATCAATATGCCGGTTTAGTAGCTGTTGCCGATACAATAAAAGATACTTCAAAAGAAGCAGTCCAACGACTTAAAGATATGGGCCTTGACGTGGTCATGATTACAGGAGATAACAAACGCACAGCCGAGGCGATTGCAAAAGAGGCAGGCATTGATCATGTTGTAGCGGAAGTTTTACCAGAAGGAAAAGCAGAAGCAGTGAAACAACTTCAAGCTCAAGGGAAAGTAGTCGCCATGGTTGGAGATGGAATTAATGATGCTCCAGCATTAGCGACGGCGCATATTGGAATGGCAATCGGAACAGGAACAGATGTAGCGATGGAAGCAGCTGATATTACGCTTATTCGAGGAGATCTAGGTAGTATTGCAGATGCGATTTATATGAGTAAAAAGACAATCCGAAATATTAGACAAAATCTATTTTGGGCGTTTGCCTACAATGCATTAGGAATTCCAATTGCTGCGTTTGGTTTCTTAGCTCCATGGTTAGCAGGAGCAGCGATGGCGTTTAGTTCTGTGTCAGTGGTGTTAAATGCATTGCGCTTGCAAAGGGTGAAACTTTCAGGTAAAGGGGAAGCAAACCGATGAAAAAGTGGGTGTTTTCAGCTGTTTTATATTTAGTCGTTGTCGTTGCGGGGTACGCTGTTTATGAGGCAGTATTTGGTGTAAATAAGGGTGTAGAACACAATACCCCGAAAAATGTAGCCGGGCAAAAAATCGAAGAACATAATTCACATGCTAATGCTGGAACAGAACAACGGCATGAAGAAGACAATCACGAACATGGCGAAACAAGTAGTAAAGAGAATGAAATACAGGTAACAATTAAAGAAGGAAACAAGCAGCTATTTCTAACACTAAAAGATAATTCAGGAAATCCCGTAACAGATTTAGAAATAAATCATGAGAAGCTTCTTCACCTTATTGTCGTTGATGAACATTTAGAACAGTATCATCATTTACACCCTGGAGAAATAGCACCAGGTCAATTTAAAGTGACAAGCAAATTGGAAGAAGGAACTTATAAAGCTTTTGTAGACATCAAATCAACGAGCTTACAATACGAAGTTCAACCAATTCCTTTTATAGTTGGCAATCCTGCAACGAGTGAACATGCACATAGTTCATTGCAAGTTGATAAAGAATTAACTAAAACAGTTGATGAAAACAAAGTATCTCTTATGACAACGGATTTAACGGCTAATGAACCTGTGACATTAACATTTGATGTTTATGAAGCTGTACTTGAGCCTTATTTAGGAGCAATCGGTCACGTTGTAATTTTAGATGAACAAGCGGAAGAATACCTACATGTTCATCCACTAAATGAACAAGATCCAATCTTTGAAACTCAATTTCCGCATCCTGGTATTTATAAAATCTGGGCAGAATTTCAACAAGATGGAAAAGTAACTGTGTATCCGTTTGTGGTGAAAGTTAAATAATTGCTTCTAAGGGAGCTAGTGTAAAACCCAGGATGCTTATGTTTTAAGTATTGTGGGTTTTATTTTTTTGTGGAAATGAAAACCCTAGGCTAGGCCTAGGGTTCAAAAAAGCTTAAAGCGTGGTATTAAAAAAACTCTTCTGTGGTGCTAAAATATTCTTGGTTCGCCAACCAGAATCAAGCATACAGAGGAGTTTTTTATGTCAAAAGACACTAATAGTTTAGCACATACAACCTGGAATTGTAAGTATCACATCGTGTTTGCTCCAAAGTATAGAAGACAAGTGATCTATGGGAAGATAAAAAAAGACATTGGAGAAATATTGAGAACACTGTGTGAAAGAAAAGGGGTAGAGATTATAGAGGCAATGGCATGTAAAGATCATATACATATGTTAGTCAGTATTCCGCTTAATTTAAGTGTATCTGCGTTTGTGGGATATTTAAAAGGAAAAAGTAGTTTAATGATATTTGATCGGCATGCCAACTTAAAATATCGATATGGAAACCGGAAATTTTGGTGTACAGGATAGTATGTAGATACGGTTGGGCGAAATAAGAAGGTCATCGAAGAATATATACGAAATCAAATACAGGATGATATAGTGGCGGAACAATTAAGTTTTATGGAATACATAGATCCGTTTACAGGTGAAGAGGTAAAGAAAAAGAAACGAAAGTAAGCAGAAGGCCTTTGAGGTCTGGCCAGTAATAGTAGTACGCAAGGCGAACCATTCAGAGGCCCTTTAGGGTTTGGTCAGTAACAAAGGCTTTCAGCCGTAGAGCAAACCATCCGTTATCACGGGTGGTTTTGACTTCTTAGACTATTCGCATATTTGTTTATTTTTTTAGAACAGGTATTAAACATCATATATTTTACGATTGATATCGATAGAATATATAGAATAACTATCACCAATGAATATATGAGAAACTATATTGCATTTTTGGCAACATGAAACAACATTGGAGGGTTAATCTTACATGTTATACTAAGGAAGTAATTTTCCTTGCTTTTCTAATATATGAATATTATGAAGGTTAAAAAAATAAAATCAGGGGAGGACATATAGTGGAGGTTTTTTCGTTGTTTAGAATTGTACACATCGTAGCGGGATTTGTAGCGCTAATTCTTTTTTGGATACCTATGGTTACCAAAAAGGGAGGCAAAGTTCATAACACTATCGGGTGGATTTATGTATACGCTATGAGTGCAGTTGCCATTTCAGCCTTTTATATGGGGGTATATCGAGTATTTTTCGATAATCAAGCGGATGCTGATAGAATTTCTTTTTCGTGGTTCTTAATATTTATTTCTATTCTGAGCGGTGCATCTGCATGGTACGGAATACGTGTACTCCGATTTGAAAAGAGAAAAGATACGCATCGTAAAGTAATCGATCTTCTTGTCAGTCTACTGCTGCTTTCTTCAGGAATTGGGGTTGGGATATATGGTCTAATTATTGAGTCAGCACTTATTACTTATTTTCCTTTACTAGGTCTTTTATTAGGCGGAATCCAATTAAATTATTGGTTGCGTAAACCGGTGAAAAAGATGCACTGGCTATTTGAACATTTTGGAGGAATGATTGCTTGCAGTATTTCAACAGTTACGGCCTTTACTGTATTTGGAGCTCCAAGATTATTAAACATTCAATCTTCAAACCTGTTTTTATGGCTGCTTCCGACATTTATTCTTGTTCCAGTGTTAGTCGGCTTTACAGTGTATTATGAAAGAAAATTTAATAATAGAAAAAAAGACGCATCTATAAATATTTAGTTAATGAATATAAACAAAATGCCCTGCTGGTTTTTTGTCAGTAGGGCATTTTGTTTATATTAAAAAAGGAGGGATTCTTATTTAACTCACATTTAATATTAATTGAGGAAGTGTTTTAGAATGGGGATTTTATCTATAATAATAGAGGTTTAGGATTTTCTATAAACAAATCATTGAGATAATTAAGAGTTTATTTTAATTTTATGGCATTACCAGTAGTAGTTTGCAACTCTACAAGTAAGAATAGTATATAAAGATAAGCGGTTTCAATAATACACGAGGTATTCTCTTTAAAAGCATTCATAAACATTTTCATAGGAATCTCCCTCTCCTCAATATGATTTATACTAACATCATACTGATAATCCTATTTTAAATCTTTATTTGTGTTAGAATATATGACGTGCTTTTTATGCATATTTAAAGAGTTATATAAGTGCCAATCTACATGATTGTGATAAAGAAAGCGGAATACAAGCAACCTCATCAACAAAATGCGTACATTAAACTGAATTGGTTTGAGCCGTCGTTTGCAATACAGTGTTATGATAGTAAAAAGGTGTCTGTCCTGTTCAAATGTTTTACTGGGATGGTGGAGGCGTGAGAGGGTGTCAAAGAAAGTTTCGACATCATCAATCTCAAGTCAATTTTTATAAACGAAATAAAACACAAGAAAATTGAAAAATATTCTTAGAACTTGAAGAGAGGATATTTCTGCACAATTATCCATTCATTCTCTTTATGAATTTAGGGGAAGGAATAAGTAGAATATATCATTATTCAAATGGAGGAAGAATCTCAAGAAAAGTGAACTCTGATGGTGTTGCTAGTATGGTCTTTGTGAAGGATTACACTTAAACTATAGAGCAGTGCTAGTTCAAGAACGGAGACAGTAAAAGCTGTCTCTTTTATTAAGGTATTAGCAACAATCTCTACGAACAGAATCATAACAAAAAAGACATCTACTAAGGATGTCTTCTATTTATATGTAGTTTTATAGGGGTCCCGCTGGCAATGCGGTGCTACTCCTTTTATGATTTAATAGATAGCGATAAATTGTTTGCTAACGAAGTATAGAACTCAACATTTCGCTTACCATGAGTTACTTGAGTTTTTAAAATTCGCTTAATGTTAATGAGTTGATAATCGTTGTATCTTATAAAAACCGTAAATAAGGAATTTTTGAGTTTATCTAAATCCTTGTAATTCACTTGAAGCTGCCCAAAGTTTCCTGAAATGTGAAAATCACAATGGACTTCATTATCAAAGCGTTTTCGATCTCTTATCAGAACCGTATTGATGTTATCAATATAGTCGCCGTAGATTTCAAACGTTTGCACATATCGATTATTCACTACATAAGAATCAAGTGCTTTAGCAAGCATTGGTATTCTAATGAATCGATACTTGTCCTCCAAAAAGGGGACTTCATAATAAGGGAATGAATCTTGAATAACATATTTCTTGTTTTTATCCCTTTTTGACCACTCGAATAGTTTAATAAAGTCGTCTTTTCTTCCTTCTAGAAACAAGTCAATTGCAGCACGATAGAAAGGAGTTTTAAATCCTTTTCTAAAGTCATAGCGCAAATTTTTTGTTGTTTCTATTGCTTGCTCAAGTATCTCAATGAAATCTTCCTTGCTTTCTGATTTTACAAAAAGCCAGCTATCGAATGTTTTTACGATGTCAGTTTCATAAATTCTAGTTAAAGCTGCTTTCTCTTTTTCAATAGACAGCTTTTTAACTTTGATATAATTTATTACATTGAGATCGGATCTTCTTTTATCTAAAACGTTTGTCACCCGGGTTAATGAACTAGGATTGTCGTCCGTTCGATTAACATAATATATAGGTTTGGTTGTCGTAGATACACGGTTCACATGGAAAAACACATCACAGAAAAACAACTTGTCTTCAGCAAACTTCATTTCTGGAAATCGTATATCGTGTTCTTTTAGTAATGACAACTTCATCATTTTAGATGGAGGTCCCATATGATGAAAAAAGTGCGGTACATCAAATGGGGATATACTCCGTCTTTCCATGATAGAAGCAAATTCCCCGACAATACTTTGTTCTTTAGTTTCAACTTTTATCGTTTTTCCAACGACATAATCATCATTGGTTTCTTCTAAAATATTATAAAGGGCTTCAATTCCATCAGGAGCGAGCCAATCATCCGCATCTAAGAATGTAATGTACTTACCCGTAGCTAATTCAATCCCAATGTTTCTTGGTAAACCTGGAGATCCGCTATTTTCTTTAAGTGAAACAAAACAAATATTATTATACTGTAAAGCATACTCCTTTATTATTTCTGGACTATTATCAGTTGAACAATCATCAACTATAATATGTTCAATATTATGCATACCAATAGTTTGATTAATAACGGAATCCATTGTTTGCTTTATAAAATTCTCCGAATTATATGAGGCCGTAACAATCGTGACCTTTTTATTCCGTTTTAAAAATTTGTTTCTAAAACTATTAGGATTGTTAATGATATAAACTCTATCAGAATCAATATATTCCTTTGCGTGCTGTTTAAAAGATGTATCCAAAATACTTGCCCTCCTGTTAGAGAGTATAGTGGTCCTACTAGCGAATCGTGGAATGTTGGTTGGTATCCCTAATGATGTTGAAATATGTAAAATCACAGTTTTTGGGCGCCCTTTTGTGAATTTAATACTAAAAAATTATACTCCTACTTTTTAAAATGGATATATATCCCAAAACTTTCTTTTATGGTACTACCACATTCAAACTAAATCTAGAGTAAATAGTACTACCAAAAGACGTTCTAAATCAAAGTATCAGACACATCCTTTGTTTCAAAAGTTATAAGAAAGAAGCGTATCAAAAAGTACCAAATATTGAATATATATAAAATAAGAATTATGTAGTAGAATTAGTACATTAAAACATAGTTTTCGGGGTGCAATTAATGGGGGTTGAAATTGTAATATATCAAGGCGAAAAATATTATGTTCTTAAACAATACGATTCTGGTTATTGTGAAATTCAAAAAGACAAAACAATGTATCATGAAATTAAATTAGTACATGTATCGGAGTTATCCGAAGTAATAGACAAAAAGAAGGAGGGCACTCATTAACGGGTGTCTTTTTTTGTGTATCAAAAAGTATAACTTGTGAGTAGCTCTATTCTAATATAAGGGAAAGAACCAGTACGAGTTAGTTGATAATTAGCTAGTTGTATTGAAGGTGAAAAACAAAGGCTAACACAATGTCAGCCTTTGTTGATTTTTATTAATAAATTTTTGGATTAACAAGAGCGAACATTCCGCTCTCACCAGCATCTGTTGAATTAAGAGTAGTTACAACCTCTAATTTTTTTAATGGGTTAAAACTTTTTTAGTTTTGTAAATTCACATTTTCTTATTCCATTAATGAGCAGCAGAGTTTAATAGGGATGTGGCGAAATTTGTAAAATTGGGATATTTCCTGAATGATAATAAATTGCCGTTATTATAGTTTCTTTAAATCATCATTTAATTTCCGTGCTTGATTTTTGAAGTAAAGATAAAATGCAACCCAAAAGATTGTATAGGTGACAATGGAAATTAAGAGTGTTAACAAAATATTCATGATATTAAATGGGATCCATTCGATCATGAGTGCCAAGATGAGGTATAGGATTGTGACGGTTAAAAAATGAAGAATGGTCTGTTGGGAAAGTTTCAAATTCCTGTTTTCAAAGTACAAAGGACTGACTGTAAAAAACCAGCCGCAGAGAACAAAACCTACGGAGTTTTTCAAAAATAATGGTCCATCTATCATTTCGAAGCCATCAAAAAGGATATTCAAATTGGTGACTAAAACCGCAATAAAGCCTCCGAAGAAAATACCGATGAAACTACGGATAATAAAAGTTTTCATTCTACTTTCCTCCTATTCAATTTTAGAGCCTCTTTAATCGCAGGGACATAGGTACGAGACACATATTCCTTCCTTCCTGATTTGAAGTAAACGCAGAGTGTACCATTGAATGATGCTTCAAAATGGCTCAATTGATTCAAATTGGCGATAACCGATTTAGACAGGCGGATAAATTTTTTAGAAGAGAGCATGGACTCGAGCTCATATAATTTCTCTTTTAAAATAAAAGAATCTGTTTCCGTTACGGCGATAATATGATCATTTTCAGTATGAAAATAGTGGATGTCATCCGGTTTGAGAATATGTTGCATTTCTCCCTTTTTTCCAATCAGGAATTGTTGCTCCCTTCCATAGAAGAAGTCAATGAGTTCCTGTATATTTTCATCCAACTCAGGCCCTTCGATGGTAACTTTCGTTTCTTTAAGTGCTTTGTCAATGTTAAGGGAAATTTTCAAATTTCAGACACCTCTTTTCACCTAAAAGTATATTCGATTCAGCTCTCGATATTGTATGATGAAATTCCTTTCAAGTCTGCATAATTCCAATAAATGGAAGTTGGTGAGAGGTAACTTGCGGAAAATAGTTGGTAACTTACATAAAAGGAATCCATGCTCCATTTAACGAAAACAACAATTTGTTGAGGTAGTTATAAAGAAAGTCATAAAACCTTCAACTGTGAGAGAGGAATGGTTACATTATTTTTTGAAAAGTATTATTCATTACTTTGCGAAGTATTGTACTTAAGGTAACGGGGGCTTTACTTTAATATGGAGTGAAGCCTTTTTCTTGTTTAAGTCCAGATAATCGAATGATGTTTTCCTGGAATAATTTCATAGGAGGTGTAAAGTATGTTTAAAGAAGATAAAAAGAAAAAACAAGATTTACAGCTAGCTCTTTATGTCTTTCCTGCAGCCAGTATTGGTGCTCTTATTGGTTTATTAACCTATGTTAAAGGTTGGCTTTAATGGAGCAATGAAAAAAGCCCAATTTCATTTATGTTGAAATTGGGCTTTTTATATTTACTTATATATAGTGCAAAATAGCGTTTGAAAAGTGTAAAATTTATCTCTTAAAGTCACATTTCATTGGGATTTAATACCACATACTTCGAACTAAGTATCTACTGTAATAAAATTAATATTGTAATATGCTATTATAAGTAGGTTAACAATGTTAATTTATGTTTTATTCAAAGATTTCTAGAATGTTCAGTAAAAAAATACTATAAGGAGTCCTAAAATGAAAAAGAAAATAAACTATTTAATCTTATTTTTAACTGCCATCTTTATAGTTGGTTGTACGAACGTAGAAGATGCATCCGTTACAGATAAAGAAACAGATTCACAAGAAGTAACAACAAATAATAATGGAACAGAAAAAACTACGACTGAAAAACAAGTAGTAGAGGGAACACCAACCCAATCAAATAATGAACGCTTCTCAGGATACAAACTTATTGAAGTTGATGGCGGTGATTTGTCTGGATATCGTGAACCTAACGTCGTCGTTGACATTGGTTTTGGGGACCGTGAATATTGGGCATTTACTAATGAACATGGGCAACTAGTACGTGTCATTGCTGACGAAATCGTTCTACAAGATGACGATAACGAACCTGTAACATCGTCTGGCAGATACTACAATGACGAAGCAAAAGTTCCTGGTGTTGAGAGAGCAGATTTAGATGAAGGACATATCATTGCAGATTCTCTCGGAGGGGTATCCAATGCTTACAATATTACTCCACAAGAAAGTACGCTTAACCGACATGGTGATCAAGCATATATGGAAGATGCCATTCGTAAAGCTGGTGGAGCTACTAATTTTGAAGCAATTATCACATATCCTAATACGGAAACACAGATTCCTTCTCATTACAAGTACACTTATACTT
>Ga0182737_1000212_pt1 | contig 101695 bp, 90 predicted proteins | sample eDN5th30CBELigOP_FD_128878 | JGI IMG/M metagenome (GOLD analysis project Ga0182737, IMG submission 128878) | Enriched Organic Plus compost microbial communities from Emeryville, California, USA - eDNA 5th pass 30_C BE-Lig OP (version 2) (version 2) ... | reverse complement strand
TCGACGTCGATGAAGAATATTCCGGCACGGTTGTGCAGAAGATGTCCGAACGCAAGGCCGAAATGGTCGAACTGCGTCCTTCGGGCGGCAACCGCGTTCGCATGGTGTTCTACGCTCCGACCCGTGGCCTTATCGGCTATCAGTCGGAACTCCTGACCGATACGCGCGGCACGGCGATCATGAACCGCCTGTTCCACGACTATCAACCGTACAAGGGCGAAATTGCTGGCCGCAATAACGGCGTTCTGATCTCCAACGATCAGGGTGAAGCTGTTGCTTACGCATTGTTCAACCTTGAAGATCGCGGCCCGATGATTATCGACGCAGGCGTCAAGGTTTATCAGGGCATGCTGATCGGCATCCACAGCCGTGACAATGATCTTGAAGTGAATGTCTTGAAGGGCAAGAAGCTCACGAACGTTCGCGCCTCGGGCAAGGACGAAGCCGTGAAGCTGACGCCGCCGATCAAGATGACGCTGGAACGCGCCCTGTCGTGGATTCAGGACGACGAGCTGGTTGAAGTGACGCCGAAGTCGATCCGTCTTCGCAAGCTCTACCTCGACCCGAATGAGCGCAAGCGCTTTGAAAAGAGCGGCAAGTCCAGCGCTGCATAAGTTCGACAACATAAAAGAAAACGGCGCCTTCGGGCGCCGTTTTTGTTTGCACGTTTAACGTGAACTTCAGCTTTTTGGTCGATTATGAGATCAATTGGGGGCGCTGATGATATTCTCGCGTTATGAGCGATTTGTTCTGACTGTCGTTGGCGCGTTGGGCGCAATCGACATTCTTCTGATTGCCGCGAAGGGCATTCGCGTAGACTGGACAGGCTACGGGATGATCGGGATGATCGGTCTCGGAACGATCATGCTTGGCCTGTTCTATCGTCTGGTTAGACATGATGCGCGCATTTCGGAAACGCTCATTCTGACGGCGGGCTTCGTATTGTTCACTCTGGTTGGTTCGGTATTCAACTATATGTTGCTGCCGATCCATTTCCCGCGAATTGACGATTTCTGGGTGAGTGTTGACCATCTGATGGGCTATCACTGGCCAAGTCTGGTCCTGTTCTTTTCCGAACGGCCCGGCTTCGCGAAGCTTCTGAAGGTCGTTTATTTCACGTCTTTGCCGCAACTGGTCATCGTGGTGCTTCTGCTTGGTTTCACGGGGCAGTCCCGTAGGCTCGCGCATTTTCTCATCACCGGAATGATTGGCGCGCTAATCTGCATGGCGATATGGGCGTTCTTCCCGTCATTCGGAGCATCCGCCGTCTCGACACTGCCCGCGAACGTCGAGGCAAAGCTTGGTCTTCCCGTTGGCCCGACCTATGCCGCAGAACTTGTTCGTCTTTCGATACAAGGTGTCGACTATCTATCGCCAGCCAATGTGCTCGGCCTCATAGGCTTTCCATCATTCCACACCGTCATGGCGGTCATGTCGGTGTTCTTCACATGGCAGATCGTGTGGCTGCGCTTGCCCGTACTGGCCCTGAATATATTGATGGTGCCCGCTTTGCTTTTACACGGCGGACACCATTTGAGCGACTTCCTCGGCGGGCTGGCCGTATTCGCCGTCGCCTGCCTTGCTGCCGGTTATGTTGTCAACGCTCTCCGCGACGATAAGGCTGCATCAGCGCCTGCGGAACACGTGCACGCCGCGCCATGACGATCAGCGCCACAATCGACATGATATAAGGGATCATCAGGAAAAGCTGGTAAGGCACGACCTTACCGTAAACCGTTTGCAAGCGGAGCTGGAAAGCATCGAACAGCGCGAACAGCAGCGCACCCAGAAGTGCGCGTGCAGGCTTCCATGACGCGAAGACGACGAGCGCAATACAGACCCACCCGCGCCCCTGCATCATCGTCGGGAAGAACGAATTGAAGGCGGAAAGCGTAAGGAACGCGCCGCCGACAGCCATGAGCGCGCTGCCGAACATGATTGTGAAAATGCGCACGCGGATCGGATTGATGCCCTGCGCTTCGGCTGCATGTGGGTTTTCGCCAGTCATGCGGATCGCAAGGCCGAGCGGCGTGCGGAAAAGCACATAACCAAGCAGCAGTGCCAGAGGAATGGCGATCCACGTGAGCGCCGTTTGCGTGCCAAGCACCTGTCCGACGAACGGGATATCTGCAAGCCAGGACGGATTGACCGGCTGGAATGGTGTGATCGTCGGCGGAGTTGAAGAGAGCGGCACCAGAAGACGAAACAGGAAATAGCTAAGGCTCGATGCAAATAATGTGATGCCCAAGCCCACAACATGCTGCGACAGGCCGAGCGGCACGGTGAGGGCTGCATGAAGCAGGCCGAACACGGCGCCCGATGCTGCTGCCGCAAGCACGCCCATCCAGAGGTCTGCGCCATTATAAACCGTCAGCCAGCCAATCATCGCGCCGAAGGTCATGATGCCTTCAATGCCGAGATTAAGCACACCCGCCCGTTCGCAATAAAGTGCGCCGAGCGTGCCGAAGATCAGCGGCGTTGCAATGCGCAGGACCGAGACCCAGAGGCCTGCGGAGAGCAGGATATCCATCAACTCGTTCATCGGGCGATCCTGTATTGTGTGAAGAACAGAGCAACCAGCATGGTCAGAAGCGACAGCGCCACAGTCACATCGGCAATGAAGCTTGGAATGCCGATAGCGCGGCTCATGCCGTCGGCGCCGACAAACATAGCGGCTGCAAAAAGCGCTGAGAAGATCGCGCCGATAGGATTCAAATTGGCCAACATGGCGACAATGATACCGGAATAGCCGAAGCCCGGTGAGAGGTCAGTTGTGACGTAACCCTTGACGCCCATGACCTGTATTGCGCCTGCAAGGCCCGCAAGACCACCGGAAATGCAGGCGACTTTCACCAGCGTCTTGCCAAGCGGAACGCCTGCAAAGCGCGCGGCTTGCGGATTGAGACCGGCAGCCTTGGTTTCAAGCCCGAAGACGGTGCGCTTCTGTACATAGGCAATGATGAGCGCCAGAGCGATTGCGATGACGATACCAACGTGCAGTCGCATGCCCGCCATGATTTTCGGCAGCACCGCTGCATCCGGCACAGGCTCGGATTGCGGCCAGCCAAAGGCGAGGGGGTCTTTCATCGGCCCTTCGATCATCATCGAGACGATGAGCACGGCAACAAAGTTCAACAGTAGTGTCGTCACCACTTCATCGACACCGAAGCGCAGGCGAAGTCCGAGCGGAATAAGCAGGAAAATCATGCCCGCAATCGCACCGACCACGAGCAGCAGCGGAATGAGAATAGCGGCTGGAAGCTGCAATTGCGTGCCACAGGCGACGACCGCAAGAGCCCCCATATAGAACTGGCCTTCGGCGCCGATATTCCAGAGTTTTGAGCGAAAGGCGACGGCAGCGGCAAGGCCGGTCAGCATCAGGGGTGTTGCGCGGGTGAGTGTTTCGGTGATCGAAAGCTTGTTGCCGAAAGCGCCGATGGCTATCTGGCGGAAGGATTCCAAAACCGGCGCACCGGCAGCGGCGATCAGCAGACCGGCAAGCACGAATGCGGTCAGGACAGCGATAATAGGTGCGGTCGCCACCAGAGCCATGGGCCGTGTTTCGCGTCGTTCAATACGCATCAATTGAGCCCCTTCTTGGTATTTGTCTGCCACTCGCCAGCCATCATCAGGCCCAGCCTTTGTGCATCGGCTTCTTCCGCGTCGATGGGTGGGGAGAGGCGACCCTTGACAATCGCTTGAACACGATCCGCCAAGCCAATGATTTCATCCAGATCTTCCGAAATCAGCAGAACGGCAGCACCCTTGGCGCGCGCTTCCAGAATGCGGGTGTGGATTGCCGCGACAGCGCCTTCATCCAGCCCGCGTGTCGGCTGCGCTGCAATGAGAATGCGCGGCGCTGTCTCCAGATTGCGGCCCAGAATGAGCTTCTGCATGTTCCCGCCGGAAAGCAGGCGAATGCGGCTGTCGGGCGTTCCGCCACGTACATCGAAATCCTTGATGATGCGGTCGGTAAATTCACGCGCGGCCGTACGGTTGACCAGAAGACCATTGGAGAACTGCGGATCGCGCACGCGTTCAAGCACAGCATTTTCCCAAAGTGTCAGGTCACCGATTGCGCCTTCCGCATTGCGATCTTCCGGAATGCGGCCAACACCTTCCGCCACAAAGCGGCGGGGATCGAATTTGGTAACTGCCTGCCCGAACATGACAAGTGAGCCGCTCGCAGGCTGGCTGAGGCCGGAAACGAGACGCCCGAGCGCTGCCTGCCCATTGCCCGACACGCCAATGATGCCCAGCGTTTCGCCTGCGCGGAGGTGAAAGTCGAGATCGCTGAGGCGTGTCGCACCATCTTCCACGACCGTTACATTCTTTGCTTCCAGCAAGGTTTCGCCGGGCGTAGCTGCTGCACGCGAAGGGCGCGAAACGCGACGGCCAACCATCAGTTCGGCGAGTTCCTCCTTGGAAGTTTCGGAAGCCTTGCGCTCAGCGACAAGCTTTCCACCGCGCAGGACGACAACGCGGTCGGCTGCCGACATGACTTCATGCAGCTTGTGCGAGATGAAGATCAGCGACAGCCCCTGACGTGCCATTTCTTTCAGTGTCGCAAACAGGTTTTCGGCTTCCTGCGTGGTCAGAACGGCGGTCGGCTCGTCGAGGATCAGAATGTCGGCGTCGTTATAAAGCGCTTTCAGGATTTCCACGCGCTGTTGCTCGCCCACCGAGAGATCGCCAAGCCGTGCATCGGGATCAACCTGCAGGCCAAAGCGTCCGGCGATGTCGGCAATCTTGGTGCGCGCGGGTCCATGTGCCGATTTAAGTTTCCAGAGGCTTTCAGTGCCGGTGATGATATTTTCAAGCACTGTGAGGTTGGGCGCGAGCGTGAAATGCTGGTGCACCATGCCCACACCCGCATCGATGGCAGCGCGCGGCTTGCCTTGCGGGATTTCCTCGCCCTTGACGAAGACGCGGCCCTCATCCGGCACATAATGGCCGAACAGGATGTTCATCAGCGTGGTTTTACCTGCACCATTCTCGCCAAGAAAAGCGAGGATTTCGCCGCGCTCAAGCTTCAGCGAAATATCGTCATTGGCGGTAAGCTGGCCAAATCGCTTGGTGATGTTTTGCAGTTCAAGAACGGTCGTGGTCATATGTTCAACCCCGCAACGGGAAATCTGTGCTGCCAGCGCTGATCCTCCTCCAGACGCTGGCCAAGGTTCAGAAGCAGCCGGTCAGCGCCCATTGGCGCCACGAGCTGCAAGGCGACCGGCATGCTGTTGGCGTCGGTTCCAAAGGGAAGCGAGAGCGCCGGGAAACCGGAAATATTCGCTAGCGCCGCATAAGGCGCGAAGGCATTCATCTTCTGCCAATGCGCATCGACATCGCCGTGATCCATGGGAAAGGAACCGAGTGGCATCGGCCCGCGCGCGAGCATAGGCGTAATCAGCACGTCGATGTCGCGGAAAATCTGCCAGAGCATATGTGCGGTGCTGACGGCTCCGTTCATGGCGCGGTAAAGCGCGGTGGCTTCCATGCGCCGCCCGCGCTCCGCAACCGCACGGGTAAGCGGTTCAAGCCTGTCTTCATCAAGCGCCAGAAAGTCAATTGCAGCCGCGAGATTGACGGAAATGATACGGTCGAAAGCGCGTGCGCTGGAAGCGATCAGCGGGCCGAATTCCGAAGCCGGAATTTCACGGATTGTATGACCTTGTGCATCCATGAAATGCGCTGCATCGGCCACAACCTGCAAGCGCTCCGATGTGATTGGATAGTTTGCAAGATCGCCGGTCACGATGCCCACACGAAGGCGCTCCGGCAAATCACCTGCCTGCATTGCCGGGTCGGGCAGAAAGCCTTCTGTTTTGCCTTCGACAAGCGGCAGAAGCGCTTTCGCATCACGGACGGAGCGACAGAGCGCAAATTCGCTCGCAATGCCTGCAAGATAATTGCCGAAATGCGGACCCGCTGGCATGGCGCCACGGCTTGGTTTCAGGCCGACAAGACCGCAGGTTGCGGCGGGTACACGGATGGAGCCGCCAGCGTCGGTGGCGTGCGCAATTGCGACTATCCCGGCTGCGACGGCTGCCGCCGCTCCGCCGGATGACCCGCCGGGTGAAACCGTTTCATCGAAGGGATGGCGTGCAGGTGGGGCTCCCGCTGGCTCGCTCGCAAGCGCCAAGCCGAATTCTGGCACGGTGGAGGTGCCAAAAAAGTTGAGTCCGGCTGCGCGCAGCCTGCGACCGAGTTCGGAATCCATCTGCGCTGAGGCATTGAGAAATGCCTGTGAGCCGAGCCGGATCGGCAGACCGGCACAGGGGCCGCCCAGATCCTTGAACAGGGAGGGAACGCCCGCAAAAGCCGCCCTGGATGGCGCGGCATCGAATGCAATGGAACCGGCACGGCCCAGATCGCGATCGAGATATGCAATGGCGCCCAATGGGCGCCATTTTTCTGCTGCGTCGAGAGCGGCATCCATGGCCTGTTCGGCACTGAGGATTCCTTCCGCAATCGCCTGCGCGAGCGCGGTTGCATCCTGCTGGTTCATGTCGATTGCCACGATGTGCTTGCCCGTCCTGAGAGGTTACTTCGGTTCGGCTGGGTTCGGCTTGTACTCGAACTTGCCTTCCTTCAGTTCCACACGACGGGCTTCCATCTTGGCTTCTGCTTCGGCAGGGGCAATGCCCTTGACGTAGATGATGTCGTTGCCGCCTTCCTTCATCAGGCTGAACGGCGTGTAATCCTTGCCGGTTGCCTGGCTGGCCTTCACGTCGGCGATAGCCGCATTGAGGATCGGGCGGAAATTCCAGATCGCATTGGCAAAGACCGTATCGGGATAGCGCGGCGTATAGTCGATCAGCGAGCCGATGGCCTTGATGCCGCGTTCCTTGGCGGCGTCTGCCGTGCCGATGCGCTCGCCGAACAGGATGTCCGCGCCAGAGTCGATCTGGGCAAGACCGGCTTCACGTGCTTTTGGCGGGTCGAAGAAGGTGCCGATGAACGACGCGATGAACTTCGCGTCAGGCCGGGTTTCCTTCACGCCGTCCTGAAAGGCATTGATGAGCATGTTGACTTCCGGGATCGGCACGGCACCGACCGAGCCGAAGGTGCCGGACTTGCTCATAGCGCCTGCCAGCATGCCTGCGAGATAGGCAGCCTCGAAGTTCCAGGTGCCGAAAACACCGAAATTGTCGCCCTGCGGCTTGCCCGAGGAGCCCATGACGAAAGCCGTCTTCGGATAATCGCCTGCCACCTGGCGCGCTTCGCGTTCGACGGCATAGGATTCGCCGACGATCAGCTTGATGCCCTGTTCGGCATATTCGCGCATGGCGCGGGGGTAGTCGCTCGCCGAAACGCCTTCGGAGAAGACATATTCGATGACGCCTTCGTCATTGGCCTGCTTCAGTGCATCGTGGAGACGCGAATTCCACGCGTTTTCGACTGGCGAGGCGTGGATGCCTGCTACTTTCAGCTTTTCATCGGCAGCAAAGACGCGGGTGGTGATTGCCGTTGCGCCCAGTGCTGCAGACATTGCGAGAATGTCGCGACGGGTAAAGTTCGGTGTTTTGATGATTTTTGTCATTTGGTCAGGGACCCCTCATGTGTGTTTTCGGCGCGTGGGTGCGCGCAGCCGGTTGCTTCGTTTTGACGTGCGGATTTCATGAGCAACGATTTCCATCATTGCCCAAACCACCTTTAATTCAAGAAGATTCTAAAGCTGGCCGACTGGCGCGTAGTCTGCTCCGTCAACCGAAGACGGACGGCCTTCGAGGTTGAGGCGGCTTATGCGCTGCGGAGTTTCGGCGATGACCTTGCCGCGCTTCACGACTTTGAGGCGGTTTGCCTTGAGGCGCAGCGCTTCAATCGGGTCGCGTGCCTGCAGCACCACGAAGTCGGCATTGCAGCCTTTTGCAAGGCCATAGCCTTCGAGGCCCAACGCCTTGGCGGAATTGACGGTGAGCGCGTCGAAAACCTGCTTCTTGCCTTCGATGGAGGTCATTTGTGCGACATGGATCGCCATGTGGCCGACTTCCAGCATGTCGCCGGAACCCATGGAATACCAAGGGTCCATCACGCAGTCATGGCCGAACGCGACATTGATGCCAGCAGTCATCAGTTCCGGCACGCGGGTCATGCCGCGGCGCTTCGGATAGGTGTCCGCACGGCCCTGAAGCGTGATGTTGATGAGCGGGTTCGGAATGGCATTCATCTTTGCTTCCGCAATCAGCGGAATGAGCTTCGAGACGTAATAATTGTCCATGGAATGCATGGAGGTCAGATGCGAGCCGGAAACGCGACCCTGCAGGCCAAAACGCACGGTCTGCGCGGCCAGCGTTTCGACATGGCGCGACATCGGATCATCGCTTTCGTCGCAATGGATATCGACCGGCAGGCCGCGTTCGGCGGCGATACGGCAGAGTTCTTCCAGCGAGGCTGCGCCATCGGCCATGGTGCGCTCAAAATGCGGAATGCCGCCGACGACATCGAGCCCCATATCGAGCGAGCGGTTGACGAGATCAACCGCGCCCGGCGAACGATAGTAGCCGTCCTGCGGGAAGGCTACAAGCTGAAGGTCGATGTAAGGCTTCACCTTCTCACGCACTTCGATCATCGCTTCAGCGGTGAAGAGGCGCGGATCGCTGACATCGACATGGCTGCGGATTGCCAGCAGGCCCTGCGAAACGGCCAGATCGCAATAACGCAGCGCGCGCTCGACCATGGCCTCAACGGTCAGTATCGGCTTTAGTTCGCCCCACAGCGCGATACCTTCCAGTAGCGTGCCGGAACGATTGAGGCGCGGCAGGCCGAGCGACAGAGTCGCATCCATATGGAAATGCGGGTCGACGAAAGGTGGGGTTACGAGCCGGTCGGTCGCATCGATTTCCTGCGCCGCCTGATGTTCCTCCTTGGAGGGCACGATATCGGCAATCTTGCCGTCCTTGACCAAAATGTCCTGCTTCTCGCGACCGTCGGGGAGATTGGCGTTTCTCACGATCAAATCGAACATCGGCAAGACCTTTCATCTGGATATGCAAGAACAGAGCTCAAAAATATGGGCTCATTTTTCAATTGCCTTATACCCTATATCCAGTGGGCGCAATGCCAGGGGAAGCTGGAAGGGGTCGTCATCCTCAATGGAAAATGCTAGGCCCCGAAATCATCTTTGCAGGATTGCCATGTTCACGATTAGTCGCGTCGAAACCTATAGTCAGGAGATTAAGAAAAGTCGGTTTCTGGCCATTGCTGCGCCTGTGGCGAGCGAGCAGGCGGCGAAGGACTTTTTGAGCGAGCATTCCGACCTGTCGGCAAGCCATAATTGCTGGGCCTGGCGCATGGGGCAGAACTACCGTTTCAGCGACGATGGCGAGCCGAGTGGCACGGCAGGAAAGCCGATCCTGCAGGCAATCGACGGCCAGCAACTCGATAATATTGCAGTTGTGGTCACGCGCTGGTTTGGCGGCATTCTTCTGGGAAGCGGCGGCCTGATGCGCGCCTATGGCGGCACGGCTGCAACCTGTCTGCGACAGGCGGAGAAAACAGAAGTTATTCCGCTGGTCGGATTTCAGTTCGCCTGCGATTTTTCAGATCATGCGCTGCTGAAAGCCCGTCTGACAGCGGTGGAAAACCTTACCATAGCGCAAGAGAACTTCACCGGCACCGGCGTGGAGATCGCGGGCACCATGCCCATTGCCATGCGGGATGAACTATCCCGCCTCGTTACCGATCTGACGCGCGGCAAAACGATTATCGCATTTGATGACTAGATCATGCCGCTCGTATATTGCTGACGCTTGTTCTCATACATCAGCAGATCGGCGCGCTTGGCAACGGTTTCCAGCTTTTCGCCCGGCATGCTGGTTGCAGAGCCGATGGAAAGATTGAGCTTGAGCTGGGAATAATACTGGTTGTTGATTTCGACCAGCCGCTGAATGTCATCGACCATTGCCTCGGCGCCGCGCTCATCCACATAAGGCAGCACAACTGCGAATTCGTCGCCGCCGATGCGCGCCGCATGGCCCGGCTGCTTCACCGCTTCATTCAGCACTTCGCCGATGCGCCGTAGCAATCCATCGCCTGTCGCATGCCCCCATTGGTCATTGGCGGCCTTTAGGCCGTTGAGATCGATGATGATGACCGAAACGGGCGTATGGCCCTTCCGCTCAAGCCGGTTAAGCTCGTCGACATAATAGGCGCGATTGTGAAGCTTGGTCAGAACGTCGTGTTTGCCCAGATATTCCAGATAGGCTTCTGCCTTCTTGCGCGCAGTGATATCGGTCAGCGCGATCTGCACCAGAGACCAGTCCGTCTCATGTCCCGGCAGAACGGAGAATTGCAGAAGCACATGCCTTTCGGAGCCGTCGAGCGCGTAGTTCACTACTTCGCGGCGCTGGAACAGGACACCGTTCCACAGATCAATCAACTGTTCGCGGAACGATGATTCCATCTCGTCCTTGAAGATGTGCGGCAGGTTCTGCAGCAGCGTCTTCTTGTCGGATGCGAGGAAGAGGGCAGTTGTCTCGGTGTTAACTTCGAGAACCCGGATTTCGCTCATGCACTGACGTACGAATTCCGGATGCACGTCGGTAAATACCCGAAAATCAACGATGCCGCGCTGGCGCACATCGTCCATCAATTGCTTGATGCGGCTGAAATCCTCGACCCAGAGCGACACGGGCGAATGTTCGAAAAGGCCCTGCGCGTGCTGCTTGTGGCGGTCCTGTTCGCGGCGGGCGTCCTCGCGGGCGGTAACATCCTCGATGGAAAGCAGCACCCGCTCCCAGGTGTGCTCATAACCGGGAAGCACGACGCCCTTGAGCTGTATGTCGAGCCGCTTGCCGCCAAGCGAATAGTTGATGGTATCGCTTGAGAAGGCATTACCGCCATTCCAGAGCTGGACCATCTCGTCGATATGCGGGTCCAGCATGTCGTCGCGAAACACGCGCTCAAGATTGGCGACCAGATGGCTGACGCTGTCCGCCTCGAAAAGCGAAAGCGTCTTGCGGTTGACCTTCAAAACCCGGATATGGCTGGTGCAGATGCGAAGCCGGGTCGTGTCTTCGTGCAGGAATGCCTTGAGATCGGTAACGCCAAGCGCGCGCCATTCTTCGAACTGCTTGCGCAGGCCGCTATAATCCTCAAGCCACAGGGAAATTGGCGCAAGGTCAAAAATATTGGCGCTGTCGCTCAAGGCAGACTCGATATTCATGGATTTCCCGCTCTACCATTGGCTTCCCGCATTTCCGAAACCGAGACGTTCGGAATATGCGCTCAAACCGGATTCTCTTTTCCCATCGGGAAAAGCCGCGATGGTTTATTGGGAGCGCGTTATATTACGAGCGGCTCAGATAAACTAGAGGTTTTATTGTTCTGCAACTTCGCTTTCTACGCAAAACACAAAGGGCGGCTCCCAAAGGTGCCGCCCCTGTTCATATATAGGTCGCTATCAATTCTCGATCGGCAGCCGATGGCGTACGAGCGTGGTCCAGTATGAGCAACCCCAGGCGATGACATCGTCGTTGAAGTCATATTTGGGGTGATGGAGATTGGCACTCGGGCCGTTGCCGATATTGATCATCGCGCCCGGCACTTCGTTCAGCATGAAGGCAAAGTCTTCACCGCCCAGCGTCGCCGGCATGTCGCGCGTCACACGGTCGGCGCCTGCAACTGCATCGGCAGCGATTGCCGCCAGTTCCGTTTCGCGCTCGTGATTGACGGTGACCGGATAGCTGCGCTGATAATCGAGCGTGGCCTTGGCGCCGAAAGCATCGGCAATGCCCTGCACGGCGCGGGTAAGCTTCTCCTCGATATGGTCACGCACTTCCTCGCGAAGCGTACGAACCGTGCCGGTCAGCCGGATTTTCTGCGGAATGACGTTGAACGCGTCGCCACCCTGAATGGTGGTGATCGAGATCACCGCGGAATCCAGCGGGTCGATGGTGCGTGCCGTCAGCGTCTGGATTGCCTGAATGAGCGCTGCGGTGACGGGAATGGGGTCTATGGTCTGGTGCGGCGAAGCGGCATGTCCGCCAACACCCTCAATGGTGATGTCCAGAACATCGACCGATCCCATGATCGGGCCGGAATTGATGGTGAAATGACCGACTGCGAGGTTTGGACGGTTGTGCATGCCGTAAACTTCGTTGACCGGCCAGCGCTTGAACAAACCGTCGTCGATCATCGCCTTGGCACCAGCGCCACCTTCTTCGGCAGGCTGGAAGATCACGATGACTGTGCCGTCGAAAGCGCGGCTTTGCGCCAGCTCGCGGGCAGCGCCCAGAAGCATGGTCGTATGGCCGTCATGGCCGCAGGCGTGCATCTTGCCCGGCACTTTTGACGACCATTCAGCGCCGGTTTCTTCGAGGATCGGCAGTGCGTCCATGTCGGCGCGCAGGCCGATGGCGCGACCCGAGCGGTTCGACTGGCCACGAATGACGCCGACGACGCCGGTGCGCCCGATACCAGTCACGACCTCATCGACGCCAGCGGCGCGCAGCGCTTCGGCAACTTTTTCGGCAGTCCGGTTCACATCGTAAAGCAGCTCGGGGTTTTCGTGCAGGTCACGACGGAACGCGACGAGTTCGTCAAGCTGGTTCGATGTCCAGTTTTCAACCGGCATGTCAGGCTCCTTTTGTGTTGTCTTCAGTCTTGTCGAGGCGGTAGCGGAAATCGCAGTGGCTTGCGCCCTTCATGATGGTCTGCGAGCGTTCCAGCTTCATTTCGGGATTGTAGCCGATGCAGAAATCGCCATCGCGATTGCAGGACAGCAGGTGACCGATATGGCCAAGACCCATCTCGCGGTACATTTCCGAATAACGGCAGCGCGTAACGTTGAAATCGAAATGATCTTCGCCTTGCGAAATCACGTCGATCTCCAGCGCGTTTTCCTTCGTCCATAGCGGCTGGATATCGGCAAAGTCCTGTATTGTCGGCGTGCGACCCAACTCATCGGCAAAGCTCTTGCCCTGTTCGATGGCCGAGCGGCTGACTGCTTCGCCGATTGCAGCCTGCGCTTCTTCTTCGCCGGAACGTTCGCGAATAACTTCGTAGACGTTCTTGAGAACCAGCGCTTCAATGCGGCGACGTTCGAGAATTGACATTTGATTCATGGACCTGACCTTTCACATGAACGTTGAATGAGATGAGTTAGAGATTGGGCTCGGAGAGATCCTTGCGCCGAAGCCATGCGAGATAGAACGGCGCGATCTTCCGCGCGACTTTATGAAAAGGCAGTGGTGCCGGTTCCGAGACGGGCAGGGCAAGCTCCTGCACAGGCTCGCCATCGAGCGCCCGTGCGAATTCACGCCCGAGCGATGTGCCAAGCGCAACACCGCGCCCGTTGCAGCCGATCCATGCCCAGCCATTGGGGCCGAGCTGATGAACGCGCGGGAAACGATCCCATGTCATGCCGATATAACCGCTCCACACATGGGTGATTTCTGGTTCGCCAAGTGCGGGGAAAGCTTCCGCCATGTTACGCGCTGTCTTGCGCTTGACGCGTTCGGCGATGTTGAAATTCCCCATCACCACGCCGCCGGTAATCAGCCGGTTGCGGGCATCGTAGCGGAAGAAGCGCAGATCGCCGCGCGTATCGGAAACCGCCTGCCGTCCGGGCAAAATCGTCGCCCGCAGATTATCGCTGACGGGCGCGGTCGCCATCTGCCACGAGAGTACCGGCACGATGGTGCGGGCTAGGCGCGGGGCAAGCCCTTCGCGCAGCTCGCCGGTATAGGCGTTGGTGGCGAGCAGAAAGCCCTTGGCACGCACCGTCGCGCCCGCGGTCTTGACCTCCCAATGGTCGCCCACCTGGGTATAGGAGGTGACCGGGCTTTGCTCGTGAATGATTGCACCGTGGCGTTCGGCTGCGGCTGCAAGTCCGCGCGCGAAAGCCAGCGGATTGATATGGCCGCCGGTCGGGTTGAACATGCCGCCATACCAGAAATCAGTGCCGAGCAATTGCGATGTGGCCGCTCGGTCAAGAAATTCTGCTGGAAAGCCGAACCGCTTCCATGCATCCACGCGGGTTTGCGAAAGCTTCACCCTGCCCGGCGAATGGGCGGGCTGAAACCAGCCGTTCTGCTCGGCCTCGGCTTCGATATTTTCATCACGCACGATGGAGAAAAGAATGTCGGCACTATTGCCGATCAGTCTGGCAAAACGTTCACCCGAAGCGCCATAGCGCTTGGCAATGGCATCCGGTTCGGCAGACGTCATCGTCGGGATGACCTGTCCGTTGTTGCGTCCCGATGCACCCCAGCCGACGGCGTTTCCTTCCAGAAGGATGACGCGCTTGCCGCGTTTGGCCAGATGGAGCGCTGCCGAAAGTCCCGTAAAGCCGCCACCGACGATGGCGACATCGGCTTCCGCGTCATTGGCCAGCGGCTTTGCAGGTGTGCGGGCAGGGGCGGTGGCAGCCCAGATGGATGGTGGAAAGACTATCTTCTGCATGGCTCTAGGCATTTTCCAAACGAGGTGGCGTCCAGCCCTTGCCGGGAATGGAGGCAAGCAGGCGCTGTGTATATTCATGTTGCGGGTTGGCGAAGACTTGCGCTGTCAGACCTGCTTCGGCGATCTCGCCCTTCGACATGACGATGATGCGGTCGCAGAGCTGGGCTGCGACACGCAAATCGTGCGTTACGAAAAGCAGCGACAGGTTGAGACGTTCGCGGAGGTCGGCAAGAAGACGCAGAACCTGCGCCTGTACCGAGACATCGAGCGCCGACACCGGTTCGTCCGCGACGATGATGCGCGGCTCCAAGGCGAGTGCACGGGCGATGCCTATACGCTGGCGCTGTCCGCCCGAGAACTCATGCGGAAATCGGTCGGCGGCAGCGGGCGATAGTTCGACCAGTTCCAGCAATTCCCGCGCTTTCGCATGGGCCTGTTCCTTCGGCACGCCATGGACAATCGGACCCTGCGCAATCAGGTCAACGACACGGCGGCGCGGGTTGAGCGAGGCCATCGGGTCCTGAAAGACCATCTGGATGTCCTTGCGCATGGCCCGCACTTCCCGCGGACTGGCGCTCAGAAAATCCCTGCCATTCACATCGACCTTGCCGCTATCGGCTTCCAGCAGACGGGTGACGATGCGCGAAACGGTTGTCTTGCCCGACCCGCTTTCGCCTACAACGCCGAGCGTTTCGCCCTGACGCAGCTCGAACGAAAGGTCCTTGACGGCAGGAACGGCACTTCTTTTGCCGGTGAGCAAACCGCCGCGCGCCTTGAAGGTTTTGCGTAAAGCGCTCGCCTTGAGGATGACCGGCTGGGCATCCACAGATGGCTTCGGTTCGGGCGGAGTGAGGGCTGGAACCGATGCGATCAGCGCCTTTGTGTAAGCGTGCTGCGGATGGTTCAGCACTTCATTTGCCGGACCTTCCTCAACCAGTTCTCCAAGCCGCAGCACGGCAACGCGGTCGGCAATTTCCGCCACTACGCCGAAATCATGCGTGATGAACAGAATGCCGGTATCGTGTTCGCGTTGCAGGTCGCGGATCAGTTTCAGGATTTGTGCCTGCGTGGTCACGTCGAGCGCCGTGGTCGGCTCGTCGGCGATGATGAGGCGCGGTTTCAGGATCAGCGCCATGGCAATCATGACACGCTGGCGCTGTCCGCCGGAAATCTGGTGCGGATAGGCGTTATAAGCGGATTCCGGGGCCGGAATTTTCACCTCTGCCAACATATCGAGCACGGCGGCGCGGCGCTCCTTGCGACCGAGCTTCGTGTGCAGGCGCAACACTTCATCAATCTGCCAGCCGACTGTCTTCTGCGGGTTGAGCGCGGTCATCGGCTCCTGAAAGATCATGCCGATGCGGTCGCCGCGCAGCCTCTTCATGTCGGCTTCGCTCAGCGAATAGAGATCGGTGCCTTCAAGCCTGATCGTGCCGTGGGTTACGCGGACATGCGGTTCCGGCAGAAGACGCATGATCGCGCCCGCTGAAAGCGATTTTCCGGAGCCGCTTTCGCCAACGAGGCAGACGATTTCACCGGGATTGATGGTCAGCGTCAGGTCCTGCAAGGCGTAAGGACGGTCGGCGCCCTTCGGCAGCGCGATTTGCAGGTTTTTGATTTCGAGAACGGGTGCGGCGGTCATTATTTCTTCTGCCTCGGATTAAGCGCGTCGTTCAGGCCTTCGCCGAGCAGGCTGAAGGAAAGAACGGTGAGCAGAATGGCGATGCCGGGAATGACCGAGCAGAACCAGTCGGTGCGCAGCACGGCGCGACCCTGGCCGATCATGTTGCCCCAGCTTGCATAGTTCGGATCGCCGAGACCAAGGAAGGCGAGAGCGCTTTCCATCAGGATGGAGGTGGCCATCACCACCGATGCGAAGACGATCACCGGCGGAAGGGCATTCGGCAGGATTTCGCGAAAGATGATCGAGGCATTGCCAACACCGAGATTACGCGCAGCATCAATGAATTCGCGCTTGCGCAGCGCCAGAAATTCGGCGCGCACCATGCGGGCAGGCGCGGTCCATGACACGATGCCGATGCAGATGATGATGTTTTCGATCGATGACCCGAAGATTGCCACCAGTGTCAGAAGCAGAACGAAGCTTGGAACGGTCTGGAAGGCTTCGGTGATGCGCATCAAAACGTCATCTACCCAGCCGCCATAATAGCCGGCGAGCGCGCCGATCACGATGCCGATGATGATCGAGATCAAGGTTGCGACGACGCCAATCAGCAACGAGATGCGCGCGCCATGGAAGATGCCTGCCATGATATCGCGCCCGAGCTGATCGGTGCCAAGCGGCGTTGCAGCATTGACGAATGGCCAGACGAGCGGATCGCCAGCGCGCCGCAGCGGGTCACCGGGCGTAATGACATCGGCCAGCAGCGCAATCAGGACCACGGCGACAAAGAGGATAAGGCCCAGCACGGCGGCGCGGTTGCGGCTGAAACGCTGCCACAGAATTTTTGTACGCGAGACCTGCGGGCGGGTGAGGGAGAGGTCCTGTGAAGTCATGACAGTTCGATCCTGGAATCAAGCCGCGCATAGATGAGATCGGTGATGAAATTCACGATCACCACCAGCACCGAGCACAGGAAGATGATGCCCATGAGGGTGTTGAGGTCGCGCTTGATCACGGAGGTGTAGGCAAGCTGACCGAGGCCGGGCAGCGAGAAGATTGTCTCGATCACGACGGAGCCGCCAAGCACGGTCGAGAACTGTAGTCCGAGCAGCGTGACGACAGGCAGGAATGCGTTGCGCATGATGTGATGAAACATCAGCCTTGCACCGCTGGCGCCCTTGGCTCGTGCGGTACGAACATAATCGAGGTCGGCCACTTCCAGGACGCTGGTGCGCATCAGGCGCATGTAGAATGCAAGATAGATGAGCGAAAGCGCCGTCGTCGGCATGACGAGGTGCACGGCAATATCCCAGACATTCTTCCAGCCGGTATAAAACCCGGCAATCGTCTTGTAACCGCCGACCGGCAGCCAGCCGAGCTTGACGGAAAAGATGAACATCAAGATGAGGCTGAGAAAGAAGCTCGGCATGGCATAGAAAACAAGACCGAGTGTGGAAATTGCATTGTCGGTCAGGGAATATGCCTTGCGCGCCGCAAAAGCCCCAAGCGCAATGCCGAAAATGAAGGCCACCGAAAGCGAGGAAACCATGAGCAGGAGGGTCGGCACAAGGCGGGCCATCAGCACATCCAGCACCGGCTGCTCGTAGACATAGGACCAGCCGAAATCGAACTGCGCCAGCTTGGTCATGTAAATCCAGAGCTGTGTCCAGACCGGCTGGTCGAGGCCGTATTCGGTGCGCAGATTGGCGACGAATTGCGGATCTGCACCGCCCATGTCGCCGACAAGTGCGTCCACGGTATCGCCGGGCGCGAGCTTGATCAGCAGGAATGACCCGATCATGATGAGAAGAATGACGGGGATCGCCTGCAAGATGCGCCGCAGCGCAAAAGTCAGGATCGGGGGCAGGGGCATTGCGGGTTATCCTGCAAGATATTCATTTCAGCATTCATGAAACTGGGGAACCGCTGCCGGATGACCGGCAGCGGCTGGTATTGCTTATTGATCGATCCACAGATCGTACCAGCTTGAAGAATCCCAGCGTGGCGTGTTGTGGTGGTTCTTCAAGACCTTGTTGGTCACGCCGACGAACGGATGTTCGATGGCGAAGATGACCGGCAGGTCCTTCATCTCGAGCTGCTGGATCTGGTGATAGAGATCGGCGCGCTTGGCCGGATCGAGCTCGCTCGCAGCCTTGTCGATCAGGCTGTCCATTTCGTCGGACTTGTAGTCGAACTGGTTGGACCATGCCGTGCCGACAGGAGCGCCGGAGCGCAGCCAGACGGTCGTGGAGACAGCCGGATCGGAGCGGAACTGATGCCAGCCGCTTGCCGTGTCGAAGTCATGATCGCGATAGACGCCGTTCAGGAAGCCCGGTGCGTCATTGGTGAGAATTTCGACGTCGATGCCGACTTCCTTCATTGCCTGCGCATAATATTCAGCCCAGAGCTGCGTATATTCACCCCATGGCGCCGGGCGATGGCGCAGCTTGAAGCGAATGCCGTTCTCCTTGACTGGATAGCCGGCTTCGTCGAGCAGCTTCTTGGCCTTTTCCACGTCATACGGATAGGTCTGGACCTGATCCGTATAGTTGTCGCCACCGGCGCTCGGGATTGGGCCACGGCCCGGCTTGGCATAGCCGCGCATGATCGTCTTGATCGCGAAATCGATGTCGAGCGCGTGATAGATCGCCTGACGAACTTTCAGATTGGCAAGGATCGGATTGCGCAGGTTGAACTCGATGGTCGAGTGGGCAACGTTGTTCTCAAAACCCTTGGTGCCGGTGTCAAAGCGGCCATCCTTCTGGAGGCGCTCGGTATCCGACATGGAAATGCCATTGAAGGCGGTTTCCATCATTTCACCGGCTTCAAGCGCTGCGGCAGCCGCTGCCTTGTCCGGCATGAAACGCCAGACGATGCGGTCGAGATAAGGATATTCCTTGCCGCGCCAGTAGTCGTCATTGCGCTCGGCAATGATGTGCTGGCCGCGCTCATATTCGACGAACTTGAACGGTCCCGTGCCCACCGGCGCGGCGTTGTATTTGTTCTTGAGAATATCAGTGCCTTCATAAAGATGCTTAGGCACCGGATGGCCGAGATCAGGCATGGCTGCGACGAGCAATTCCAGCGGCATCGGCTTGGAATAGCGGAACACTGCTGTGTAAGGATCAGTGCAATCGACAGCTTCGAGATTGGCCTGAAGCGTGGTCGAATAGTTGAGGAGTTTCTTCCAGAGGTTCATCGCGCTGAACGAAACGTCATCGCAACTGAAAGGCTGTCCGTCATGCCAGCGCACATTCTCGCGCAGCTTGAAGGTGATGGCCTTGCCGTCTTCCGAGGACGACCAGCTTGTGGCCAGAACCGGCACATAGCCCTCATAGGTGCGGTCGATCAGCGGCTCCATGATGCGGCCGGTGATCTGATAGACGCCGGTAGAGGCGCGCAGCGCAGGGTTAAGGACACCCTGCTCGGTGTTCATATGGACGATGACAGTGCCGCCGCGCTTCACTTCTTCGGCGTGCGAAGACGCCGTCGCAAGCGAAAACGCCGCAAGAAACAGGCCAAGGCCAGCTTTTCTGATATGCATTCTCTGTTCCCCTGAAGGACGTTGAGGGAGGGCTTTCCAGCCTCTTTTCCCGCACGTCCCAATATTGTTCAAGCCCCTGAAATCGCAACGGAATGCTACCTCAGAGGGTCTTTCTTGTATGCAAGCATTGATATGCTAGAATCCGTGGCGATAATGTCAAGATAAACTAATATGTCGGGCAAAATTGGTAAAATTTCTCGACCAGCCTGCGTTAATAAATGTCGATTTTCTACGACGGAGTTTGTTGATGAGCCAGAATTCCCCCGAGCAGAACGCAAACTCGGGTAAAAATGACCGCGGTGCTGTCTGGATTACCGGTGCCGGGTCCGGCATCGGCGCTGCCATGGCGCGACGTTTCGCGCATGAAGGCTGGCGGGTCGCGCTGACGGGCCGCAAGGCAGATGCGCTTGCCGCGATTGCCGAGGAAATCGTCTCCAGTGGCGGCGAGGCGCAGATATTTCCAGCCGATGTTCTCGACCGTGAGGCCGTGGCCGCGACCGTTGGGGCAATCGTCGAATGGGCAGGTCGTATCGATGTGCTCTGCAACAATGCCGGTCTCAATATTCCGCGCCGTAGCTGGGCGGATATTGATTTCGATTCATGGGACGATGTCATCGACATCAACATCAAGGGAGCGATCAACGTCATCGCGGCTGCCCTGACGCCTATGCGCGCGCAGGGCGGTGGGTTGATGATCCACACATCGTCATGGGCAGGGCGGTTCTCGTCTCCCGGCGGCGGCGTTCCCTATGGTGCGTCCAAACATGCGCTCAACGATCTGAGCGCCAGCCTGAATGCGCAGGAAGGGCCGAACGGCATCCGGTCGACCGTGCTGTGCCCCGGCGAGGTGGCGACGCCGCTTCTTGCGCGTCGTCCGGGCTTCGATCTCTCCCGCATGGATGATGTCATCCAGCCCGAGGATATGGCTGAAACCGCGCTCTATGTTGCCAATATGAATCCCAAGGTTACGATCCACGAGATCGTTCTGGCTCCGACTAAGAAATAAAAGGAAGTTTTGCATGTCTCATCCGGTTAAAGGCGTCGATCATATTTTCCTGCTGGTCGGCGATCTTGAGAAAAGTGCCGAGCAATATCGCCGCTTCGGATTTACGCTGAGCCCGCGCGGCCTTCACAGCAAGGAGAAGGGCACCGGCAACTACACCATCATGTTTCCGGAAGATTATTTCGAGCTGCTCGGAATCGTCGCCGAGACGCCGGGCAATCTGCATCAGCGTGAGAAACTGGCAGCGCAGGGCGAAGGCCTTCATGCCATTGCTTGCCGCATCGACAATGCACGCGATGCCAAGGCGGAACTGGGCGCACTTGGCATCAAGACCGGCGAGGTTGGCGCGTTTCAGCGTCCGGTAGAACTGCCCGGCGGCGGCGAGGGTGTTGCGGCTTTTGAAACGATGTCTTTCTCGGAAAGTGAAGTGCCGCAGGGCATGGTGTTCATGTGCCAGCACAAGACCCGCGAAACGGTCTGGCTGCCGGAACTGATCGAACACGCAAATGGTGCAAATGGCCTTTCCGCCATTGTTGCCATTTCATCCGATCCCGAAACTGCGGCCAAAGGCTTTGCGCGCCTGTTCGCGGACGGAAAGGCAGAGGCGCAGGATGGCGGCTGGAAGGTTTCGACCGGCACGCGTTCGGCTGACATATGGGTTGTGAGTGAGGAGAAAGCCGCTGCAATCTATCCCGGTGTGGATTTTGCCCGGACGCCGGGCAAGGCTTTCGCCGTTCTGCGCATCCGGGTCACTTCGCTGGACAAGGCGCGCAGCGTTCTCGATGCCAACGGGGTTTCCCACGTGAATACATCTGCGGGCATTGCCGTGCTGCCCGAAAATGCCAGCGGCACGGTTCTGGAGTTCTCGGAACAGTAAGGGTTTGAGCAAGCGGGGCCGTGAGGCCCCGCTTTGCTAATCAGCGCGGAAAGCGCTGGTTTTCTTCCAGCACGTTCAGGTCCATATGGTTGCGCATATAGCGCTCGGATGCCTTTTGCAGCGGCTGGTAGTCCCACGGATAATAGGCGCCGTTGCGCAATGCCGGATAAACGACGTGACGACGAGCCTGACTGGCCCGGACGTCGGCATCGTAGCGTTCCAGATTCCAGCGTGTTTCAGCTTTGGCCAGAAGGTCGTCCAGAACGGCTTTGAATTCCGGCAGTCCCGCCAGATTGCGCAGCTCGTCCGGATCATCGGCAAGGTTGAACAGTTGCGGCGGGTCGGCGCGGCAAAGGTTGAGTTTCCAGTCACCATCCCGCAGCGAGACCATCGGCGCGACGGTGCCTTCGGCGGCGTATTCGACCGGAACCGCGCCGCGTTCGGCGGAACCTGAAGCAACACCAGTCAGTGAAACGCCGTCGGTCCACGGCATGATGCCCTTGAGGTCGATCCCGGCAAGGTCGGCCAGTGTCGGCAGAACGTCGAGCGTTGAAGCAGGCGTGTCCACGCGACCAGCCTGCAATTGCGGGGCCGCGATCATCAACGGGACGCGAGCGGAGCCATCGAAGAAGCTCATCTTGAACCACAGGCCGCGTTCGCCGAGCATATCGCCGTGATCGGAAGTGAAGACGACAATCGTGTCATCCGCCATGCTGCAACGCTCGATAACATCGAGCAGGGCGCCGATCTTTTCATCCACATAGGAGATATTGGCGAAATAGGCCTGACGTGCCGTGCGAACCTGTTCGCGGGTCAGGTCGTAATCCTCCGCCTTGCAGGCCCGCAACAGGCGTTCCGTATGCGGGTCGATCTCGCTTTCAGGCAGAGGCGCGATTTTGGGATCCAGTTCGGGAATGCCCTCATAGAGATCGAAGAAGCGCTTGCGTGCTACGTAAGGATCGTGGGGATGCGTGAAGCTGACTGTCAGACACCATGGCCGCTGGTCGTGGCCGCGAGCAAGATCATAGAGCTTTGCTTCGGCCTGATAGGCAACCTCATCGTCATATTCGAGCTGATTGGTGATTTCGGCAGAACCCGCTCCGGTGATCGAACCGAGATTGTGATACCACCAGTCGATGCGTTCACCGGGTTTGCGATAGTCCGGCGTCCAGCCGAAATCCGCTGGGTAGATGTCGGTGGTGAGCCGCTGCTCGAAACCGTGCAGCTGATCCGGCCCGACGAAATGCATCTTGCCGGAAAGCGCCGTCTGGTAGCCAGCGTTGCGAAGGTGATGCGCATAGGTCGGGATTTCAGACGAAAACTCCGCCGCATTGTCATAGACGCCAGTTCGAAACGGCAACTGGCCTGACATGAACGACGCGCGCGCCGGGGCACAAAGCGGGCTCGCGGTGTAGCAGTTGGCGAAACGTGCGGAACGTTCTGCAAGTTTTCTCAGATTTGGGACATGCAGGAACTCGGCCGGGCCGTCCGGAAAGAACGTGCCGTTCAGCTGGTCGACCATGAGAATGAGGATATTCAGCTTTTTCATTGTGCGGGACCGTTGGCAAATGTGGGGACGCGAAACGGCGGGCGCCGGAACGCCCGCCTGCAAACTGCGTGTTGTTCGCGGTCAAAGACCGAGGCTTGACTTGACGGCTTCCACGCCTGGTTCGCCCTTAAATGTGGTGACGCCCGCAAGCCACTTGTCGATCTGGTCCGGATGCGCCTTCAGCCATTCCTTTGCCGCCGCCGGGCCTTCCGCGCCTTCATCCAGAATCTTGCCCATCAGCTCGTTCTCGATATCGACGGTGAAAGTGAGGTTCTTGAAGAAGGTTGCAGCATTGGGGCACTGTGCGGCCCAGCCGGTGCGGCCAAGCGTGTAGACTTCCGCGCCGCCGAAATTCGGGCCGAAATAGTCATCGCCGCCAGCCAGATATTCGATCTTGAGCTTGTTGTTCATCGGGTGCGGCGCCCAGGCCAGGAACACCACCCACGCCTTGTCCTTGTTCTTGCGGTCTACCTGCGCGAGCATGGCCTGCTCGCTCGATTCCACCAGCTTCCAGCCATCGAGCTTGAATTTCTGATCCTCGATGATTTTCTGGATGTTCTGGTTGGCAGGCGCACCCGGCTCGATGCCGTAAATCTCCTTGCCGAATTTGTCGGCATGGGCGGCGAGGTCGGCAAAGTCCTTCACGCCCTCGCTTGCCACATAATCCGGCACGGCCAGCGTGAACTTCGCCCCTTCGAGGTTCTTGACGATGACTTCGGCGGCTTTCGCCTTGTCGAGATCGTCGCGGAACTTCTGCTGTGCGGGCATCCAGTTACCGAGGAAGACGTCAAGATTACCGGTCTTGAGCGCCTCATAGCCGATTGGCACGGACATGGTCTTTACGTCGGGCTTGTAGCCAAGGCCTTCCAGCAGCACGCTTGCGACGGAGTTGGTGGAGGTGATGTCGGTCCAGCCCGGATCGGACAGCCGGATGGTTTCGCAAGCTGCGGGATCGGCAGCGGAAGCCGCTCCTGAAAGCCCCGCCAGTGCCGTGAACGCCAGTGCCGCAATCTTTAAATAGCGCATTTGGTGACCCCTCCTATAGATTAAGACCAGTTATGTCTCGTATTCCTACTTTAAGGAGAACATCATTTAGGCTATGGAAAAACCCATTCATTTTTTATCGAAGCTATAGAAAGTATTTATGGTTTCTCCATCCTGGGACCTTGGCAGCCTCGGCGTTTTCGAAGCGGTGGGGCGATTGGAAAATCTGACCCTTGCAGCGCGTGAACTCGGCATGACGCAACCGGCGGTCAGCTATCAGATAAAACGCATCGAGGAGCGTCTGGGCGTTGCGCTGTTCGCGCGGCGGGCCCGCGGCGTCGAAATATTGCCCGAGGGTCGCATTCTTTATGAGGCCGTGCGCTCCGGTCTCGATGGAATCGATGAGGCGGTGCAGCAGATCAAACGCCGCCAGCGCGCACCGGGACTACGGATCGCGACCGACTATGGCTTCGCGACATTCTGGCTGATGCCGCGTGTTGCGCAGTTTCGCCCGAAACATCCAGAGGTGGATGTGCGCATCACGGCATCATCCATGCTTCAGCCGCTCGACCGGCGTGACGCGGATATTTCGGTGCTGTTCGGCGGTCGCGAGGATTTCCCGAAGGACGCTATCGCTTTCATCGGCGAAAAAGTCGTGCCGGTCTGTTCGCCGACCTATCTTGCCGAGCATGGTCCTTTTCCCGGTGGGAAACGGCTCGGCGCCGCTTCGCTTCTGCATCTGGATACGTTGCAGGGTGATCGCTGGTTCACATGGCAGTCATGGCTTGATGCTATCGATGAAGACATAGAGGACGGCAATTACGGGCTGGTCTTCAATACCTATAATCTGGTGATCGAGGCAGCCATTGCCGATCAGGGCGTGGCGCTTGGCTGGGCGGGGCTGATCGACGGGGCTGTGCAGCGCGGACAGCTTGTTCATGCTTGCGAGGTGTCGCAGACGAGCGACAAGGGTTACTGGCTGGTCTTCAACCCCGATATTTCTGCGGGCGCGCGAAAGCTCGCACTGGAATTGCTGCATGCAGCCGACGGAAGCTGATACTTCAATAGACAAGCTAATTTAGTAAAGTTGATCGCAATCAATGAAATCTGATCCTGATGGGAGTTGACTTGGGGGTGACGGGGCAGGCGCGTGTTCCATATTGCTGATGGGACGCGATGCATTGCCATTCACCAATCACTCAGGAAAGGATGAATCATGTCGGTAAACGGTAAAGTTGCTCTGGTTACGGGCGCAGCACAGGGCATTGGACGCGGTATTGCGCTGCGGTTGGCCAAGGACGGCTTCGATATCGCGCTGGTTGACCTGAAGGCCGACAAGCTGGATGCGGTCAAGAAGGAGGTCGAGGCGCTGGGTCGCAAGGCATCCACCTTCTCTGCCGATGTCAGCAAGCGCGACGATGTCTATGCTGCGATTGACCATGCGGAAAAGACGCTTGGCGGTTTTGACGTCATCGTCAACAATGCCGGTATCGCGCAGGTTCAACCCATAGCCGACGTCAAGCCTGAAGAGGTCGAGCGGATTTTCCGCATCAATGTCGATGGCGTGTTGTGGGGCATTCAGGCAGCGGCTGCCAAGTTCAAGGCACGCAAGCAGAAGGGCAAGATCATCAATGCCTCTTCCATTGCTGGCCATGACGGGTTTGCGATGCTGGGCGTCTATTCGGCGACAAAGTTCGCGGTGCGCGCGCTGACCCAGGCTGCGGCCAAGGAATATGCGAGCGCCGGGATCACCGTGAACGCTTATTGCCCCGGCATTGTCGGCACCGATATGTGGGTCGAGATTGATGAACGCTTCTCGGAAATCACCGGTGCGCCGAAAGGCGAGACCTACAAGAAATACGTGGAAGGGATCGCGCTTGGCCGTGCCCAGACGCCGGACGATGTGGCGGCTCTGGTGTCGTTCCTCGCAAGCCCGGATTCCGACTACATCACCGGTCAGGCCATCCTGACGGACGGCGGTATCGTCTATCGCTGATTGTTCCGGTCCCGCACCCTTCGGGGCGCGGGACGGCTAGTGTGGTGGATTTGAAGTTCCTGTCATTTGCATGGCATCATCGTCCAGGAACTTCAAATCTGCAAACCACACTGGATTCATTGGGTTCCTAGTGTGGCTTTGAATCCAAAATTCGTTCGCAACTCCACTCCAGAGTGATGCGAATTTCGGATTTGCCACACTAGCGTTTACGCTGTTTCACCCTGTGTTAAACTGGCCTTCTTTGAGAGGAAGGGCTGACCATGACACGTCTGACGGCGAAGGATTTCCCGCAAGAGCTTCTCGAACTCTACGATTTCTATGCCCATGGCCGGATAACCAAACGCGAGTTTCTGGATCGGGCCGCAAAATTTGCGGTCGGCACCATGACGGCAACAACCATACTAGCCTCGCTCAGTCCCGATTATGCGATGGCGCAACAAGTCGAATTCACCGATCCAGATATCCATCCTGAATACATCACCTATCCGTCGCCGGAAGGAAATGGGGAGGTTCGAGCCTATCTGGTGAAACCGGCCAAGCTGCAAGGCAAGCTGCCTGCCGTGGTGGTGGTGCATGAAAACCGGGGCCTTAATCCTTATATCGAAGATGTCGCCCGCCGGGTTGCAAAGGCCGGTTTCATCGCGCTTGCGCCCGATGGCCTCACTTCGGTTGGGGGCTATCCCGGTAACGACGACAAAGGCCGCGAATTGCAGCAACAGGTCGATCCGACCAAGCTGATGAACGACTTCTTTGCGGCCGTTGATTTCATGATGAAAAGCGATCTGACAACCGGAAAGGTCGGTATTACCGGCTTCTGCTATGGCGGCGGTGTTGCCAATGCGGCGGCGGTCGCCTTTCCGGAACTCGCAGCCGCCGTGCCTTTCTATGGCAGGCAAGCCCCGGCGGATGAAGTGCCGCGCATCAAGGCGCCGCTCCTGTTGCACTATGCCGAACTCGATACGAACATCAACGAGGGCTGGCCCGCTTATGAGGAAGCCTTGAAAAAGAACGGCAAGACCTACAAGGCTTACATCTATCCGGGCGTCAATCACGGCTTCCATAACGATTCCACGCCACGTTACGATGAAGCGGCGGCGAAGCTCGCATGGGACCGGACAATCGAATGGTTCAAACGCTATCTGGCCTGAAGTTAGAGCATGGCTCCCGAAAGTGGGAACCGGTTTCGGGATGAAGACATGCGTGAAAGCAAACAGATCGAAACGCGCTCTAGGCCTTCGCTTTCAGGGCCTTGAAGATGTTGACGGCGATCACAACGACAATGCCGATCAGGATGGCGAGCACGGCCTGCAGGAAGGAGGTGGCGATCCATTCGAAGGCGGCTGAAAATCGGGTGCCTTCGGTCGGCAGATGCGAGACGATGGAATGGATGAAGGCTTCAACGCTATGGATGCCGATGGAATCCAGCCCGTGTACGATGATGCTGCCGCCGACCCAGAGCATGGCGATGGTGCCGACAGTGCTCAGAACCTTCAATATAATGGGCATGCCCGCAACCAGCCCCTTGCCGAGCTGCCTGCCAAAAGCCGTATGACTGTTGCGCACAAGCGAAACGCCCATATCATCGAGTTTCACGATGATGCCGACCACGCCATAGACGGCGAAGGTAATCAATATGCCGACTGCCGCGAGGATGGCCGCCTGCGTATAAATGCTTGACGGGGCAAGCCCCGCCAGCGTCAGCGCCATGATTTCCGCCGACAGGATGAAGTCCGTGCGGATCGCGCCGCTGACGGTTGTTTCCTCGATCTCCTTGGCGGTAGTGCCCTTGGTTTCCTCATGTTCCTCTTCCTTGTGCGGAATGAAGAACTCCACCAGCTTTTCCGTTCCTTCAAAAGCCAGATACACGCCGCCGATCATCAGAAGCGGCATGATGAAGGAGGGGGCGAAATAGCCGAGGATGAGCGCCAGCGGCAGCAGGAAGAGGAGCTTGTTGCGCAGCGATCCCTTGGTGATTTTCCAGATGACCGGCAACTCACGTTCCGGCTTAAGCCCCACGACGTATTTGGGCGTAACGGCCGTATCGTCGATCACGATGCCTGCCGCCTTGGCGCTGGCCTTTGCCGTCTGTCCCGCAACGTCATCGAGCGAAGCTGCCGCCATTTTCGCAATGGCTGCGACATCATCGAGAAGCGCGAACAAGCCGGACGCCATGGGGAACCTTTCTATATTGCTGTTGCACCTAGCTAAACTTTGAATGGGTGCTACGTCCAGATGGAAATCGCCATCCCCTGTAACTGTATCTGAAATCGATACAATCTGTGCATGATTGTCAATATTTCAATACTCATGCTGATGGCTATATTGGTGGTAACACAACAGGAGAGATAGCCATGCTTAATCAGATCAAGGGCCTCCACCACGTTACCTCGCTTGCCGCCGATGCGCGTTCCAACAACCGCTTTTTCACCGATGTTCTGGGACTGCGCCGCGTCAAGAAGACTGTCAATTTCGATGATCCGAGTGTCTATCATCTCTATTATGGCGATGAGCTGGGCACGCCCGGCACCGTCATGACCTATTTCCCATTTCCCGGTATGCCGCGTGGACGCGACGGCACTGGCGAGGTGGGGACGACTGTATTTGCCGTGCCGCAGGGTTCGCTCGGCTTCTGGAAGGATCGTTTCGGGCAATCTGCCGTCAAGGTGGAATCCGAAGACGAGGCTTTCGGCGAAAAGCGTATCCATTTCCGTGGACCGGATGGCGACAGCTTTGCCCTGGTTGAAGTGAAGGACGACCCGCGTGCGCCATGGGAGCATGAAGGGATCGATGCCGATCACGCTATCCGTGGCTTTCATTCTGTCTCGATGCGGCTTCGCGACGAAGGCGCGACCTCGGAACTGCTGAAATATATGGGATACCAGAAGCTCGATGCGAAGGACGGTGTCACTCGTCTCATCATGCCGGAAGGCAATGGTGCGGGCGTCATCGATCTGGAAACCCTGCCAGCGGTTGCTCGAAACCAGCAGGGCGCCGGTTCCGTGCACCATGTGGCATTTGCCGTCGAAAACCGCGAGAAGCAGTTGGAAGTGCGCAAGGCGCTGATGGATACGGGCTATCACGTCACGCCTGTCATCGACCGCGATTACTTCTGGGCAATCTATTTCCGCACGCCGGGCGGTGTGCTGTTCGAGGTGGCGACCAACGAACCCGGTTTCGACCGCGACGAGGATACGGCCCATCTCGGCGAAGCGCTGAAGTTGCCGGAGCAGCATCAGCATCTGCGCGGCTATCTCGAAGAGCATCTGGACAAGATTTGAAGACGTCGGGACAGGAGATCGAACATGACCATCCAAACCTATGAGCACCGGCTGAAGGCCGGTACGGACGGAGCGCCGCTCTTCATCGTGTTTCACGGTACGGGCGGCGATGAGAACCAGTTTTTCGGTCTGGCGGAACAGCTTTTGCCGGAAGCGACCATCGTGTCGCCACGCGGTGACGTTTCGGAATATGGCGCCGCACGCTTCTTCCGTCGGACGGGCGAGGGCGTCTACGATATGGAAGACCTTGCTCGCGCCACCGACAAGATGGCCGGTTTCATCGCAGGACTTGTGGCTGAGCACAAGCCATCCGAAGTGATCGGGCTCGGCTATTCCAACGGCGCCAATATCATGGCGAACCTGCTGATCGAGAAAGGCAGCGTGTTCGACAAGGCAGCACTTCTGCATCCGCTGGTGCCATTCAGGCCGAAGGACAATCCGGCGCTTAAAGGTGCGAAAATTCTGATGACTGCCGGGCAGATGGACCCCATCTGCCCCCCGGATCAGACAGAAGCGCTTGCACATTATTTCGAGCGCCAGCAAGCCAATGTCGAGCTGGTCTGGCATCCGGGCGGGCACGAATTGCGCCAGACGGAACTGGCTGCCGTTCAGTCATTCCTCCGGAATTAGAGCGCATCTCGAAAAGTGTGAAACGGGTTTCGGGTATGATGCGCGCTAAAACAAACAGTTAGAGCGCCGGTCTGATTCAATCAGATCGAAACGCGCTCTAAGCTCAAAGCCGCCGTTTAGTTTTGAACGGCGGCTTTTTTGATCTGGTCCCTCTTGTAAAAATCAATATACGTTATATTTAATTGTATATTGATGATGAGGTGCCAAGATGGATGCGACTTCGGGCGGCGTGCCTGCTCATGAAAACAAGATAACGCGCACGGAAATGGAGGGGCGGGCAACCGAGGTTGCCGAACTCCTCAAGACGCTGTCGCACCCGGCGCGGCTTATGCTGGCCTGTACGCTTGCAGAACGGGAATATTCGGTTGGAGAGCTGGAGGAAGCGCTTGGCATTCACCAGCCGACGCTGTCGCAGCAACTGGGCGTGCTGCGAGAAGCGGGCATCGTCGAAACCCGCCGTGATGCGAAGCAGATTTTCTACCGGCTGACGGAAGCCAAGGCCGCACAACTCATCGAGGCGCTCTACGGCATTTTCTGCACACCGGAGGCCCGGTCATGATTGAAACCTATCTGCAATCGCTGGCGGGCGGCATGCTGCTCGGCCTTTCCGCAGTCCTGCTTCTCGTGTTCAACGGGCGCATAGCCGGGATCAGCGGCATTGTCGGAAGGCTTCTGTGTGGCAAACAGATTCCAGCCAATGCGGTCTTTGTTGTCGGCCTCGTTCTGGGGCCGATCATCTATGCTACAATCTATGGTTCCTTTCCCCCGGTCACAATGGCCATGTCCTGGCCTGTCATCGTCGTGGCTGGACTTCTGGTGGGTATCGGAACCCGGATGGGATCGGGCTGCACATCCGGTCACGGCATTCTCGGCATGGCGCGGTTTTCCAGGCGGTCGATAGCTGCGACGCTCACCTTTCTCATAACCGGCATCGTGGTTGCCAGCATTTCGGGAGCACTCCTATGAAACAGTCGGCATATGCGCGTCTGGCCATGACGCTGCTTGCGGGCGCGATCTTCGGTTTCGGTCTGTCTCTGTCGGGCATGATCGATCCGTCGCGTGTGACAGGCTTCCTGAATGTTACCAGCGGTCACTGGGACCCGAGCCTTGCCTTCGTGCTCGGCGGCGCTCTTCTGGTGGCTATCCCCGGCGTGATGCTGCAGCGGCGTATGGCGCGGCCGGTGCTGGACCAGTCTTTCCATCTGCCGGAAAAGACCGAAATCGACCGGCGGCTGATTGTCGGCTCTGCCATTTTCGGCGCGGGCTGGGGGCTGGCTGGCTTTTGTCCCGGCCCTGTCGTGTCCGCACTTTCCATGGGGCTGCCGCAAGTCTGGTTGTTCGTTGCGATGATGGTTTTGGGAATGATTTTCCACGATCGTATTATGACGCGGTCGTCATAGGAAAATCATTCCGGATAGCGAAATTCCAGACAAAAGGCAGCAGAAGCATTCAAATCTTGAACTCTTTGGTCAAATTACCCTTTTATTAGGGAGATGAATGAGTTAGGCACCCTTTGAACGATCTTGAGGGAGCCGCGCCATGGCTGGATTGCTGAAACGCTTTGCCGGATATTATCGTCCGCATCGTGGGCTGTTCGCGCTGGATTTTACCAGCGCGGTGGCCTCCGGCCTGCTTGAGCTTGCCTTTCCGGTCGCCGTTACGCTTTTCATCGACAAGCTGTTGCCGACCGGCCAACTCGGCGTGATCGCCATTGCCGCGGTCGGCCTGCTGGCCATTTACGTCGTCAATGCCTTCCTGCAGGTCATCGTGACCTATTGGGGGCACATGCTCGGCATCAAGATCGAGACGGAGATGCGCCGCAAGGCCTTCGATCATCTGCAGAAACTCTCCTTCGGCTTCTTCGACAATCAGAAGACCGGCCATCTTGTGGCGCGCCTGACCAAGGATCTGGAAGAGATCGGCGAAGTGGCGCATCACGGACCGGAGGATGTCTTCATCGCGATCATGACCCTGATCGGCGCCTTTATCCTGATGCTGTGGGTGCATCCGCCGCTGGCGCTGATTACTGCCGTCATCGTCCCGCTGTCTGCCTATGTCACCGCCCGCTATGGCGGGCGCATGACGAACACATGGCACGCTCTTTACCGGCGCGTCGGCGATTTCAACGCTCGTATCGAGGAAAATGTCGGCGGCATCCGCGTCGTTCAGGCCTTTACGAACGAAGATCACGAACGCCAGCTTTTCGCGGAGAGCAACGACAAGTATCTCACCACCAAACTCGCCGCCTACAAGATCATGGCCGCGTCGATGTCTCTGTCCTATCTGTCGATGCGCTTTGTGCAGGTCGTGGTAATGCTGGCAGGCGCCTGGTTCGTGGTGCGCGGCGAACTGACGGCGGGCGGATTTGTCGGCTTCCTGCTGCTGGTGAATGTGTTCTTCCGCCCGATTGAAAAGATCAATTCGGTCATCGAGACCTATCCGAAGGGCATTGCCGGTTTTCAGCGCTACACGGAGTTTCTCGACACGCGCCCGGATATTGCAGACCGCCCCGGTGCGCGGTCCGTTGCACGTCTGACCGGCAATATTGACTATCGCGATGTCAGCTTCGGCTATAGTACCGAGCGTCCCATTGTCGACGGTCTCGATATTTCCATTCGTGCTGGCGAAACGATTGCCTTCGTTGGTCCTTCCGGGGCAGGCAAAACGACGATCTGCTCGCTGCTGCCGCGCTTCTATGATGTGACGAAGGGCGCAATCCTTGCCGACGGCATCGACATTCGCGATATGACGTTGAAGTCTCTGCGGTCGAATATCGGTATTGTCAGTCAGGATGTATTCCTGTTCGCCGGAACGATCCGCGAAAACATCGCCTATGGCCGTCTCGATGCGACCGACGCGGAAATCGTCGAGGCTGCGCGCCGCGCGCGACTTGATGGCGTGATCGCCAATCTGCCGGAAGGTTATGACACGGTTATCGGCGAGCGTGGCGTCAAGCTTTCTGGCGGGCAGAAGCAGCGCATGGCCATTGCGCGCATCTTCCTGAAAAACCCGCCGATCCTGATCCTTGATGAGGCGACTTCCGCACTCGATACGGAAACCGAACGTGCCATCCAGCAATCGCTCGCCGAGCTTTCGCGGGGGCGCACGACGCTGGTGATCGCACATCGCCTTGCAACTATCGTCAATGCCGACCGCATTCTGGTGGTGGAAGGCGGGAGGATTGCCGAAGAGGGAAGTCATGCCGAGCTTCTGGCCATGAAGGACGGACGCTACAGGCGCCTGCATATTGCGCAGGCCGGGCTGGATCAGGGGCATTATTCAGCGGCGGAATAGCCGGGTTGCGAAAACAAAAGGGAGGCGTAAGCCTCCCTTCTTTATGCAGCTTCGTTGCCGTGTTTTAGAGCGCCGATCTGATTGGATCAGATCGGCGCTCTAATCTTTTGTTTTTACGTGCATCTTTTCCGAAAACCGTTTCGCACTTTTCGGGATGCGCTCTAGTAAAGCACGTTCTTGGCTTCCGGCTGGTCGATATTGTCCTTGGTGACGACGACAGCGCCCGTATCGACGACCTTCTCGACCTTTTCCTTGTTCAGCACCTTCAACAGGGTTTCGATGCCCTTTTCGCCCATCTGGTAGGAACCCTGAACGACGATGGCATTGAGCGTGCCATCCTTGACGAATTCCTGCAGGTCCTGATTGCCGTCGAAGCCGATGGCAGTCAGCTTGCCGGACTTGCCTGCCTGCTTGATCGCGCGACCCATGCCGATGGCTGTCGGTTCATTGGCACCGAAGATGCCGACGAGGTCGTCATTGGCCGCCAGAACGTCGGTGGTCTGGTTGAGCGCCGTCGCCATCTGCGATTGCGAATAATAAGGGCCGACGACTTCCAGCTTGGAATTGGCCTTGATGTAATCCACGAAGCCGCCGACGCGACCGATTTCCGAGCCAGCGCCCGCAACATAGGACATGACGGCGATCTTGCCGGTCGTGCCTGCCTTGTCAATCAGGGCCTTGGCTGCGGCTTCACCGGCCTTGCGGTTATCGGTGGCGAGGAACGACTGGTAGTATTTGTCGGCGCCATCGGCGAGCTGCGAGTCGATGATGACGACCGGAATTCGGGCTTCCCACGCCTTCTTCACGGCAGGCGTCAGCGCATCCGGATCGGACGGGGCAAGAAGGATTGCATCCACTTTGCGGTTCACGGCATTTTCCACCATGTTCACCTGATCGGCGATGGCCGATTCAGCCGCCGGACCCTGGAAGGTCATGGTGTGATCCTTGGAATCCTTGATCGCAGCTTCGGCACCCTTCTGAACGTTCTGCCAGAAAGTCGAATTCACGGTCTTGACGATAACGGCGATTTCGCCCGCCGAAGCGCTTGCCGCTCCCGCAAGCACAATGGCCGAAGCCATCAATGCAGAAACCAGTTTACGCATGTTTTCCTCCTGTTATCGAGCTCTTGGCTCTACCCTTTTCCGGAATGCCAGACACATTCCGTCTCCCCTCTCATCGACGGTTGCGCATCTGGTCGATCCATACGGTGACCAGAATGACGAGGCCGATGATGATCTGCTGTGTGAAAGCGGAAATGCCGTTCATGTTGAGGCCGTTCCGCAGGATTCCGATGACGAACGAACCGATGAACGTGCCCGAAATCGTACCCACGCCGCCGATGAGCGATGTGCCGCCGATGACCGCGCTCGCAATGGCGTCGAGCTCATAGGCAACGCCTTCATTGGGCTGTGCAGTCACGAGGCGGGACATGAGAACGCAACCCGTCAGACCAGCCAGTGTTCCCGATACGACATAGGTGAAGGCCGTTACGCGGGCGACGTTGACGCCCGAAAGCCGCGCAGCCTCGGCATTCGATCCGATGGCATAGATGTGGCGGCCAAGCACGGTGCGGTTCAACACGAGTGCTGCCGCAATCGCGATCACAATCATCAGCACCACCGGGTAGGGGATGCCGGGGAAGGTGACGACCGGAAAGCCCTGTTCGTCAATGCTCTCGATGCGAAACAGCGAGCCGTTGCCCAGCACGCCGAAGGATTCGCCAAGGCCGGAGACGGCGCGCGCACCGGTGATCTGAAGAGCGACACCGCGTGCAATCAGCATCATGCCGAGCGTGGCAATGAAGGGCGGCAGCTTGAGCTTTGTGATGACGACGCCGTTGATGAGGCCACAGAGCGATCCCGTCAATATGCCGAGCAGCATGGCGAGCGGGATGGGCATCGAAAGGTCCTTGACCGCAAGTGCGGCCACAACACCGGCAAGCGCCAGAACCGAGCCGACCGAAAGATCGATGCCGCCGGTTATGATGACATAGGTTGCGCCGATGCCGAGAAACGCGATTGACGTCACCTGCAAGGCGATGGTCATCGCATTGTTGACGGTCATGAAGGCGCTGCTGGTGACGGAAAAGATCGCCGCCAGAATGATAAGGCTGCCGACAGCCGCAAATTTCTGGATGATATCCTTCTGACGGTCGCTGAGCCCCTTGGATTTTGCCGTCTGCTGGGGCTTGTCCGTAGTGATTTCGGCCATTACTGCGTCCTCATTTGTCCTGCCGGCCCCGACCGGAGGCATAGGTCATGATTTCTTCCTGCGATGTCGCAGCCGTGTTCAGGACGGCGGTAATGCGTCCCTCGTGAAAGACTGCAACGCGGTCCGAAAGCCCCAGAATTTCCGGCAGTTCCGAACTGATCAGCACAATGCCGATGCCCCTCGCGGCGAGTTCGTCCATGATCTGGTAGATCGCAAATTTTGCACCGACATCGATGCCCCGCGTCGGCTCGTCGAAGAACATGATGCGCGGCTCGCGGAACAGCCATTTGCCGATAATGATCTTCTGCTGGTTGCCGCCCGAAAGCAGACGAACGGGCTGGGCCAGCCCCGGCGTCTTGATATTGAGAAGATCGACATAACGCTGGCTGGCCTGCCGTTGCCGCTCGAAATCGATCACGCCATAGGCACTGCTGACCGCTTCCATATTGGCGAGTGTGAGATTGGCATCGACCGGCATCTTGACCGCCAGTCCCTGCGCCTTGCGGTCTTCCGACAGATAGGCGATGCCTGCCTCGATGGCGTCGCGGGGGCTGGAGATGGAAAGCGTTCCGCCTTCGAGCACGATGGTTCCGGCATCGTGCGGATCGGCGCCGAAAATAGCGCGCGCCACTTCCGTGCGCCCCGCACCCATCAGTCCGGCAAAGCCGAGGATTTCTCCGCGTTTGAGTTCAAAGCCGATATTCTCGAAGACGCCGTTCCGCGTCAGTCCGGCGACGGAGAAAATGACTTCCTCCGTTGGTTTTCTTGTCGGTTCCGGAAATTTTTCATCAAGCGAGCGCCCGACCATCCCGGCCACGATTTCATCGACGGTCACAGCGTCAAAGTCCTTGGTCCAGACATAGCGTCCATCGCGCAGGATGGTGACGCGGTCCACAATCTCCGCCATTTCATCGAGACGGTGCGAAATATAGACGATGCCTGTGCCTTGCGCCTTCAGTTCGCGGATGACCTTGAACAGAAGCTGCGCTTCCTGCTCGGTCAGCGAGGAGGTCGGTTCGTCCATGATGAGGACAGAGGCATTGAGCGATAGTGCCTTGGCGATTTCAACCATCTGGCATTGTGCGACCGACAGGTTCAGCACCTGCGCGGATGGGTCGATCTTGACGCCAAGCCGGTCGAGGCAGTGCTGCGCGTCCTGCTTCAGCTTGCGACGATCGACGAAGAAACCGCGTTTCGGCTCGCGTGCAAGATAGATGTTTTCGGCAACGCTCAAATGCGGAACGAGGTTCAGCTCCTGATGGATGATAGCAATGCCCGCCGCTTCCGATTCAAGTGTCGAGGCAAAGCGGACAGGTTGGTCGCGATAATGGATCGTCCCGCCATCCGGCTGATAGACGCCACTGACGATCTTCATCAGGGTAGACTTGCCCGCACCATTCTCGCCGCAGACGGCATGAACCTCGCCCGCCCGCAATTCGAAGCTGACATTCGACAGGGCTTTGACGCCCGGAAATTCTTTGGAAACGGAATCCAGCTTGAGCAAGACAGGCGCGGTATCGGCGCGCGCTGTCGCTGACGGCAATGCTCCCATCGCGCTTCCTCCCTCGCGCAAAGTTTCGTCACCTATGAATGGAAGAAGTAGAAGCCTGCTGGTTTCTGGTCAAGCCAATTTTGCGCGAGCAGCAAAAAACCCGCTACATGGCGGACTGTCTCTCCAGAATTTCAGTTATTAAACCTAATTGGCCTGACCAGACGATGGTTTTGCGGTTTTACCTGCATCGTGAATCATTTACTGGAAAGAAGAGAAAAGGCAGCTTCTGCTGGCGAGAAGAGAGTACATAAGTACTGCAATTCCGACAGTATCGCAGTATTTTGTGTCGCGGCCTCTGGAAAGAGGGGCGGTTCCTTTCTATCATTATATTCCGATTATCTGATCCCGAGGGGCAGTTTTGTACTTTGAAATAATTACGGTCGTGCTGTTGACGATCCTCAATGGTGTTCTCGCCATGTCGGAACTCGCAGTGGTTTCCTCCCGCCCGGCGCGACTGAGGGTAATGGCCGACAAGGGCAGCCGCGGCGCCCGCATGGCCATCGAGCTTGCCGATAATCCCGGCCGTTTCCTGTCCACCGTTCAGATCGGCATTACGCTGGTCGGCATTCTGTCTGGCGCATTTTCCGGCGCGACGCTTGGCGCACGCCTATCGGGTTGGCTTCTGGGACAAGGTTTATCGCCAGCCCTTGCCGATGCGCTCGGCGTCGGTTCGGTTGTGGTGCTCATCACCTATCTGTCGCTGATCGTTGGCGAACTCGTGCCCAAGCAGATCGCGCTGCGTGAGCCGGAAGCGGTTGCAAGCCGCGTCGCCCCGACGATGACGCTATTGTCCAGGCTGGCAGCACCTTTGGTTTGGCTCCTCGATACCTCGGGCCGTCTGGTGCTGAAGCTGCTCGGCCAGTCGGGCAAGACAAGCGACGGCGTGACCGACGAAGAGATCAAGTCCGTGCTTGCCGAAGCGCATAGCGCAGGCGTGATCGAAACGGGGGAATCCCGTATGATCGCAGGCGTGATGCGCCTGGCCGACCGTACGGCGCGCGGGTTGATGACGCCGCGCATGGATGTCGAAATGGTCGATATAGACGATAGTTTCGATGAAATCCGCGGACAGTTGCAGAATACAAGCCGGTCGCGGCTTCCGGTGCGCGGCGAGGATTCCGACGAGGTGATCGGCGTCCTGCAGGTGCGCGACTTCTTCAATCAGCTCTCTTCGAAGGGCAGCGTCAATCTGCGCGAAATCGTGCGGGACGTTCCGGTTGTGTCGGATTTTTCCGACGCACTTGACGTGGTGGAAGCCATTCGCGGTACGCCAACGCATATGGTGCTTGTCTATGACGAGTACGGCCATTTTGAAGGTGTGATTACTGCAGGCGACGTGATCGAGGCCATTATCGGTGCGATGCAGGAGGAAGATCACGTCGAGGAAAAGGCAATTGTGCGCCGTGCGGATGGTTCCTATCTCGTTTCGGGCTGGATGCCGATTGACGAGTTCTCCGAGTTTCTGCGGTTCCCGATAGACGACGATGCGGAATACAATACTGTTGCCGGGCTGGCGCTTGAGGAAATGAAGCATCTGCCGGATGTGGGCGAAACATTCGTCAAGCACGGATGGGTGTTTGAAATTGTCGATCTTGACGGGCGTCGGATCGACAAGCTGCTGCTGACAGCGGAAGAGCAGCCGACAGAGTAGTTTGCGGGGGGGCGCGCCTTAACTATTGTTGAGAGCGTGCCGCAATCAGCTTGTCGTTAGAGTATTTCCAATGTTTCAGTTTAAACTGGAAATGCTCAATCTCTTTGTTTTTTCGCATGCCTTGATCCCAAAACCGGTTCCACTTTTGGGGGCATGCTCCGGCATGCCTTCTTCACCAAAGTAATCGTCTTGATTGAACTGTCGTACCATTGGCATTTTAGATTGTATGCATGTTATACTTGCCAATCGGGGGCAGGTTTGCTGTCATTCCTTTTTGGTCAGGGCAGGAGGGGCGTCCTGATCGAAAAAGCTGAACGTGCTCTGGCCAGTGGTGGCGTTTAAATGGGGTCGAGAACTGAATATTGGCTTCAACTGGTCAGGTCGGCATATGGCAGGCAGGACAGTCCGATAGCCGACAAGATACTTGCGGACCAGCTCAGGGAGATTTGCGACGGCGCGCGCTTTTCGATGCCTATCAGCACGATTCTGTCCGTGCTCATATTGCTGGTCCAGATTGCTGCCGGGCATTTCTGGATGCCCATTATCTGGTTCGTGCTGGTCAATATCATCAATGCGCTGCGCTTTATCGATGCTATAGCCTATTATAGAAGCCCGGCTGCGCCCGTTGAGAATATGGCAGTTCTTCAGCGCCAGCTTGCCCGCTTTCAACTGCTTGGCGCACTGGCCGGTGTCGTCTGGGCCGGCGTTGCCATTCTTTCCCATGGGTTCTCTGATCCCCAATCGTCAGTCTATCTGGTCATCCTGGCTGGCATCTGCGCGGGCGCCGTTACCTACGGCTCGTCCTATGCTGTCGTTGCAATCAATTTCATAACGCCGCCCCTTGTCGTGACGGTGGTGTGTCTGGCCCTGCAGGCCGACCTGCAATATGGCGTCATTGCTGTTGCCGTGGTGCTGTTCTGGGTCGGGCTTACACGCGGCGCACTTTTGGGGCAGAACCGCTTCATCCAGACGAGCAGGCTGAAACATGAGGCCAAGCAGCTTGCAGACGAGATGGCGCTCAAATCACAGGAAGACCCGCTGACGGGGCTCTTCAACCGGCGCGGCCTTGAAACCTCCATTTGCCTCTATCCTGTGAAGGAAGGCCCGTTCATCGTCATGCTGATCGATCTGGACGGGTTCAAGTCAGTCAACGATACCTATGGCCATAAGGTGGGCGATGATCTTCTTGTCGCCATTGCGCAGCGTATCCGTCAGGTCTCGCCGGAGCGTTCCGTTCTGGCGCGTATCGGCGGCGATGAATTCGTGCTCGTCTATCCCGAGCCTCCGGCAAAGATCGAGGCCGGATTGGTGGCCGCGCGCATTATCGGCAGTCTGACCGCCCATTACGAGGGCATTCTGTCGGTGGAGATCGGCGCCTGTGTCGGTATCTGTCGGCTGGAGCGTCTTGATCCGGTCGAGATGCTGCTGCGCGCCGACTTTGCGCTTTATGCCGCCAAGAAACGCGGCCGCAACGAATATTACTTTTTCGAGAAGCGGCTTCAGCACGAGTGGGAGCGCAAGCAAAGCATCGAGCGCGATCTGCGCATCGCAATCGAAACCGGGCAGGTGCAAACCTATTTCCAGCCGGTGGTGGAACTCTCCAGTGGGCGCATGATCGGTTTCGAGGCTCTGCTGCGCTGGGATCATCCGCAGCACGGCACAATTCCCCCGCCGGAAATCATCGATGTCGCCTGCGAAGTGGGTGTGGTGCGACAACTCACGCATAATGTGCTCTTCAATTGCTGCGAGATGATCGACAAGCTCACCGAGAGCGGACGCAGCGATTTGACCGTCGCCATGAACCTGTCGCCGCGCGAGTTAGCAGGCGGCCGGATCCCGCATGAAATACTGTCCCAGATGGAACGGCGTGATCTGACGATTTCCATGCTCGAGATCGAGATTACGGAGGAGACGCCTTTCGATCAGCGCGGGATGAACGACAGTCTGGGCGCGTTGTCGAACGCCGGTGTCTCTATCGCGCTGGACGACTTCGGCACCGGCTTTGCGACCTTCGCCTCGTTGAAGAAGGGGCTCATCACCAAGATCAAGATCGACAAGGTTTTCGTGCGCGGTATCGCCGATTCCGAGGGCGACCAGCATATCGTGCGGGCTATGGTCGAGCTGGGCGATGCCCTTGGCATCAAGGTTACTGCCGAGGGAATCGAGACGGAGGAAGACCGCGATACGCTATGTAAACTTGGCTGTAACAGCGGGCAGGGTTTCCTGTTTGCGCCCGCTCTGCCGATGAGCATGGCGCTGGATGCACTTGCACGCTCAAGCGCCAGTTCACGGCTCGATCAGGCTGTCCGGTAGTTCAGGCGGATAATTCATCTCGATCTCGTCCAGACCGTAGATTGGGTTCTTGAGGTTGGGGCCAGTTACAACAGGGCGAATCTTGTATTTCCCGACAGCCAGTCCTTCCGGGAAGAAGGACGAATAGGCGTCGTCATCATCAATAGGGTGATAGATCACATATTGGCCGTTTCGCTTCTGGACGGGATTATCGTCGAGCGTTTCGCTCTTTCCAGGCTCCAGGGTCTTGTTGAAGAGGTCATAGAGCTTATGCGTGGTCTGCTGGCCGTCGGCAGATGTGAAAATCAGGTGCAATTCGCCATAGCTCAGTTCCACGGCTTCGCGGCTTTCATTTGCCAGCGTCAGAGTGAACAGGTGCTTGTAGTAATCCCGATCCTTGTCGACCCCGCTGTAATCCGCGAGACCAAGCTCCAGAGATTGCGGCTTTTGTCCGTTATCGGTCTGCCATACCGTAAGATCATAGGCTTCTTTCAGGGATATCCAGCCTTCCAGCGGTCCGGTTTTGTCCTGATAGGCGATCTTCATCCAGTCATCACCGGCATAAGCAAGTTTGCGTACCTTGTCGCCTCTGGCCAGATGGGAGCTTGTGGCGCTTTGCCGGTCAGGATTGCTGTACAGGGTCAGCTTTTCCCGCGGGACTTCCCAGCCTTGTTCCGTTTCATCCGGTGCCAGAGGCACTTCAAGAACGCTGTTTCCCTGCGCGTCATAGGTGACCATGCGCATGGGTTTTGTCAGGTAGGGCCAACCGAACATCTGCTCTTCCGGGCGCGACTGTTCGACAAGCCGCACCGTCTGGTCGCGATCAATCGACAGGATGTCTACCCGGCTATAATGCCCGTCCAGACTGCAACTGCTTTTGATGAGCTTTCGCTCCGGGATGCGCTCGACATTCCATAGCTCGCCGCAGTTCAGTTTCCCGCCGAGTTCGTCCTCGATTATCAGGGGAGAAAAGGCTTTGACCTTCGGATTGAAGAGATAAATCGCAACGCCGACATCGAGGCTTCCCGCTTCCCGCGCGCTCAAAGCGAAATCGGTGTAGCCGTCGAAATCGTAATCACCAGTTTTAAAGCCGACAGGCCCGTCCAGCCCGTTGAGCCAGTCGGAATCCAGCAAAACGAGTTGCGATCCATCGGGCTGGACCAGAACATATCCCTCTTTGCGTCTTTCGACATGCGCACTCACGCCGGGCTCTGGCAGGAGGCGGGGAAGATTTTCTTCTGCGAAAGCAAGGTTGATCTGGCCCGGCGATAGAAATGCCAGAGCAATTCCGAGTGCCGCAAGGTTGAAAAATCGTCTCATTGCCATCTGCTTGTTTGGTGTGGTCAGCTTTGCTTACACGAGGCGGGGCCGAAACGGGAGTTGTTCTTTCCTGTCATCCAAAGCTTGGTTGCAAACCAGATGAGATGTTATGGTCGCCTCAATGAGGGGCGGCGGAAGGTGAACAGTGGAGGAAACGCGATGACCGATAAAAAACCTGATGGTCCGGTGCTTTTGTCGGGCGGCAATCCCCAGATTGCAAAAGGTGAAGGGGATGCGCCGGTTCAGGCCTATATCGCCGCCATGCCGGGATGGAAAAGCGAAGCAGGCCGCCACCTCGACGCTCTTGTCGTGCGGACCGTTCCCGATGTGCACAAGGCGGTTAAATGGAATTCTCCCTTCTATGGTTTGAAGGGGGAGGGCTGGTTCCTCAGCTATCATTGCTTCGACAAATATATAAAGGTGGCGTTCTTTCGTGGCGCAAAGCTGAAACCGATGCCGCCGGTCGAATCCAAGAGCCAGGACACACGCTACTTCCACATTCATGAGCAGGACGATGTGGATGAAGCCCAGTTGGCGGACTGGATCAGGCAGGCAAGTTTGCTGCCAGGCGAAAAAATGTAGGTTTGAGCGCAGACCGAAACGCGCTCTGGGAGGAGGTATTTCATGGCAGACGATAATGAGGCTTCAAAGCTTATCGATGGGCGGATTGCCGAGCTAGGCGACTGGCGTGGCGCGACGCTTGCCAGAATGCGGGCGCTCATCAAAAAGGCCAATCCGGACGTGATCGAGGAATGGAAATGGCGCGGCGTTCCGGTTTGGTCGCATGACGGCATCATCTGCACCGGCGAAACTTACAAGAAGGTTGTCAAGCTGACCTTTGCCAATGGCGCAGCGCTGGACGATCCGGCCAGCATCTTCAATTCCAGCCTGGAAGGTAATACGCGCCGCGGGCTCGATATAAGCGAGGGTGAAGAGGTCGACGAGAATGCCTTCATTGCGCTCGTTCATGCCGCCATAGCGCATAATATAGCCAAGCGGGCGCAGCGAAAAACCAAACGCGGCTGACGACGTATCGGGCAATTGTGAGTATTGTCATGAAGTCCGCCGATTTTCGGCGGATTTTTCATGTGCATTCTGATGTGTCTCGTGTTCGCCCTGTCGTGAAAACGGTTGTTTCAAAAATCGTGGGCACGAGAAATCAGAAAGCTAAAACATATATGTAGCTTGATGTTTATTACTGATAATTCCTCTTGTTCGATAATATTTATTTTAGTAATTTCTAATTAATACAAGAATAATTTCTATTTAATAATTTGTAATACTGTTTCACTATCGTTCCAATCAGAAAATTAGGCGTCGTTAGAACGATGATCTTTTTGCTGTGGCGATAACGAAGGGTATTCGGATGTGTATAGCCTGTAATCCTGGTATGGTGGCGTTCCTGCGGTCCACGGCCTCAAGGCGTGATTTTCTCAAATATCTCGGCGCTGCCGCCGCAACTTCGGCTTTTGCCTGTTCTGCGCCGGGTATGGCCTTTGCGCAGCAGGCTGCGGCACCGGCGGGCGACATCATCTTCAAGGGCGGGACGATCCTGACCATGAACGACAAGGCGCCGCGCGCCGAAGCGATTGCCGTTCGCGGCAACAAGATTTTGGCCGTCGGCAAGCTGGATGACGTGCAATCGGCCATCGGTTCCGGCGCGCAGGTGGTGGACCTTCAGGGCCGGACCCTGATGCCCGGCCTGATCGATCCGCATATGCATTTCGTGTTCACGGCCTTCGAGGATTGGATTGATGTCAGCCCGATCACGACACCGGATTACGCGACCGTCTGGTCGAAGCTGCAGAAGGGCGTGGCGGATGCCAAGCCGGGCGAATGGGTGCGCGCGCAGCAGTTTGATGCCAGTATCACCCGTGACGCCAAAATTCCGACAATTGCCGAACTGGATGCGCTTGCGCCCAACAATCCGTTCTTCATGCAGGAAAGCAACGGCCATATCGCCTATGCCAATAGTGCTGCCTTCAAGGCGGCAGGCATCACCCGCGAGACGCCTGATCCATCCGGTGCGCGCTTTGTGAAGGATGCCAATGGCAACCTGACCGGGCGTCTGGAAGAGATGGCGGCGCAGCAGGAGTTTCTCGGCGTCATGCCGTCTCCGACGGCGGCGGATATGATCGGGCGCGTCCAGCGTTTTCTGGATCACGCAAGTTCCGTTGGCTGCACCATGCTGCACGATTGCGGTATCGGCATCATGGCCGGTGCGCAGGACCTGAAAATCCTCGATGCGGTCCTGGGCGAAGGCAAGGCCCCGGTGCGTTATCGCGGCATGCTCGTGTCTACGATCATGGATGAATGGGAAAAGGAAGGGATCAAGCCCGGTCGCGGCAACGATCTTTTCCGCGTCGATGGCATCAAGGCGTGGGCGGATGGCTCCAATCAGGCGCAGACCGGCTATATGCGCGAGAACTATCTGGGCACCGATGAACGTGGTGCACTGAATTACAGCCTGGAACAGGTCACGGACGTAATCCGCCGGGCGCATGATGGCGGCTGGCAGGTAGGCGTTCACGCCAATGGCGATGCGGCAATCGATATGGTTCTGGATGCTTACGAGGCCGTGCTCGGAAAAACCTCGAACAGCGATCTTCGCCATCGTATCGAACATTGCAGCGTTTTCCATCCGGAACAGATGGTGCGCATGAAGGATATGGGCGTTTCGCCGTCTTTCCTGATCGGCCATGTGCGCTGGTGGGGCAAGGCGTTCCGCGACCGTCTTCTGGGGCCTGAACGCGCCCGCTTCTATGATCCGTGTGCATCGGCGTTGGCAGCGGGTCTCAAGATATCGCTTCATTCCGACTGGAACGTGACGCCGATTGAGCCGCTGCGCTACGTCGAGGATGCCGTCACCCGCGTGATGAATGAAGGCGGCGACGTGTTCTTCCCTGAAGAGCGCATCCCGGTGGATGCAGCGCTGCGCGCCGTCACCATCGATGCGGCCTGGCAGTGCCATATGGAAGACCAGATCGGCTCGCTGGAAACCGGAAAGTTCGCAGACTTCGCCATTCTGGAGGAAGACCCGACCGCGCCCGATGTGAAGATCGGCAAGATCAAGGTCAGCGAAACGTGGATGGATGGCACCAAACGTTATGCGGCCTGACCGGAAAATCCGGCGACAGTGTGAAGACTGTCGCCGGATTGGTTCGGCTTCATAGAATATCGGCGGCGCGGTGATGCTTATCGACGCCGTCGATCAGAAACACCTCTCCTTCCGATCCTTGTCTGCGCCATTCGATGATTGCCTGATAGGCAGGCGAGGCATACCAGTTGCGCGCTGTCGTGAGATCGGGAAAAGCGATGATGATCAAATCGTCCGGTGACAGACCTTCCAGTTCATCCTTCGGTCCACCGTGAATGATGAAGTGTCCGTCGAAGGGCGCCAGAGTTCCATCGATGGCTTTCAGATACTCGACAATTCCCTGATTAACCCGGACATTGCGAAGCTGTGCGATTGCATAAGCGGTCATTTGATGCCTCCGTTCGATCAGAATGCAGCTTGAAGCGTACGGGAGGCGCGAACTTCGAGCCCGGTGAGCACTGTCACAGCCGCGGCCTGACCAACGAGAAAGACCCAGCCGAACAGATTGGGGGTAATCATCCCCGCAACAGGCAGGAAAAGGCTGGCTGCTACCCATGCGCCATTGCCAAGAATGACGAGGTTCACCGCCCATGCTGGCGGATTTGCGCTCCGCGACACCCAGGCCATAAAGGCTGCCACTGGCAGCAGCAGTACGCCTGCCCAGTAAAGCAACGACGCTGGAATTCCAGTCAGTTCGCCCACCGTTGCTGAGGCGACGACAAGTGCGGCCCCCATTGCAGCGCAGGTGATGGCATCAATGGCGACGAGTGGCTTGAGAGCAAATACGGTTTGTGCGGTTTTCATCCTGTCGACCTTTCATTTTGACGTCCCGTTCTTCGGGCTGGCTGCATATTTGCCCTGTTGCGTTATGGGGTCGATTACGTGAGAGGTAATTGTTGCTATGAATTTTGCGGCGCATTCCAGAATGCATCTGCCAGCCATGATGGGCAGTCAAATCGTTGAAAGGATCGGACGGGCCCATGACCGAAACGCAACAGACAGTCGGTTCGCTTCTCAGGGAATGGCGGCAGCGTCGCCGGTTCAGCCAGCTATCTCTGGCGGTGGAGGCCGAGATTTCGCAGCGTCATCTGAGTTTTCTGGAATCCGGGCGCTCGGCGCCAAGCCGCGAGATGGTTCTGCGTCTGGTCGAGCATCTGGACGTGCCATTGCGGGAACGCAACCGGATGCTGGTCGCCGCCGGATATGCTCCGGTTCATGGTGAGCGAGGGTTGGAAGCGCCGGAATTTGCCGCTGCGCGAAGCGTGATCGAAGCCCTGCTGCACGGACACAACCCGCATCCCGCACTTGCTATCGACAGGCATTGGACCCTGCTTCTGGCGAACAAGGCGGTAGGTGTTCTGACCGAGGGGGTGGCAGAACATCTTCTGCAGGGGGAGGTGAACGCGCTTCGCCTCAGCCTGCATCCGGAAGGGCTGGCCCCGCGCATCCTGAATTTCAGGCAGTGGCGCAGCCATATTCTTGCGCGTCTTGCCCGCGATGCGGACAATTCAGCTGATCCGCGACTGGCAGCACTTCTCGATGAACTGAAATCCTATCCGGTCCCCGCGCGCGCAGCCTCTTCGGGCGGGGGTACTGTCACTGACAATTCGGTGGCCATTCCGCTCAGGATCGATAGCCGCGAAGGCCCGTTGGAGTTTTTGAGCGCGACGACGGTATTCGGCACCGCCGTCGATATCACGCTGTCGGAAGTGGTCATCGAGACCTTCTTCCCCGCCAATGAGGAAACAGCAGCCGCCATGCGGCGGCTCACCGTGGAGTCTTAGTTTAAACAGCCCGGGTCAGGCCGCCATCCACGCGCAGGTTCTGGCCCGTAATGTAGGCGGCGCCATCCGATGCGAGGAAGGCGATCGTCGCTGCGATTTCCTCGCTCTTGCCATAGCGCTGCAACGGAACACTCGCCCGGCGCTCTTCGGTTTTCGGCAGGCTGTCGATCCAGCCCGGCAGAACATTATTCATGCGAATATTGTCTGCTGCATAGGTGTCGGCGAAGATCTTGGTGAAAGAGGCTAACCCAGCGCGGAACACCGCCGAAGTCGGGAACATGGCGCTCGGCTCGAATGCCCATGCGGTCGAGATATTGATGATAACACCCGACTTCTGCTTCTGCATTGTCGGCACAACCAGACGGGACGGGCGAATTGCATTCAGGAAATAGGTGTCCATTCCCCTGTGCCAGTCTTCATCGGTAATTTCGAGGATCGGCGCACGCGGGCCATGGCCTGCGCTGTTTACCAGCACGTCGATACGGCCCCATTTTTCCAGAACCGCGTCCACGAGGCGCTTCAGATCGTCATTCGACTGGTTCGAGCCGGTAACGCCGATGCCGCCTAGTTCCTGTGCAAGCGCTTCGCCCTTGCCGGAGGATGAGAGGATTGCAACCTTGAAGCCGTCCTGCGCAAGCCTGCGCGCGGCTGCTGCACCCATGCCGCTTCCGCCAGCCGTCACAATCGCTACTTTTTCTACTGTCATGATGCGTTCCTTTTTCCGAAGTAATGCGCAAATTCGCAACTGCTGTTAACCATTCTTTGACGTTATAGCGGAGAACTACTATCCTGACGAATGAAAATGCGTAACGTTAGACAGTAGAAAATCTATTCGGTTATTCCATGAAAAGACTTCCCTCGCTCAATGGCCTGCGTGTGTTCGAAGTCGTCACGCGACATCTGAATTTCCGGCTGGCAGCGGAAGAACTTGCCGTGACACAGGCAGCGGTGGCCCAGCAGATACGCGGTCTTGAGGCAGAGCTTGGACTGAAACTCTTTGAACGCCAACCCCGCACGCTGGTCATGACGGAACCGGCACGTGCATACATTGCCAATGTGCGGCGCGCGTTCGACCTGCTTTCGGAGGCGACCGAAATGCTGCGGCCTGAACCGCAGCACCTGACGATCAGCGTGACGCCGACCTTTGCATCGAAATGGCTTATCCCGCGATTGGCGGAATTCACGCGTGCGCAGCCCGATATAGAATTGCGCATAGTCGCCAGCGACAAGGTCGCCAATTTCCAGACCGATGCCGTCGATCTGGCGGTTCGCTACGGCGAGCCACCTTTTGGTCCGGGGCTGAATGCCGAGCTGCTTTTCGAGCATGTGATTGTCGCCGTGGCAAGCCCGACACTTGTTGAAAAGCTCGGCGATCCGGGCGAGCCAGAAAATCTGGAGCGTTATCCGCTGTTGCACGACGCGCATAATTTCTGGCCGCAATATCTGGAGAAGGCTTTTCCGGGTGGCGTGTCGACATCGGCGAAGAATATTCGCTTCAACCAGACGTCACTTGCCATCGATGCGGCGATTGCCGGGCAGGGGCTGGCACTGGCAAGCCGCTTCTTCGTGGAGAAGGAAGTTGCAGCGGGCAGTCTCGTCCAGCCACTGGCCACAGAATTGCGGGTGGGCGCAGATTTCTATGCGGTTTCGCTGCGAAAGCCGCGCCATCCGGAATCTGTTGAGGCAGTCAAAGCCTGGTTAAAAAGCGCATCCCGAAAAGTGTGAAACGGTTTTCGGACTAAGATGCGCGTTGAAACCAACTGCATCCCGAAAAGTGTGAAACGGTTTTCGGACTAAGATGCGCGTTGAAACCAACTGCATCCCGAAAAGTGTGAAACGGTTTTCGGAACATGGTGCGCGTCAAGTTGAGGGTTCGGGCACTTCCAGCGGGGCTTTCTGGCTGCGGGTGGGTATGGTGATCCAGACAAGGCAGATGACAACCAGAAGAACACCCAACCAGCCGAGGGCGGAAAGCCGTTCGCCAACAATCACCACCGCGAAGAAAGCGGCGACAACCGGCTCGAAGAGCGTGATCGTCGTCGCTACGCTTGTTTCAACGCGGCTCAACCCGTAGCCGAAGCAGACATAGCCGAGGAACATGGGCACGAAAGCCATGTATAGGCCGACAGCCGCATTGTTCCACGAGGCGAGGAACGGTCCGCCGGTGGCAATCAGAACCGGCATCAGCAAAAGACCACCTATGCCGAAGGTCGCGCCCATGGCGGTTGTCGACGATATGCCGCGCTGCATCAACTGGCGCGCGCATGAGGAATAAAGCGCATAGGTAAAGCCTGCGATCAGTCCGACCAGAGAGCCTGCGAGGGTTGAACTCCCGGCGGATGCGGTATGAGCACCGCCATGCTCCGACATGCTGAGCAGGACCATGCCGATAATTCCGACCGTCGCACCCGCCAGCCAGCGCAGCGAAGGGCGAAAGCCGCTTTGCCGATACTCGATTGCTGCCGAAAGAAGCGGGGCTGAACCGAGTGAAATGACCGTTCCGATGGTCACGCCAGCCATCCGCATCGAGCCATAAAAGGCGAGGGGATAAATCGCAACGCAGACGGCCCCCACCAACAGGACGCGCCATTGATCGGCGAGAGCCTTTCGCGAGGCGATCAGTCCGCGCCATGCGATTGCCGCCTGTGCCAGCCCTCCAAGGCCCATGGCGGCGGCACCGATTGCAGCCGCGCCAACCTCAGGCGCAAAGGTTGCCGCAGTGCCGGTCGTGCCCCAGATGGTGGAAGCGACGATGATGGCTGTCACGCCCAGAAGATAGTTTTTCGATGATTGCATTTTATTCAGACTTCAAAATCGTCGCGACCATGGCCTTGGCTTCGCCAAGACGTGCACTGTTGCCTTCAAGGCCGGCCCGCATGATTGCTCCTTCGAGAATGAAGGAAAGCTGCACGGCGAGCTGGCGGACCCGAGGCGGATCGTCGGGGATCAGGCCGGTGAGATGTGTCACAAGCAGGCCCTCGACCTCCTCCTTGTGTTTTCTCACCGCCTCGCGGCCCGGATCGCCAGCAGGCAGCTCGGCTGCCGCATTCAGCAGGCCGCAGCCGCGAAACCCGTGTTCGTAGGCAAATTCTGCATGATCGCGATAGGCGTCGAATATGGCCAGTATCCCGTCCATCGGGTTTGCTGCCTTTTCCTGTCGCTTGTCATAGAGGCCCAGCCATTCGGCGTGACGGTGCTCCAGATAGGTTGCCACCAGTTCCGCCTTGGACGTGAAGTTGTTGTAGAGGCTCTGCTTTGCCACGCCCGCACGCTGGATGATCGCGTCGATCCCGGTCGCCGAAATACCCGCATCGTAGAACAGTTCCGCTGCCGCTTGCAGAAGCCGCTCACGTGCCGGTTTTGAACTGGGCGTCGCAGGATCGTTCATCACATTTGGTCCATCTATTAGGTAGACCAGTCTACCTAATGAAAAGGCGGAGTCAATTATCATTCTCGTGCGCCGATGGTTTTAACCCCTTGTCCGTGGAGAGAGATTCACGTATCCGCTCTATTCGAGCCTGTTCCAAAAGCCGCCATCTGTGGCTGCAAATGGCAATTTCCTGCGTTCCGGTGCTCACGTACGTTCAAGTACGCTCCGCTCCGGTACTCGAAAATCACCATTTTCGCACACATATGTCGCTTTTTGATTCAGGTTCTCAGGCAGATGGAACGGGAGGTCGTCCGGTGCCGCAGAGAATTTCCCCCCTTGCGCCTTTCCAATACAAAACATTTCGGGCGCTCTGGTCAGCTACATTGGTTTCCAACCTCGGCGGTCTGGTGCAGACGGTCGGCGCTGGCTGGATGATGGCAACCATCGCCCATTCGGACGATATGGTTGCACTTGTGCAGGCTTCGACAACCCTGCCTGTGATGATCTTTTCAGTTGCTGCTGGTGCCCTGGCCGATAATTTCGATCGCCGCCGCATCATGCTCACTGCGCAGGTTCTGCTGCTGATTATTTCGGTCGCGCTGGCGGCGTTTGCCTATCTCGGCATTCTCACACCGTGGATGCTGCTCAGCTTCACGTTCCTGATCGGCTGTGGTGGGGCCTTGCATAACCCGTCCTGGCAGGCCTCGATGGGGGATATCGTGCCCCGCACCGATCTGCCTGCAGCGGTGGCGCTCAACAGCATGAGCTTCAATCTCATGCGCAGCATCGGGCCGGCTATCGGCGGTATCATCGTTGCAGCGGCGGGCGCTGCTTTTGCCTTCATTTTCAATGCGTTCAGCTATTGTGCGCTCATTCTGGCGCTATGGCAGTGGAAGCCGGAAACGGTCAAATCCACCCTGCCGCGCGAAACGCTGGGACCGGCCATGGTGGCGGGGCTGCGTTATGTCGCCATGTCGCCGAACCTTCTCAAAGTGATGTTCCGGGGCTTTCTGTTTGGCCTGTCCGCGATTGTCATTCTGGCGCTTTTGCCGCTTGTCGCGCGCGATCTCGTTCACGGCACTGCACTTACCTACGGCATCATGCTGGGCTTTTTCGGGCTTGGCGCCATTGGCGGCGCCTTGCTCAGTGCCCGGCTTCGCGAACTTCTTGGCAATGAATGGCTGGTGCGCGGCGCTTTCGTCGCCTTTGCGATCAGTTGTGCCCTGCTGTCAATCGGCCGGAATATGTGGCTGAGCTGCATTTTCCTGCTGCCTGCGGGTGTTTCGTGGGTTCTGGCGCTGTCGCTGTTCAACGTTACGGTTCAACTTTCCACGCCGCGCTGGGTGGTGGGGCGTGCTCTGGCGCTCTATCAGACGGCGACTTTCGGCGGCATGGCGGCAGGCAGTTGGCTCTGGGGTGCGGTCGCTGACGAATATGGCGTGCCGGGTGCGCTTCTGGCTGCTGCCGTGGTACTAATGTTCGGTGCGCTGATCGGTCTCCTTCTTCCGCAGCCTGAATTTGAAGACCTCAATCTCGATCCCCTCAACCGTTTCAGCGAACCGCAACTTCGGCTCGATCTGCGTTCGCGCAGTGGCCCGATCATGATTATGGTCGATTACAAGATTGCGCAGGGAGATGTTCCGGCGTTCCTTTCCGCCATGGCCTTGCGCCGCCGTATGCGTATCCGCGATGGTGCCCGGCAATGGGTGCTGCTGCGTGATCTGGAGAACCCGGAAACCTGGACGGAAAGTTATCACGTGCCAACCTGGGTTGAGTATGTCCGCCATAACCAGCGCCGGACTCAGGCCGATGCTGAAGTGTCGGAACGGCTGCTTGCCTTGCACAAGGGAGACAAGCCGCCGCTCGTTCATCGCATGATCGAAAGGCAGACTGTTCCCATTCATGACGACATGCCGCTCAAGGCGCATCTGGATCTGTCGTGACTGCTGATTTCAAATTAAGGCAAATGCGGGATTTGTGCTCGTTTGCTGCCAGAACGGCATTTCGGCGAGAAAAGCCTGCATATTTGCATGGAATTTTGTGGCGACGGGCGGACAAAAGTAAGGCGAAATAAAGGCTAGAAGCCCAGGCGCTCCCGCAAAGGCTTTCGATAGGAACGCGAGACGGGCCATGCCTGATCGATGCCGCGCATCCTGACCAGCCATTTGTCGATCATGCTTCTGTCTATGTCCGAGACCTGTAGAACGTTTATGAACGTGGTGCGGTGAATGCGGAAAAAGACACTTGCCGGAAGAATGCCTGCCCATATGCCGAGCGGTCGGGAATCGAGAACCATGGAGCCGTCGCCAAGCCATATCTCGCTGTAATTGCCTGCCGAACGAACCCCGATGATTTCCTCCGGGGAGATTCCGCGCATTACCCCACGTTTGCTGACATAGATTATCGATGTCGGGTCGGGCTCTTCGTCTGAAACCGGCTCCTCATCGGGTGTCGCATATTTTGCCTGTGCAATCAGGTGCGCGCACTGGAACATGGCTTTGATTTCCGTGCGTGACCAGCGTCTGGCTTCCGCGGTCGTATCGAAGCCGATGATCCCCCGCAGCCGGCCCTGGTGAAAAACCGGTATGCTGAGAATGCTCTGGTTTCCCTGCCGCAGGAACTCTGCCTGAATAGGGCGTGCAGTGCGTGGCAGACCTCTGACATCGTGGACGGCAACGGCCTGTCCTTCGGTCAGATAACGGTGCAACCATGCAATCAGTGTGGTGGGAGCTTCCTGAAGTTCGGAAATATAGGCCGTGGTGTCGTCCTTGCACCATTCATGCGTATTGCGAAACCGCAGAAGATCGGGCGCATATTCGATCATCCATGCCCGGTCGGCGCGCGACGCATTGCCGACGAAGGCCAGAAACTCTGAAATGGCGCTTTCGACGGGTTTCCGGAGCAGATGCAGCGCGCAAACATAGGGCCAGTCAAGTGCCGGTGCTTCCGCGCACTCCTTCTCGGAATAAATCCGGTAGGCTCCAACAGCGCTGTCCAAGCCGCTCCCCCAAAATGTTGCGTGATCGAAATCGGTCTTCCTATAATAGCTGGACAGTATATTGAATATAATTGCCCGCTATTTGCAATAGAAATCACACGGTCAATGCAACCGTTTCAGCGGGTGATTTACCTGTTTATGCAGGGAAATAATCAGGAATAGAACAGATTTATGGGGTAGTCCGGTCAAAAGCCCCGGAAAGCCTCGGTATGTGTGGTGATAGCATAATCATACCGAGGCTGCGCATTTGCCTGATTCCGCCGAAGCGGTGCGCCGGATCAGATTAGTGATCATTACGACAGAAAGAAGTCTTACTTCACAAGGCTATTGAATGGCTGTGGATCAATTAATCTGGACCCAAATTATTTCCATATCGCACGAATTTTATTTCAAATACTTCGCGCAGCCATGCCTGCAATCTGACTTTCTGTTCAGCCAATATCTTCGACCTGATCGAGATATTGGCCGTATCCCTCTGCTTCCATCCGGTCTTTCGGAACGAAACGGAGCGATGCCGAATTGATGCAGTAACGAAGACCGCCGCGATCAACCGGTCCGTCCGGGAAGACATGCCCAAGATGGCTGTCACCATGCGCCGAGCGCACTTCCGTCCGCACCATGCCATGCGAAACATCGTTCAGTTCTGCAACATTTGCGGGTTCGATCGGCTTGGTGAAGCTGGGCCATCCGCAGTGGGACTCATACTTGTCGGCAGAGGCAAACAGCGGCTCGCCGGAAACGATATCGACGTAGATACCCGGCTCCTTGTTATAGAGATATTCACCGGTTCCGGGGCGCTCGGTGCCGCTTTCCTGTGTGACACGGTATTGCTCCGGCGTGAGCTTCGCAATCGCTTCCGGGTTCTTGCTGTAGGTCATGATTTGCGCTCCCTTGATATGTGCTCTGAATCTAGTGGTCTGATTCCGACATTTGCGTCCCTCTGATACAGGCGCCGAGCAAATGTCGGAATCGCAAAGACCACTAGTAACTTTATGTATCTAGTGGATTTTTCAAATTTGACGTTTGAAACAGCGTCTCATTCAGTCGGGATTCAAACGTCAAATTCAATCCACTAGGATGAGGGGAGCAACTATTCCAGTCCATCGCAAATGACGAACTGTTGAAGAATGGATTTGCTTACGAAGAAGATGTCTTCGCACGCAAAGCGCTGAGATCAGTCGACGGCAATCATGACGTCGGATGCCTTCACCACTGCATAGGCGGTGCCGCCTGCCTTCAGGCCAAGTTCGTCAACAGCCTCGTTGGTGATGGACGAAGTGACGATCACACCATTGCCAATATCAACCCGAACGTGGGATGTGGTTGCACCTTTGGTGACTTCGACGATGGTTCCTTTCAGTCGATTGCGGGCGCTTATCCTCATCATGCTATCCTTTCGAGCTTTGGGTTCCGTTAGTGAACATAGTGCGATTTCATCAAATTGCGACGGAGAAAAAGGTGCCGAAGCGAGGCTTCTGTTTCAATATTTTCTCGAAAATCGGTGGCGCAGCGCCAGCTACTCACCGGCTGATCCGAACACGCGGGAAGATTTCCATCGTCAGATAGTGCTCATCGAAGCTTGAAATATGAACGAGGGCGGAGCGGTTCAGAAACTCGACCTCATTGTTGCGGAAAACCAGCAGGTCGTCTTCGCGAAGTTCGCGCAACATGCGGTTGATGTGGATCGGCGTAAGCCCCAGCGCATCGGCAAGCTCGCTCTGAGTCAAGGGACAGATGAAGCTGTTCTCGTCACCTGTTCCGTTGATCCGCGCCCTGTGGCCGAGTTCGAGCAGCAGATGCGCGATGCGCACAAGCGCGCTGCGGCGACCGATGCTGATGAGATGCTCGATCAGAATGGCACGCTGGCGAGCCATTAGTTCCATGAATGTCATTGCGAGGCGAGGAGACTTGATCAGGCTTTCGGTGAGATGATCCAGAGATATCTCAAGGACGGAAAGCTCGGTAACCGAAATCAGCGTATAATAATTGAAGCCGAGTCCGGTTCGAAAACCCAGAAAGTCACCTTTCATGGGGAAGTCGAGAATTTGGCGATCACCGTCGGGCAGATCGCGATAGATGCAGCCCCATCCGCTCTTGATGATATGGACCGAGTTGGCCCAGTCTCCCTGACTGCTGACGACCGTGTGAGCAGCATAGCTTTTTGACATTATGGGCAGGGCGCCGAGCACGCTGAGATCGCTTTCATCGAAAACCGCGCCAATGGGTGCGCTTTCCAGAAAATGGCGCAGCGTTCTTGCTTCGTCGGCATTTACCACCATAGAGCCTACCTGCCGTTTCGCCCAGCACAGGAGAAGATAAGTTTTAAGTCTGGCGCTCCCCGCGTTCGTTTTCCCGCCTCTGCCCAAGAAGCCGGTCCTCAAATGAGTTTCAGCGAGGGCATTTGTTTTGGCAAGGTAGTAATTTCTACCACTAATTGGGTATATATCCGCGCTTCACCTAAACCATATTCTGCGAAACCCCTTAATCTAGGTTAATGACACCCAAAAAATTTTCGGGCAGTCTTTTCATCAAAATAAGAACAAAAACAAGAATTGCTTTCGGGGTTTTATCTAGATCTCAAGAAGAAAAACAAAACAGGCAACCAATGCGCTTCCGTGATTGTGATGTGCAAACAATGGAGTCGTGCGCATAAGTTGATTTAGAGGGCGAACAAATGAACATTTCTCCACAATTCAGTAGCAGGACGAGTGAATTAAAAAATAACGGCTTTGGGGCAGCAAAAGACAGTTCTTTTAAACCTGAACAGCCTAATGACAGCATGTTGCCGCTACTGGTCATCATAGACAACCGTGCGTTGGATCGTGAATGCCTCGCACATGGACTGACAAACCACAGCATCGAAATGTCGATAGCCACATTCAGCTCATTCGAGCAGTGGCAGCATCAGCGGCGCGGCCGCACGGCGGGCGCGGTGCTTTTCAACATCGGCGGCCAGAAGGTTTCGGACCCGGCTGTCGGAAATTATCTCAATCGCATCGTTACTGATTGCGCTCCGGCGCCTGTCATTCTTCTGGCTGACAAGGAAGAAATCTCGCAGGTGCTCAAGGCGCTCGATCACGGTGTGAAGGGTTATATTCCAACGTCGGTGAATGTGAATGTCTGCGTTGAAGCATTAAGGCTCGCCATGGCAGGTGGAACTTTCGTTCCGGCCAGCAGCGTGCTGGCTCTGCGTCACGCCACCGATCCGAATTCTCAGCGGCTGCAGCCTCTTGGCGGAATGTTCACCCAGCGTCAGGCCGAAGTGGTCAATGCGCTGCGCCGGGGCAAGGCGAACAAGATCATCGCCTATGAGCTGAAGCTGCGGGAAAGCACGGTGAAGGTTCATATCCGCAACATCATGAAGAAGTTGAAAGCGTCCAACCGTACCGAGGTGGCTTGCATCATCAACGAGCTGTTTCCGTCGGAGACTTCGTTTTCCGATCTGCAATAGGTCGGAAACTGGACCAGTGGGCGTTCGGCAGCCTGCGGATTGAATTATTCCGTGAAGGAGAATTTTGGTGATTATCTCCGACGTTTCATCAGGAAGCGGGCGGCAGCCGGTGGCTGACCTGCTCGATATTATAAAACGTAGAAGAATAATGCTTGTCGTGCCGGTGCTTGCGGGCATCGGCGTCGGCTTTGCCGGCTATCTTACAGCACCGGTCAGTTATGTGTCGGAGTCGGTACTGGTGCTGGATATGCGGCGATTGCAGGCACTGCCCAGTGAAAGCGCAATCACGCCGCTACCGCAGGACAGTCCGGTTCTGCGGTCCGAACTCGACATCATCAATTCGCGCATGATGGCGCGGAAAGTCATCGACATCCTGCAAGCGGAGAACATTGTCGTGCCGACGGAGTTCCGTTCGCGCACGGTGCTGTCGTCTGCTTCGGATACGGGCTCGCAAGCGAAAGGTGCGCGTGATGTCGATCCGGCGATGCGCGAACGCCAGCAGATCGACCTTCTTCTCTCGCGGTTGCGGGTTACCAATGACGGTCGGTCCTATACGATTTTCGTTTCCTATCGTGCGTCCGATCGGGTTTATGCGGCACAGGTCGCCAATGCCTTTGCGACGGCCTATCTCAACCACCAGATCGATGTGCAGCAATCGGCCACGCGGCGTATCAGCGATTGGCTTGGCGATAAGCTGGGCAATTTGCGCAGCGATCTTGAAAATGCAGAACGCGCGGCGGAAGAGTTCCGCCAGAAATCCCGGCTTGCAGGCGAGCAGGGGCAGATCAGCTTTCAGGCCCAGCGCGTTGCGGCGCTGAACAGTGAGATTGTCGCGGCAACAGGTGCGGTCTCGCTTGCCGAGGCGCGGTTGCGCACGGCCCAGGAGCTGAAGAACAACAATGAAGCGCCTGCACTTGCCGAGGTGCTGGCATCGCCAGCGATCCAGAGCCTGCGCAATGAGGAGGCGCGTGTCGAGCGCCAGCTTGGCGAGTTACAGTCGAACGGAGCGCTGAAAAGCGCCGAAATTCCTGTGCTGAAGGCTGAACAGGAAGCGCTGAAGCAGCAGATTTCGAACCAGGTCGGCGAAATCATCAAGAGCCTCGGCAACGAAATCCAGATCGCACGGCAGCGGCGCAGCGGACTGGAGGATGCGCTGAAGAATGCGGAAGCCGATCTTGCCGAAGCCAACCAGGCGCAAGTGAAGGCCGGGCAGCTCGACCGTGAAGCCAATGCCAGCCGCACGGTCTATGAAAGCTATCTCACACGCTACAAGCAGTTGATCGAGCAGGACGGTATCGCCGCTCCGGAAGCGCAGATGATCTCGCCTGCCGAACCGGCCATGGCCAAGGCCAGCCCGAACTTCGCCAATTGGCTGCTGTTGGGGCTGGGGCTGGGCGGGCTCGTCGCGCTTGTTGGCACCATGCTGAAGGAAACATTCGACAAGATCAGGCCTGCGCAAACGGCATCCCTGGTGCTCCCCGGCATTCCGGCAGCGACGCTGCTGCCGGTTTCGCCGCGGCTGACTGTGCCGCTTCTCGTCAATCGCGGTCTCGATCCGGCCAGCCCGTTCGGTCGCGCCATCAAGTCGGTCCATGACCGTCTTCGGGTCCTGACACGCGGTCGGGATTCGCTGGCGCTGTCCGTCGTTTCACTGTCTGACGGCGAGGGAAAGACGCTGCTGATAACCGCACTTGCACAACAGATAGCGGCGACGGGCCTGACGGTTGCGGTCATCGACGCGACGAACAAGCGAGCGGGCCTGTCGGAGGCCTTCGGGCTTCCGCACAGCGATTACGGCGGTGTGTCGACCGGACGTCCGCTCACTGGCGCAACACTCGTGCACGATCACGGTTCAGGGATCGATATCATCAAGCCGAACAGGCAGATGCGTGAGGGAGACTGGCTGGCCGATCTGATTGCCCAGTTGCGCGCCGATCACAAGATTATCCTCGTGGATCTACCGGCGGTTATGGAAGACAAACGTTCGGTTCTCCTGTCGCGGGCGACGGATACGGCGCTTCTCGTCGTGCCGTCCGACCGCCAGGATCAGCACGCGACCAATGCGCTCATCCAGACGATGGCGTCGTTCGGGCGTAAGCCTGCGCTTGCGGTCGTGAACCACAATTCCTCGTCCTATCGAAGCTGGATAACGGTACCTGTCGTGCTTTGCGGGCTGGGTTTGCAGAAGGCGAAGCGGTGCGTGAGCGCCATGTTCTCGCGACGGCGCAAGCCAGCCACAGATGGCGTTCAGGAACAGGCGTGAGGGGCAAACCATGTCACACAAGATCATCAAAAACCGCATCGGCATGCATCTCCGGGCCACTGTGCTTTCCGGGCTCCTGCTTTTGGGCGGAAGTTTCGGAGCGCTTGCCGATGGGCAGGCCTATCGCGTAGGTCCCGACGATGTGCTTCAGGTTACCGTCTACGGGCAGCCGTCGCTTACAGGGCTTTATCCTGTCGATGTGGACGGCAATATCGGCTATCCGGTGGTCGGCAATATTTCAGTCACCGGACTGACCACCAATGAGATCAGCGAGAAGATTGCGGGATCGCTATCTCAACACATTCCGGGGCTGACGGTCACTGCAACAATCAATCAATATGCGCCGGTATTCGTCGTCGGTGATGTCAAGGCGCCAGGAAAGTACCAGTTCCGGCCCGGCATGGCGGTGCTTGAACTGATGGCATTGGGGGGAGGAGCCGGCAAAACTGAATCTCAGGCTTTGACCGCCGGTATGCAGCTCATTTCCGCACAGCAGGAATATGCCGATCTGCAGATGCAGCTCAGCGCCATGGCGATCCGGAGGGCTCGTTTGCAAGCGGAACTGGACGGTACGGAATTCGCCTACGCTTTGTCGGATCAGACTCTTGCAAACAAGGAGACGGCATCCCTGCAGCAACAGATGCTGGAGGGCGAAAAGACATTGTTCAATGTCCGTCGCAACAATCTTGCCGCAGAGCGAAAGGCGCTCGAAGCGCAAGCGGCGAGCTATGGTGATGAAATCCAGACCTTGCAGCAGAGCATCAAGCTGCACGACACCGAAATCCAGCTATTGCAGGAGAATGTCGATTCCAGCAAATCGCTCGTGGATCGTGGCCTTGCAGCCAAGTCCAACCTTCGCGACATGGAACGTGATCTGTCGGCTACACGGCGCGCTGCGCTGGAGCTGGAATCCTTTCTCGCGCGGGCAAGGCAGAACCAGCTCGCCATGGAACAGCGCATCGCCAATCTGGAAGAAACCCGCAGAAGCGAGGCGGCCACCAATTTGCAGGACATTGATCTCAATGTTGCCCGCATGGAGCGCCGCAGCAATTCACAACTCCAGGCCATGGCTGAGATTGCCAAGTCTTCCGGCAATATTTCTGCATCGACCCTGCGCCAGAAACTGGTCTTCTCGATCAGCCGTAACGTCAATGGCAGTTTCCAGGATATCGTTGCAAACGAGAACACGGAAATCAAACCGGGTGACATCCTGCGCGTCGAGCTGGACATGAGCAGGATCGGCGGCGGCTCGCCCTCATAGGGCGAGCTTTTTCCTCAACCAAATTTGGAGACGACGCTGCGCGTCTCCCCAGCATGAGGGATGCTGGGGAGACTTGTCCAGGATTGACAATGTCGGAGAGAACGTCGCGGCTTGATCGGGAAAGCGGATTTTGCTTTCCCGGGGGCTTCAAGCGGCGACAGGATCGGCGGTTTCCTCCAACCAATCACGATAGACTTCACGCAGGCCGTCCTCCAGACGAATTTGCGGCTTCCAGCCGAGCGCCCGCATCCGCGAGGTGTCGAGGAGTTTGCGCGGCGTCCCATCGGGCTTGCTGAGATCATGTTCAAAGCGGCCTTCATAACCGACGACGCGCGCGATGGTCAGCGCCAGATCCTTGATTGAAATCTCTTCACCCGTACCGATGTTCATCGGCTCAATGCCGTCGTAGAAACGCAGCATGTGCAGGCAGGCATCGGCAAGGTCGTCCACATGCAGGAACTCCCGCAAGGGCTTGCCGGTGCCCCAGAGGGTGACATGGTCGATGCCTCGCAGCTTGGCCTCGTGAATCCGCCGGATCAATGCCGGCAGGACATGCGAGCTGGTTGGATCGAAATTGTCGTTTGGACCGTAAAGATTGGTTGGCATCGCCGTCATGAAGTGATTGCCGTATTGCCGTGCGCAGGCGCGGGCATATTCAAGCCCGGCGATCTTGGCGATGGCATAGGCTTCGTTCGTCGGCTCCAGCGGGCCGGTCAGCAGGACCTCCTCGGTGAGAGGCTGCACCGCGTCACGCGGATAGATGCAGCTTGAACCGAGCCACAACAGGCGCTCGACGCCGTTCTGCTGGGCGGCGCGGATAAGGTTCATCCCGATCGCGAGATTATCGTAGAGAAAGTCTGCCGGATATTGCGAATTGGCAAGAATGCCGCCGACACGAGCGGCTGCGATGATGATGACATCCGGCTTGCGTCCGCTGACAAAATTTTCCGTCAGTCCCTGCCGGGTCAGATCGAGGGTGTTGTGCGTGGCGGTGATGATGTCGCAGTCCGTGCCTTGCAGGCGGCGCAGGATGGCCGAACCGACCATTCCCGTATGCCCGGCAATGAATACCTTCTTGCCTTCGAGCGAATAGAGCGGGACGGGGATTTCAGCCGTAGAAGTCATTGCGTCCAACCTCCCGCATGATATTGCGCAAATCCCAGTCGACCATCTCGGTGACGAGATGGTCAAAGCCGGTCGTATGCTGCCAGCCGAGGCGATTTTTCGCCTTGGAGGCATCGCCGAGCAGGAAGTCGACCTCGTTCGGGCGGAAATAGCGCGGATCAATCTCGATCAGGCAATTGCCGGATTTTCGGTCGCGGCCGATTTCTTCCACACCGTCGCCCTGCCATTCGATCTCCTTGTCGACGGCTTTGAAGGCATGTTCGACAAATTCGCGCACGGTGTGCGTTTCGCCGGTTGCCAGCACATAGTCGTCGGCAGTGTCTTCCTGCAGGATGCGCCACATGCCCTCGACATAATCACGGGCATGGCCCCAGTCACGGCGGGCATCAAGATTGCCGAGCCGCAGCCTGTCCTGAAGGCCGCGTTCTATTGCCGCGACAGCTCGTGTGATCTTACGGGTGACGAAGGTTTCGCCGCGAAGCGGGCTTTCGTGATTGAACAGAATGCCGTTGGAGGCATGGAAGCCATAGGCATCGCGATAATTCACCGTCGTCCAGTATGCATAGAGCTTTGCCGTCGCATAAGGACTGCGCGGGGCGAAAGGCGTCTGTTCGTTCTGTGCCTGGGGAGAACTGTTGCCGAAGAGTTCCGATGTGGATGCCTGGTAAAAGCGGCATGTCTTGCCGAGCCCCAGAATCCGCATGGATTCAAGCAGGCGCAGCGTGCCAAGCGCATCGGCATTCGCCGTATATTCCGGCGTTTCGAAACTGACCTGGACATGGCTTTGCGCGCCGAGATTGTAAATCTCGTCGGGCCGCACTTCCTGAATGACACGGCACAGATTGGTTGCGTCCGTCAGGTCGCCAAAATGCAGGCGGAAGCGAATGTCTTCCTCGTGCGGGTCCTGATAGAGATGATCGATACGCGCCGTGTTGAACGAGGAAGACCGCCGTTTCAGACCATGCACGCGATAGCCTTTATTGAGCAGAAGCTCGCTTAGATAAGCGCCGTCCTGTCCGGTCACACCGACGATGAGAGCTGTTTTCTCCTGCAAGGACTTCCCTCCGATCAGAAACTTGATGAAACCATGTTAGCGATTTCCTGCGCGGGCAGAACGGCTCCAAAACGGCAATCGCGGGCCGCAGCCTCCCTCTTCGGATGAGGCTGGAAGCGCGTCCGGTATGGTCGGTTTCACCCAAAGAGGTAGGCGGTTCGCCCGGTGTCGGTGCTGGCCATGCCTTTGTGTTCCTTGCGGTATCTGCCGCGCTGTTGCGATCCTTCTGCTTAACCGGACCAAGCAATAGGAAGCGAAATCATGCGTGTGGTGCTTGCCAATCGTTACTTCTACCCGGACCAGTCGGCGACCAGCCGCATGGTGACGAGCCTCGCCCATACGCTGGTGCGTGAAGGCATTGAGACGACGGTGCTGGCAAGCCGCAGCTATCACGACAAGCGGAAGGACGTGCTGCCCGCGCGGGAAACGATCAACGGCATAGAAGTGCATCGCATATGGACCTCGGGCTTCGGTCGGGGAAAGCTTGTCGGGCGAGCGGTCGACTATGCGACATTCCATTTGTCCGCTGCCGCCTGGTTTGCATCGAATACGCAGAAGGACGATGTTTGCGTCGTCTGCACCGATCCGCCGCTTCTTTCCGTTTCGGCTGCATTGCCGGTTCGTATGCGCCGGGCAAAGCTGGTTAACTGGGTGATGGACCTTTTCCCCGAAACGGCGATGGAACTCGGCCTCATCAAATCCGATACCGTTTCCGGCAAGCTCGCCCTGATCCTGCGCAACTGGTCGATGCGCCAGTCGGCACTGACCATCTGCCCGATAGAGCGCATGGCGCATTATCTTTCAACACGCGACATTCCGGCGGAAAGCCTCAGCGTGGTTCACCACTGGGCCGACCGCAATGAGATCGTTCCGGTGGAACCGGCGCAAAACCCTTTGCGCCGCGCATGGGGGCTCGGTCGGAAATTCGTCATCGGCTATTCGGGCAACTTCGGACGCGCGCACGAATTCAAGACAGTTCTCGATGCTGCCGAGCGGCTTCGGCATATGAAGAGCATCGTCTTCCTGATGATAGGCGAGGGGCAGCAGCGTGGTTTCGTTGAAAGCGAGGTCAAACGACGCGGCCTGACCAATGTGATGATGAAACCGTTCCAACCCGTTGATAAACTTTCTGAAAGTCTCGGCGCGGCCAATGTGCATCTGGTTTCGCTGAAGCCGGAGCTGGAACATTGCATCGTGCCCAGCAAGTTCTATGGCGTGCTTGCAGCCGCGCGACCGACAATCTTCATTGGCGATACGGAAGGCGAGATCGGCACGATTGTTCGCGATTTCCAGTGTGGCATGGCGCTGCGGCCGGGCGAGGTCGATGCGCTGGTCAACGCGATCCTTCATTTACGCCATTCGCCGGTCGGGCGCATGTCGATGGGCAACAATGCCCGCTATCTGATGGAAACGGCCTATTCGCGGGAATATGGCGCTGCGGTCTGGCAATCCGCTATCTCGCGGCTCGAGGAAAAGGTGGTGCCACAAGCCATGCCGGTTCTGGACCGGCAATTCCAGCCGAGGGAACTATGATGGACGGGTCTGTTGTCGTCAGCCAGCTTGGCGCGCGCATGCATTATGCAGTCCCGCGCATTTTCGCAAGCCGGGAAAAACTAGCGCATTTCTATACGGATATATGCGCGCTCCAGGGGTGGCCCCGCCTGTTGAACGGCCTGCCGCCGTCAATGTTGCCCGCATCCGTGCGGCGGTTGGTGGGGCGTACACCGCAAGGGATTCCACAGGAGCGCATGACGACCTTTCCAACGTTCGGTCTGCACTCTGCCGTGCGCAGGCTTTCCAACCAGACAGGGCCGAAATCCACGGCTAACGCCATTTGGGCGGGCGAAACTTTCGGCAGGCTGGTGGCGACAAGCGGCTTTCACGGTGCAAGCGGTGTCTATGCTTTCAGTGGCGAAGCGCTGGAATTGCTGACGGTCGCAAAAAGACAGGGATTATGGACGGCGGTGGAGCAGATGATCGCACCGCGCACCATCGTCGATCAGTTGGCCTGTGAGGAAGAGGTGCTTAATCCAGGCTGGCAGCTTCCGGTCGCAAATGATGTTCATGCCGATGTTTTTGCCGCGCGTGAGCAGGCGGAATGGCAGATCGCCGATGCCGTGGTCTGTCCATCCGATTTTGTGGCGCGTCATGTGATCGAGGCAGGCTGCGCACCGGGAAAAGTCGTCGTTGTGCCCTACGGCGTCGATGATCGTTTCTTGCTGGATCCTTGTCCGCGTTTGCCCGGACCGCTGCGGGTTCTCACTGTCGGCGCGGTCGGGCTTCGCAAGGGCTCGCCCTATGTCGGCGCGGTGGCGCGAGAACTTGGCGACAAGGCACATTTCCGCATGGTGGGGCCAATCGATGCCCAGCCGGAAGCGCAGGCAAAGCTTGCCGCGACGGTCGAATTGACCGGGCCGATACCGCGTAGCGAAATGCGGGCCCAGTTTGAATGGGCGGACGTGTTTCTGCTGCCATCGCTCTGCGAAGGGTCGGCGACAGCAGTTTATGAGGCGCTTGCCGCAGGCTTGCCGGTCATCTGCACGGACAATACTGGCAGCGTCGTGCGACATGGCATAGACGGTTACATCGTTCCGATCCGTGATGTGAGTGAAACCGCCGAGATATTGCGGCAATTTGTCGGCAATCCTGCAACGCTGGCCCGGATGAGCGACAGCGCAAGAGAGAGGGCCAGCGATTTTACTGTTTCACGCTATGGCGAGCGACTTCTACAGGCGCTGGCAAAACATTCGAGGGCAGATGCAAAATGAAGATCGTTCACGTCATCGGTTCCTACGATCCTGCTAAAGGTGGCCCGCAGGCTGTCGTTGTACGCCTTGCAGCGGCACAAGCCTCGCTCGGTCATGAAGTGACAATCGTGAGCTATTGCGATGATGAGGTGAGCCGCCGCGCCAGCAAGGCTACGGCGACGATACCCGACTTCGGGAAGGTGCGCACGTTGCTTCTCCCAATGCCCGATCTGCGGGAAACCTTGTCCGGCGGAGCTGCCGCGAAAGCGATGGAAGCGTTGGTTCGTTCCGCAGATTTCGTACACCTGCATGGCGTATGGGAGATCAATCTTCTGCGGGCTGCAATGCTCTGTCGCCGCTTTTCCGTGCCTTACTGCATATGTTGTTGCGGCATGCTTGACATGTGGAGCATGCAGCAGCGCGCATGGAAGAAGAAGCTTGCACTGGCGCTTGGCTTTCGCCGCATGCTCGACGGCGCGGCCTTCATTCAGGCGCTCAATGCGGATGAAGCCGACCTGATGCGCCCCCTTGGACTGAAACCGCCATCGATGATTATCCCGAACGGTATCTTCCTCAATGAGGTTGAGGGCGACGGTGACGTCGCCGTGCCCGGATTGCCGGGACGGCCTTATGTGCTGTTTCTGTCCCGGCTTCACTACAAGAAGGGCCTTGATATTCTTGCGGATGCCTTTCGTCGGGTCGCACCACTGTTTCCCGATGTGGATATGGTAGTCGCCGGTCCTGATGGCGGGGCTGAAGATGAATTCCGTGAGCGTATTCGTCTGTACGGACTTGAATCGCGTGTTCATATGACCGGCGGGCTTTACGGTCCAGCCAAGATCGCTGCCCTGAAACAATCGGCCTGCTTCTGCCTGCCGAGCCGTCAGGAAGGGTTCAGCGTTGCCATAACCGAGGCGCTTGCCTGCGGTGTACCGGTAGCGATTACCGATGCCTGCCATTTTCCGGAGGTTGCCGAAGCGGAAGCCGGGGTGGTCTGCTCGCTCGATCCGATGGCGGTGGCCTCAGCGCTTGAGCGGATTCTGGAAGACCCGAACGGGGCAAAGCGGATGGGCGCAGCCGGTGCAAGGCTCGTGCGTGCCAATTACACCTGGCCACGCATCGCGCTCCAGACGATTGCGGCCTATCAGAGCTTCCAGGCGCTAAAGAGCGATGCCGTTGCGGGGCGCAGGCGTCTTCGATCCGTTCCCGCCGCCTGATAGTCAAGGCTTTCGCCTCGGGCGCACCTGCTTGGCCGGATTGCCAGCATAGACCATCCATGGATCCATATCACGGAAACTGACCCCACGCGCGCCGAGAACTGCGCCTTCACCGATGGTTACGCCCGGCCCGACGAAAGCTTCCGCCGCAACCCAGCCATATGGCTCGATGCGAATGGGTGCTGCCGTGAGCGGAAAATCCACCTGATCAATATTGTGTCCAGCCGTGCAGAGATGTGCGCGCTGCGAGACGATGGCGAAGGGCGCAAGCGTGACATGCGCGACGTTATAGCAAAGCGCGCCCGGCCCGAGCGATGAATGAGCGCCCATGGTCAGATTGGCTGGCCACCAGATGCGCGCGCTGCCGCGTACGATCGCAGTCTTGTGAATCCTGGCACCGAAGGCACGCAGCACAACGCCGCGCCAGCGCCACAGGAAGGACGGCGTCCATGCCGCCAGCACCAGCCAGCTTGCCTGCCAGATTAAACGCCGGACACGATGTCCGAGAGTGAAGGTTGCCCCGCCTTCCATGGGGCGTGACGATGTCTTGCGGCCGCTGATCGGAATGGGTGGGTTCTGCTGTGATGCGATGGACATTACGATCATCCTTTACAAGAATTGTGGCATGGCAGCGCTTCGCTGCGGCGGCATGGGCAGGTTAACTGAGCTGTTGCGGATGCGACAGAATGAGAGGACAGGGATCAGGAAAAGCGCCATGTGCAGCCAGACTGTGATGACCCAGTCGGTCTGGTGGGAAATGGCATGCATCGCGGGCACGATCGACATCATATAGACGAGTTGCCCCAGCATCTCGTCCGCCATCGCAGTCTCCCAGAGCCGACGCATGGCCCAGGCGAGCACAAAGAACTTCAGTGCTCCGAAATACCAGAACGACGAAAAGGCATCGACAAGGCCGGTCTCGGTCGTTCCGGTGACCGGATTATAGTCGCGGCTTGGCTGCGGCGTATCGAGACGGAGCGAGTCTTTAATGCCTGCGCCGACGAGCTGCGCGGGCACGAAGGTGAACACGATGCGGTTCCAGTGGAACTTGCCATAGTCGAATTCCAGCCTGCGGTCGATCTCGTCGATACGTTGCACGGCATTGCGCATTTCCAGACCGCCGCGTTCCAGCGTTTCATTGAAGTTGGCGGTGTAGTCGATCTGCATGATGTCATCGAGAACGAAGCCGGAAGCCGCGCGTGTGATCTGCCGGTAATCGCCCATGCTGGTCATCAGGAATGTCCCGGCAAAGATGCCGACGAACATGATGACACGCGGTACGATCATGCGGCGATAGAACCAGAAAGCCAGCAATATCATCAGCAGGAGCTGGATCGCCTCGGCACGTTTTCCCGTCACCAGAATGCGGTCGAAATAGAAGATCAGATCAAAAAGGATGATCGCCAGCGCAAACCACGACGGACGCCGTGCAAAACACAGGAGGGCAATGGCCAGCCCGTAGGGCATGAGCTGCGCGAAGAAGAGGTAGACCACCGGCATGCCGGTCATCTGCACGCCGATGGAGACTTCTCCGGGGAGACGGCTCAGGAGGAAATAGAATACGGCACCGAAAACCGACAGGCAGGCTGCGGCCCACGTCAATCGCCGCTCGCTGAAACTCATGCTCAGAAATCTGATCGGGCGCTTTGTCATACGCCAGCCGAGAAGCAGCATGGCAAGGGACAGAATGCCCATGATCATTGTCTTGGCATAAGCCCCCGATGGCAGAAACTGGTCATGAACAAGGGCAGGAAGCTGTGGCAGCAGGAAGCCGAAAGTCATCACACCGGCAAGGAACGGAAACTGATACATCCGTTCCGGGCGGAAGAAGAGACCGCCCGCCATGAGGTACAGGACGAAACCGGCGAAAATCCAGGTGAGCGAGAGGTTCATTGTGTCACTCCTGCTCCACCGCATACGTTTGAAAGATCGGGCGCCGGTTCAACCGACGAAAGATCCTGCGGAAAGATGCGACCCGAAAGCAGATACCAGCCAAGCTTCATATACTCCTTGACGACGAGTTCCATATCCGCTGGGGTCGTCGGAAACCCGGCGCGACCGCCATCGCCGCCTATGGGGAACGAGATGAAGCGCATCTGGGGGCATGCGGCGCGAAAGCTCGCTATGGCGCGGCGCGAATGATACCAGTTAGTCACGATCACGGCGCTTCTGGCCTGAATTTCACGCATGACGGGCGCGGAAAACCGCGCATTCTGCCATGTGCTGCCGGACTGGCATTCCACGACGATCGCAGACGGCTTGACGCCGTTGCGCACCATGATCCTCTTGTTCGACAGACAGTCACCGTCGCCTGTGACAAGGATCACCGGCGAACGGCCTTCCTTCCAGAGGCGGGCGGCCTCCACGGCGCGGGGCGGTCCATCTCCGCCGGGCACCACGATCACATCGGCTTTGCCGCCGTCGTCCTGCAAGGTCAGAACCGGCTCGGAAAAAAACATCGCCGCAAGCCCCATTAAAACGGCGCAGGGCAGAATAACGAGAAGCATCATACCATACGCCGTTCTGGTGCTTCGGTTTTCAACGGGGGCATGACCGCTGGAGCGTCCGCGACGAGTGCCGACTGGCGCTGGCGCTGTTCTTCCATCTTGATAACGATCATGAACTCGTATGCTGACAGCAGGCGGCAATAGAGATAGCCGGGTTTGCCGTCGAGAAAACCGCCGCGCAGCACATACATGTAGACGAAACGCAAGGTGGGCCGACAAGGCAGATTGTAGGACAGGGATTTTAGTGCCCGCCGTCGCCGTTCCGGATCGCCTGACAGGAGACCGCCCCAGTCGATGTGTCGCTCCAGAAGCCGTGCTGCCGACAGATCCGCCTCGACGGAGGAATAGAGATTGTGTTTATCGTACCAGGAGGCCAGTCCCTTGTTGAAGCTGTAATGAATGAAGTGCGCCTGCAATTGGCCGCTGGGACCTCCGGTGGCGCGCGCATGGATGGAGCGCTCGAAGCGCACGCGATCGCGGCGAACCAGCCGGGTTATCCATGTCGGATAGAGGCTGGCATGGCGTATCCAGCGCCCCATGAACATGTTCTTGTAGCGGAGCCGGAAAAAAACTTCGGGCCGGTCTGGATCGGCGGTGACCGCCAGTATTTCGTCGCGTAGGTCCGGCGGGGTGATTTCGTCCGCATCAGGCGTATAAATCCAAAGATGCTTGAATTCGATTTCCGTCAGCCCGTACATGCGCTGGCGGTCCTCGGTGTCATAGGTGCGCTGGTAGACGCGCGCTCCTGCCGCTTTGGCGATTTCCACGGTACGGTCGGTGCTGAAGGAATCGAGCACCACGATGTCGTCGCACCAGTCGAGTGAGGCGAGGCAGGCTGGCAGATTGACTTCCTCGTTGAGCGTTCTGATGAGGACGGATACGGTCATGAAGTTGCCCCTGGATAAGTGATGTTCGGTTTAGTGTTCGGATTGGCCTCGGCCATTGAGGCCGCAACGATCGGACGAGCGCCTCTGGTCATGCGCAGTACGAAGAGCGTGTGAGCTGCGGCCGGGATCGCCAGTGCCAGCAGCATTGGCCAGACGGGTATGTCGAGCCGCACGGCGATGTAGGCGATGGCGCCCGCAATCAGGTTGAGTGTCATAATCGCGACGGTTGTTTGCCCACAGGAAAGCCCCGCATCCATCAGCAGATGATGCAGGTGCTGCCGGTCCGGCGAAAACGGGCTCCTGCGTGCGGACATGCGGCGCACGATCAGGCTCAACGTATCGATGACGGGTACGATGACGATCCAGATCAGGATAGGAAAGGCGACAGCGGCGGGTCCGCTCGCAAGAATGAGGATAAATCCGGCAAGGGCCGCACCAAGCAAGGTGCTGCCGCCATCGCCGAGGAAAAGGCTGGCCTTCGCGCGCCAGCGATGCCGCATGTTGAAAACGAGAAAACCGAGGCACGCGGCTGCAAGAGCGAGCGCCTGCAGCCCCAGGCGATGTTCGCCAATACCGAAACCAATGACAGCCAGCCAGAAAAAGGCGGCGGCACTCGCCGACCCGGCAAGTCCGTCCACGCCGTCACTCATATTGACCGCATTGACGAGACCCACATTGAAAGCGAGCGCAATAATGAGGAAAAGCGGTCCGGTCAGAATCTGAATCAGCATGTAGGGAGCCGGCGTGGCGGCGGTTTCGATGCCGTCGGAAGCAAGCCCGAGATAGGTCTGCCGTATCCCGGCGATGGCGATAATCAGGAAGGCTGCGAGCAACTGGATTGCAAGGCGCGGGGCGACAGGCAGGTTGAAACGGTCATCAAGAACGCCGGTGACAAGGATCAGCACAAGTCCCGGCAGCAGGGCTACGGCATTTGCATGGCCCGAAACGCCGGATGCCAGAAATGCAGCTACGAAAAAGGAGAGAAAAATGGCGATGCCCCCGCAAAGCGGGACGTTTCCATCGTGTCTTTTGCGGGTGTCGGGAATGTCGATGAGATACCATTCACGTGCCAGTCCACGAAAACCGAGGCAGAAAGCAACGGAAAGAGCGAAGGCCAGAAGCGTGATCCAGGAAAGACTCGTCATGTCTCCTCCGAGGCGCGTGCAAAAATCAAACTCTGGAAATTTTTACGCACTGACGCCGTGGTTCACGACTTGGCTATAGAGCGTGCTGCATACTCCTTTCAGGTCAGGTGTTAACACCAAGGGCGACATTTCGCGCTTGCGGCAAAGCGTTATCCTTGGGGAAAGCAAGAAAGGCCAGAAGGCCGTCTTTCCGAATGTTCCGGCCAACAGTTCCGGGGGCATGGCATCGTGAAATCGAATCTACAAAACGCATCCAGTCTCCCTTTGAGGAGCGGAACATGAACGGCAGTCGCAGGGGCATTCTCATGGCGGCTTTGGAGCAGTATGCCGCGCTGATCTTCAATTTCCTGACGGTCGTCATCATCTCCCGTGTTCTCAACCCAGCCGAAACAGGCATGGGCGTCATCGGCATCAGCATTTCGGCGATAGTTTTTTCGCTGCGGGAGTTTGCGAGCGCTGAATTTCTCATCAAGCTTGACCGAGTCGAGGATAAGGATCTTCAGACCTCACTGACCTATCTGATGAGTGTCACGCTGGTGCTTGCAGTCGCGCTCTATGCGCTGCGCGGTTTCTTCGCCGCTTCCTATCAGGATCCGATGCTCGGTTTCTTTCTCGACATTACAATCGCTGCCGCCCTTGTCGAAAGCCTGTCCATGCCAATCATTGCGCTGCTACGGCGAGAGATGGCTTTCGGCGTGCTCGCCCGTATCAGGACCGTCGGTTCGGGCCTTGGTGCACTGGCTACAATCGTTTCCGCCTATATGGGGTTCGGCTATCTTTGTTTCGCGATCGGCTTGCTTGCATCGGCCGTGGCAACGACTTCACTTGCCATTACAATCCATCCGTTGCGTCGGCTTTTGCGACCGACATTCGCCAGCATCGATGCAGCATGGCGCTTCGGTATCTATCTCGGCGCAAATTCCAGCCTTGGCAAAATCTGCGAGACGTTTCCTTCGCTCATCCTGGGCCGGTTCATGCCCATTTCGCAGGTCGGTATCTATAACCGCGCAGGCACTGTCAGCGGATTGCCTGACCGGGTTATCCTCTCTGCGATTTTCGCGGTCGCGTTCCCCATGCTCTCGGCGCAGGTGCGCGAAGGTGTGGATATCCGCCAGTCCTATATCCGCGCACTGTCCTATATCAGTGTGGTCTATTGGCCGGCGCAGGTTGTGCTGGCATTTCTGGCCTATCCTGCGGTGCGGATCATTCTGGGTAGTGGCTGGCACGAAGCCGTCCCTATTGTCGCCATATCGTGTACCGCGAACATGTTCTGGTGCCCGGTTCTGCTGACCTATCCTCTGCTGATGGCGCTTGGTCACAATCGGGATGCCTTCGTGTTCAGCCTGATTTCACGTTCCGTCGTGGCACCCGTATTGTGCGTGGCGGCCTTCTTTGGTCTGTTCGCGGTGGCGCTTAGCCAATTCATCACGTCGCCTTTCCAGATGGTCGTTTCGATCCTCTATGTGAAAAAATATGTTTCCTTTTCGCAGCGCGAGCTTTTCGGAGCGTTCGCGCATAGCGCCCTGGTGACCGCACTCACCCTCATTTTGCCATTTGCCGCCTTGGTGGCTAACGGATTCTCGTTCGACTTTTCGCCGCTTTTGGGTGTTGGTATCGGACTTGTTGCCGCCGTGAGCTGGATAGTCGCAGTATTTGTCACCCGGCATCCATTTGGTGAGGAACTGCACCATATCTTCATTACATTTGCCAATATGAGCGCCTTCAATCGCCGTATCTTCCGGCGTTGGCGGCAAGGGCTCATATCTTCGACCCCGGCTGAATAGACGAGTACTGTGAGGGAATGCGAATGCACAGCGTCCATATTGCCATCCCGAACTATAATTACGGGCGTTTTCTGCGCGAATGCGCCGAAAGCGTATTGTCACAGCACGGCGTTGATGTTCGTGTGCTGATTATTGACAATGCATCGACCGACGACAGTGCTGTAATCGCGCGCGAGCTTGCGACGGAAGACAGCCGGGTGGAACTGCGCCTGCGGGAGCAAAATCTCGGGCCCCATGCTTCGTTCAACGAGGGGGTGGACTGGGCAAGCGCTGAGTATTTTCTGATCCTATGCTCCGACGATCTGCTCGCGCCGGGCGTGCTGGCAAATGCCGCCGCATTTCTCGATGAGCACCGCGATGTGAATCTCGTTTACGGGCGTATGTCGATGATCGCAGCCGGTACCCGTCGGTCAGAGATAGAATTACCGGAGCCGGGTAAGGCTGGCGGGTGGAAGGTTCGGTCGGGACCGGATTATATCGCAGCCTGTTGTCGCAATGCGATCAGCCTTGTCGACGGCCCATTGGCGATTGTGCGTACCGCAGTGCAGAAAAAGGTAGGTCATTATCGCACAAGTCTGGCTCATACGGACGATATGGAGATGTGGCTACGCTTTGCCACGCAAGGCGCGGTTGCAGAAACCGAAAGCATTCAGGCTTTTATTCGTGCGCATCCGCAGAGCCGTTCCTCCAATATCGCAGGAATATTGCAATGGAACCGGGAGGTTGAAGAAGCTTTCGTTTCCTTTTTCGACCATGAAGGGCGTGACCTGCCCAATGCCCGGCAGCTTATGGCGGAGGTGAGGGACTGCCTTTCGAAACGGGCCTACTGGTCTGCCGTATCCAATGTGTTGCGTCGCGAGAAGGGGGCGGCGGCGCTTCTCGCCGCTGCATTGAAACGAAAGCCTTTGATGGCGCTTGTTCCGCCCTTCGATTACCTTCTGCATCGAAGCGAGCGGCGTAAGCATCTGAAAGCTATGGGTTAGAGCATTTTCCGCAAAAGTGTGAAACGGTTTTGCGTAGGACCATGCGACAAAGCAAATAGTTAGAGCGGTTCCGACGATTCTGTTAAAATAGGAACCGCTCTAGTGCGTTCTGTTGCGTCGTGTGTCTAAGCCGTTCTTGTGTTTCAGAAGTTTCTGGTGAAGGTTCTGCTCCTGCCATTCGAGGCGCAGCCGGTACTGATCAGTGCCCGCCCGCACAGCCTGCTCCAGTTCAGGACGACGAAGCAGCATATCGTCTATCTGCCGGATCAGAGTTGGCGGGTCGAAGCTTTCCACGTGGTGGCAGAATTCGCTCAGGCCATTATCTGCGAGAAGCACATCGTTCTTTCGCGCATAACTCAACGAGATTGTGGGCCGTCCCATATGGAGCGCGCAGATCACATTGTGATAGCGGCTCGCCAGGACGATATCCGTCTGTGCAATCTGCTTCATAAGATCATGCAGCGAGGCTATCGGCTCATAGATGAGTTGCTGGTTGTGGTCGGCCGGGGGCAGAAGCGCCATCAGGTCGTCGATAGCTGCACGGTCGATATTGTCGCCGGTCAGAAGACGCACGGTACGGCCCTGCTGAAGCTGCGACTGGATCACGATGGACATTTTTTTGAGGTAGTTGCTGTAGATGGAGTTGCCATTTCCGTCGCGTCGCTTCCAGCCGCGATAAGCCATGATCCCGATACCTATCCGCTCGATATGTTGCTGCGGATCGTTATGCGGCAGGATTGTTTCGGCTGCCTTCGGCAAGGAGAAAGCAAGATCGGCACTGACGCTGTCGCCGGCCTGCTGAACCCCCAGCGTTTTCATGAACTCATGCGAAATCGTATCGCGATACGATCTGAATGTGGCCATAAGAGCGGATTGCCGCATGAACCACCGGCTGAGTGGATGATTGATCGGGCCTGCACCAATCGAGACCATGAGAAGCTCTGCACCGCTCAATCTGGCGGCAAGCGACCAGCGTAGTATTGCGAAGGGCCAGCCGAAGGGGTCTGCGCTGAAATCGTCGAGAAAACCGGTGCCCGGTACGATGAGAAAATCGAGCTTGCGACCAAGCGCCATAGAGTTCGCAAAATTCCAGATGCGGCGCGGTGCCTGCATCAAAAATCGGTCGGCGGCTCGCAGGAGGCGATTGGAAGGGGCATAGCCGCCGATAGGAACAGTTTCTATTCCATACGTATTTCTGATGACGTCAGGCCCGGAACATATGCATATGACCTCGATCTGTGGATCTGTTCGCTGCAACTGTCGCAACATGGCTTCCAGCGAACCGTCATTGCCGGTGTTGCCGGAACCAAATTGCCCGAAAAGCCCTATTCTCATGCGCGTGTCTCCCGCTGCATCTAGAAGCTAATGCGGGACGCGTCGTGGGGAAAACTGGCAGAAGGGTGAACACCCTCCTCTATTGTAGGAGGGGGTGTACCCCTCATAGCCGAAATGCGCAGCAAAGCAATTTCGATACACTGACGAGCGGTATATCCATTGCCCCCCGATATACCGGAGTAAGGCTTCGAGGGAATTGTTCCCTCGAAGTCTTCTCTCCCCTGAAATGTCACTCCTGAAATATCACCGGGGCAACAAGGTTCTGACCATGAAATGTGCTTACTTTGTCCGTCCTCACATAGGCGGAACCTATTCGGTTTTCACACGCCTGCGCTCGTCGCTCGGTCAGTCGGGCATAGAGCTTCGCTGGCTTGCCGCGGGCGCTGCGGGGGATACGGTCAACGTGCCGACAGGGCAGGGGCTGGAGGACGCACTTCGCAAGGGCGATGCTATCGACCGGATGGGTGTGCTGGATGAAGAAACCCGCGCCAGGCACATGATTGGCTTCCTGCGCGACAACCATTTCGACGCTGTTTTCGTCAATGTTCTCTCGAACCGTTTTGAAACCAACCTGGTACGCTATCTGCCAGCCGATATTCTGCGCATCATGATCGTCCACAACATCACGCCTGGCACATACGCTGCGGCAAAGACGATACGCGATCATGTTCACGCTACGGTCGGCGTTTCAAAACGCTGCCGCGATGATCTCGTGCGCCAGCATGGTTTCGATGCGTCGCGCACGCTGGTCATCCCGCATGGACTGAACCGGGACATTCACTTGTCGCGCAATGTTCAAAAGCCGGATGAGTCCGGCCCGCTTCGCCTGCTTTATCTGGGGCGCATAGAAGATAATTCGAAGGGCGTGTTCTGGTTGCCGAATATCCTGCGCGAGCTCCACTGTCCCTATCATCTGACTGTTGCCGGCGATGGTCCCGATCTGGCGGAGTTGCGGCATCGTCTTGCGCCCTTTGGCGACAAGGTCAGTTTCAGCGGCTGGGTTGCGCCATCCGATGTGCCCTGGCTGGTGAGCCAGCATGACGTCATGGTCATGCCGTCGCGCTTTGAAGGTTTCGGCCTGACGCTTATTGAGGCGATGAGCCAGGGATGCCCGGCAGTGGTGTCGAAAATTGCCGGTGTAACCGATACGATCGTTACCGATGGCGAGGACGGGCTTTTGTTCCCCGTCGGTGACTTCCGCCAGGCGGCGCGACATATAGACAAGCTCGCGCGCGATCGCGAATTGCTTGCGGGCATGGCAGGTGCAGCCCAGCAGAAGGTGAAAACGGTTTTCGATAACGATGCAGCCGGGCGTGCCTATGCAGGACTCCTCAAACATCTGGCGGAGGATCGCCCCGCTGTTGCGTCGCCGCTGGCGCTTTCTCAATGGTCGATGCCGAATGCACTTCATTCCAGTTTGCGCAGCCGCCTGCCGAAGCCGGTGAAGAACTGGCTCCGCCAGATGCGCGAACGTCTGCATACGAGATGGTCGGCAGCATGATCTGTGAATAAGAAAGGAGAAGGGGCATGAACCTTTTCACATCGCAGTTCCGCAATTCCCAATTGCTTGCCAGCAAGGCGCACGCGCTTATTCCGGGCGGCTGTCACACCTATGCCAAGGGCGACGACCAGTATCCGGTTCTGGCGCCGGGCTTCATCCAGCGCGGTTCCGGCTCGCATGTCTTCGATGTCGATGGCCACGAATATATCGAATACGGCATGGGCAATCGTGCCGTCGGGCTCGGCCATGCCTACCCTCCTGTCGTTCGCGCCGTGCGCGATGCCTTGCAGGACGGATGCAATTTTACGCGCCCAAGCGCCATCGAAATCGAATGCGCGGAAAGCTTTCTGGAGCTGATAGACAGCGCCGAAATGGTGAAGTTCTGCAAGGACGGGTCGGACGCTACCTCCGGCGCGGTGCGACTGGCGCGGGCCTATACGGGACGCGACATGATTGCCTGTTGCGCCGATCATCCATTCTTTTCGACCGATGACTGGTTTATCGGAACGACGAAAATGAATGCGGGCATTCCGGCATCGGTTTCTGCTTTGACGGCCACATTCCGCTACAACGATATTGCAAGCGTAGAAGCGCTGTTTGAGGATTATCCGGGGCGTATAGCGGCTATTATTCTCGAACCCGCAAAGGCTGACGAGCCGCAAAACAACTTCCTGCACGAAGCAAAGCGCATCGCCCATAAAAACGGGGCTTTGTTCATTCTGGACGAGATGATTACCGGTTTTCGCTGGCATCTGCGCGGCGCGCAGAATCTCTATGATGTCGAGCCTGATCTTTCCTGCTTTGGCAAGGCACTGGGCAACGGATTTGCCATTTCGGCGCTGGCTGGCAAAACGGAATATATGCAGCTTGGCGGCCTGACCCAGACTGAGCATCCCCGCGTTTTTCTGCTCTCAACCACGCATGGTGCTGAAACCCATGCCATGGCTGCGGCGATTGCCACGATGACGATCTATCGTGACGAGCCGGTGATCGAAAGGCTTTATGAGCAGGGGTCCAAACTGGCAGAGGGTGTGAATGCTGCGATTGCCAGTCATGGCTTGCAGAACCATGTTCGCCTGTTCGGGCGTCCGTGCTGCCTGGCCTATGGAACGCTTGACGAGAAAGGTCAGTCCTCGCAGGCTTTTCGCACGCTGTTTCTTCAGGAGACGATCCGGCGTGGCGTGCTGATGCCGTCGCTGGTCGTGAGCTATACCCACAGCGACACAGACATTGCCCGCACGGTGGATGCTATCGACGCTGCGCTTGGCATCTATGTCAGGGCGCTGAATGACGGGGTGAGTTCTTATCTGACCGGGCGTCCTTCGCAAGTGGTCTATCGCCGCTTCAACGAAGCACCGACCTATCCGCCGACAATGCGATGAAGACCTTCACAGCTATCGTTCTTGCCGTATCTCTGCTGTCGATGACGGCAGGATCATCACACGCAACTGATCCGTTTCCGATCAAGGTTGGTCAGGACCGGCGTATATTCGAGGATGCAACAGGCAAGCCGTTTCTGTTGCATGGCGACACCGCCTGGTCGCTGATCGCGGAGTTGAAGCGCGAGGATGTCGAGGACTACCTGCAGGATCGAAGGAAGCGCGGCTTCAATGCTATTCTGGTCAATCTGGTCGAACACCAGTTCTCCCGCCATCCACCCGCCGATGCTTATGGCGAGAAGCCTTTCAACGGCGAAGCCTTCGTCGATCTCAACCCGAAATATTTCGACCATGCCGCATGGGTGATCGAACGGGCGCAACAACTGGGCTTTGTCGTTCTTCTCGCGCCTGCCTATCTTGGGGTAAGCGGCGGCGATCAGGGCTGGTTCCGGGATATAGAGGCCGCGGGACCGGAAAAAATGCGTCTCTACGGCCAGAAAGTGGCCGAGCGTTTCCGGCAATATCCCAATATTGTCTGGGTCATGGGAGGGGATTTTAACACGCCGGACGAAAGACTGGTTTCCAGTATGGCTGAGGCGATCATGAAGATCAGTCCGACGTCACTGAAGACGGTTCATCCGAGTCCTGAAACCGATACGGCTGAACACTGGAGCAAGAATGACTGGTTCACTTTCGATGCTTTCTACAGCTACAAGGATGTTCATGCGGGGATGTTGAAGCGTACGGCGGAAGCCGCAATGCCGGTCGTTTTGCTGGAAACATTCTATGAGAGTGAGCGGGTGACGAACTCGCAAACCATCCGGCGAAATGCCTATGGTGCACTGCTTGCCGGGGCCGCCGGGCAGTTCTTTGGAAATAATCCTATGTGGCATTTCAGTAGCTCCGGCCTGGAGGCCTATCACGGCACATGGCGCGACGCTCTGAATAGTCCCGGCGCACAGTCAATGACGGCGTTGAAGACACTCTTTGACAAACTGCCATGGTCGCAATTGCAGCCAGATCGCGAAAGACGCATTGCTGTGAATCCGGAAAGCTATGCCTCACTTCTTTCTGATGGCACCATGTTGGTGATTTATGGTGATGCCAACGGTTTTGCGGTTCAGAAGGATGCCGTGAAGAATGGTCAAAAGGCGGTCTGGTATGATCCTTTTTCCGGCACGTTTGCCGATGCAGGTGAGCCGAAGATTGAGGGTGCGATTGCGACCTACATGCCGAAGCAGGCAAAAAATACCGATGGCGGAACCGACTGGCTTCTGTTGATCGGCAGTGCCGCACACCTGCAGGACATCCAAAAGAGGTAGGCGATACGCCCTTTCACGCTTTTCATAAACGCTTGTCCTAACCGGGCATGCCTTCGGTCAAGTCGTCGCTCCTGTCCTCTCTGGCTAACATGCATTTATCAAAGCTTGAGGAGTCGGACATGAAAGTACTGGTCACGGGCAATCAGGGCTATATCGGGTCGGTCATGGTGCCGGTCCTCACAAATGCGGGGCATGAAGTGTCCGGCTATGACATCGGCCTTTACGAACATTGTCTTTTTGAAGAGGGCGGTGCAGTGATGAATGTGCCGACCATCCGAAAGGACGTGCGCGATGTGTCGCCGCGCGATCTGGAAGGGTTCGACGCGGTCATTCATCTCGCCGCACTATCCAATGATCCGCTGGGCAATCTCAATGAGGAACTGACCTACGACATCAATCACCGGGCGAGTGTCGCCATGGCAAAAGCTGCCAAACGTGCCGGTGTGGGACGCTTTCTGTTTGCTTCGTCCTGCAGCAATTACGGTATCAGCGATGCCGATCTGATCGATGAAACCGGCGAACTGAAGCCGGTAACGGCCTATGGCCGGTCCAAGGTGCGGGCCGAACAGGAAATTCGGGAGCTGGCGGATGCAAGCTTCTGCCCTGTCTATCTGCGGCCTGCCACGGCTTACGGCGTTTCGCCGTTCCTTCGTTTCGACATCGTGCTCAACAATCTCGTGGCATGGGCGGTGACAAAAGGGCTGATCTATCTCAAGTCCGATGGCACGCCATGGCGCCCCATCGTGCATATTCGCGATATTTCCCGCGCCTTCATGGCGGCTATGGAAGCGCCGCGCGAAAAAGTCTGGAACGAAGCCTTCAATGTCGGTTCGACGGAACACAACTACCGCATCCGCGATATCGCGGGCATCGTTGCCGAGAATGTTCCCGATTGCCGTATCGAATATGCGGACGATGCCGGGCCGGATACGCGTTCCTATCGCGTCAGTTTTGAAAAGCTGGCACGGGTGTTGCCGGAAGCGAAGCCGGAATGGGACGCCGTTGCCGGCACGCGCGAACTGCTTGCCGCCTATAGCCGCTCAACGCTGACACTTGAGGAGTTTGAGGGCCCGCGCTTTCAGCGTATTGCCCATATCCGCAAGCTGATTGCGGAAGGGGTCTTGGATGCCGATCTGCGGCGCACTGACGATGAACCGCAACCGCTTCGGGCAATGGCGTGATGGATACGGGGGCCGGGCACAGGGGCGTTGAAATTGCCATTCCGCCGTTGTCGAACGGGATGGCCATCTACGATCTTGCTGCTCGGCTTTATCCAGTTTGCCGCAGTCTCGCCGGTGATGGCGTGCGCGAAACGCTTGCCATCATCGGGGAACATTTGCCGCTGGCGGTCCATCAGATTCCGACCGGTACACCGCTCTACGACTGGAAAGCGCCGCAGGAGTGGATCATTCGTGAGGCCTATATCGCGGACATGAACGGCGATCGTGTCGTCGATTTTGCCCGGCACAATCTGCATGTGGTGAATTTCAGTGTGCCTGTGCGGGCGCGAATGCCGCTCAGCGCGCTGAAAGAGCATATTCATACGCTGCCCGATCAGCCGGACCTCATTCCCTATCGCACCTGCTACCATGCGGAAGCATGGGGCTTCTGCATGACACATAACGAGTTCCTGTCGATGCAGGACGGCGACTATGACGTCGTGATCGATGCAGAGCGCCGCGATGGTTTTCTGACCTTTGGTGAGTTCATTCACCGGGGAGAAACCGACGAGACGTTCGTCCTGTCGGCCCATCTCTGCCATCCGTCGCTGGCCAATGACAATTGTTCCGGACTGGCGCTGCTGGCGCGTCTTGGCGAAGTGCTGCAATCACGACGCACGCGCCTGACTTATCGGCTGCTTTTCGGTCCGGCGACTTTCGGCGCTCTCGCCTGGCTGCAACAGAACGAGGTGGATCTGGGCCTGGTCCGGCACGGGCTGGTCCTGTCCTGCGTTGGCGATGCTGGCGGGCCCAATTACAAGCGCAGCCGTCGTGGTGATGCGGAGATTGATCGGATCATGGGCCTTGTACTTGGTGAGCGCACCGATGCGACGACGCATGATTTCTGGCCCTACGGCTATGACGAGCGCCAGTTCTGTTCGCCGGGATTCGATCTGCCGGTCGGCATGTTCCAGCGCAGTCTCTATGGCACTTTTCCAGAATATCATACATCGGCCGATAATCTCGATTTCATCAAGCCGGATTATCTGGAGCAATCGTTCAACATGGTCTTGCAGGCTATTGAAATTGCGGAACGAAACTGGTGTCCGCTGAACACGTCGCCAAAGGGAGAACCGCAGCTTGGGCGGCGTGGCCTTTATGGAAACATGGGCGGCGACAGCCGCTCGGCACAAAACGCAATGGCATTGTTATGGGTGCTTAATCTAGCGGATGGCGAGCATTCCATCCTCGATATGGCTGAACGGGCGAAACTGCCCTTCGCAACCCTTGCCGATGCCGCTGACCGGCTTCGCGAGGCAGGGTTACTGGTGGAAAGCTAAAGCAGCGGCCAGGCCAGATCCTTGTCGGAAATGACGCTCGGCCTGTTTGGCCAGGGTATCCCGAGCGACGGATCATCATAGCGTAAACCCGTTGCATAATCAGGCGCATAGGGCTTCGAGATCATGTAGCGCACGAGGACGTCAGGCGTCAGGGTCTGGAAGCCGTGTGCGCAGCCTTCCGGGATATAAAGCTGCATGCCGTTTTCAGCGGACAGTTCCACGCCGGTCCAGCGTCGATAGGTCGGCGAATGCGGGCGCAGATCGACCAGAACATCCCAGATGACGCCTTGCAGGCAGGTGACAAGCTTGGTCTCCGAATGCGGCTCGTTTTGATAATGCAGACCGCGCAGTGTTCCTTCCTCGCGTGAGAAAGACAGACTGTGCTGCGGGAAATGCGTTTCCATCTGCCGTTCCGTGAACGCAGCTTCGCAATAGACCCGCGCGAACCAGCCGCGTTCGTCTTCAAGCCTTTCAGGCTCGATAGACCAGGCGCCGTCGATATTGAGCGAAGTGAAACGCATGCTTTGCCCCGTTTGCCATATATGCGCATTCTGACAGCGGGAATATCGGGCGATAGAACCTTCTTCGATGCATCTGAATAGCCTTCCGGATGATGCCAACCCGTCCGAATGAGGTAGGCGCCTACACCCCCGCCGCCATTGGGTGAAGATCGCGGGCCTACTCCTCATAGGTCATCGGGTGAATGTTGCGCCCGATCGTATGTACGGCTCGCTCCCGATGACAGTCTCGGCAATTTTTAGGCCGCTTAGTAGTTTTGGTTATCCGACGCGGATCGGAGTTCAACTCTATCAACCCATAACGGACCTGCCCAAAAGGTTCGATGAGGCGAGGAATGACGTATGACCATCCAGACGGCGGATATTTCGCGGAGCACGAGCATGGCGCAAGAGCAGACCGGCTGTCGCCTGTGCGGTAAACTACTCAAACATACTTTCGTTGATCTTGGGATGTCGCCGCCTTGCGAGAGCTTTATCACGGCGGATCGCCTCGACCGGATGGAGCCCTATTATCCGCTCTATGCGCTCGTTTGCGACCATTGTTATCTGGTGCAGTTGAAGGAGTATTTCTCACCGGCTGAGATTTTCACCGAATATGCCTATTTCTCGTCCTTCGCCACGAGCTGGGTCAGCCATGCGAAGACCTATTGCGACGAGATAACCGAGCGGCTGGGGTTGAATGAAAACAGCTTCGTGGTCGAGATCGCCAGCAATGACGGCTACCTGTTGCAGCATTTCCTGCCGAAGGGCATCCCGATCCTCGGCATCGAACCGGCGGCCAATGTGGCCGAGACTGCAATTGCCAAGGGCGTGCCGACGCGGGTGGATTTCTTCGGCTCAACACTTGCCGCCGAACTGGTCGGCGCAGGACGCAAGGCCGACCTCCTGATCGGTAACAACGTTCTGGCGCAAGTTCCTGATCTCAATGACTTTGTGCGCGGCCTGCAATTGCTGTTGAAGCCGGAGGGCGTCATCACGCTGGAGTTTCCGCATCTCGCCAATCTGATCGAGCAGAACCAGTTCGACACGATCTATCACGAGCATTTCTCGTATTTCTCGTTGCTGACGATCCGGTATATGGCGCACCGTCATCACCTCAAGGTCATCGACGTGGAGGAACTGCCAACCCATGGCGGTTCGCTGCGTGTGTATCTTGCGCATAACAGCAGCAAGCGGAAGGCAGGGCCGCGTGTGGCAGCGCTTCTGAAGCGCGAAGAGAGTTTCGGCCTCAACGAGATTTCGACCTATGAGCAGTTCGCTGAAAAGACGCGGCGCACCAAGCGCGATCTCCTGTCCTTCCTGATCGCAGCCAAGAATGCGGGAAAACGCATCTGCGGTTACGGCGCGCCCGGAAAGGGCAATACACTTTTGAACTATTGCGGCATCGGCACAGATTTTCTGGATTTCACGGTCGATCGCAATCCTTACAAGCACGGACGTTTCACGCCGGGCATGCACATTCCGATCTACGATGTGTCGGCAATCGACAAATACCGGCCCGATTACATCCTCATTCTGCCGTGGAACTTCAAGGACGAGATCATCCGGCAGATGCAGCACGTGGTCGAATGGGGCGCGAAGTTCATCATTCCCATCCCACACGTCACGTTGATTGACCCGGCACTACTCACAGAGGAGCGGTAAGTCATGAAAGTCGTTTTGTTCTGCGGCGGTCTTGGAACCAGAATCCGCGAATATTCGGAAAATATCCCGAAGCCGATGATCCCGCTCGGCCATCAGCCGATCCTGCATCACGTCATGGAATATTACAGCGACTACGGGCACAACGACTTCGTCCTGTGCCTGGGCTACAAGGCCAATGTCGTGAAGGATTTTTTCCTGACGATCCGCCCGCAGACCTTCGCGGACTGTGTGGTTTCGGATGGCGGGCGCAATGTGCAATTGCTAGAGGAAGTGGATCGTGACTGGAGCGTGACGCTGCTCGATACGGGGATCTGGCGCAATATCGGCGAGAGGCTCTGGAGTGCGCGGTCGCATGTAGCGAACGAGGAGATATTCCTTGCCAATTACAGCGATGGTCTCAGCGATGTCGACCTCGACGACATGACGGAACGTTTCCGTGCCAGCGGTAAGATTGCCTGTTTCCTCGCCGTCCGTCCGCCGCTGACCTATCACCTTGCAGATATTGCCGAAGGCGGCGACGTGCGGGCTTTCCGGACCTCGAACACCTCCGATATCTGGATCAATGGCGGTTACTTCCTCTTCCGCAAGGAAATCTTCGACTATATGCGCGAAGGCGAGGAACTGGTGCTTGAGCCCTTTGGGCGATTGATCGCTGAAAACCAGCTCATGGCCTATAAATATGAGGGCTTCTGGCGCTCCATGGATACGCTGCGCGACTGGCAGACGCTTGAGGATATGGTGGAGAAGGGCGACATGCCCTGGAAGAGACACAAGGCGGAAGAGGCCGAACGACGCGCTACCAATGTCGCGATAGCACTATGATCGATCTGCGCTCGCTTGCAAATCAGAGCCGCCCGCTGCAACTGCTTTGTCTGGGCGCGCATTCCGACGATATCGAAATCGGTTGCGGCGGCACGCTTCTCAGCCTGATCGAGAGCGGCACGCCGCTGCATGTCGAATGGTGTGTTCTGTCAGGGAGCGAGACAAGGCGCGCGGAGGCAGAGGCTTCCGCACGCGATTTTCTGCGCGGGATAGACAGTTTCAACATCCATCTTGCCTCTTTCGAGGATAGCTATTTCCCGGCGCAAAGCCGCGAGATCAAGCAATGGCTGATCGAACAGCGCGGACGCGGGCAGCCGGACATGGTCTTCACCCATCGCCACGGTGATGCTCATCAGGATCACCGCACCGTCAACGAACTAACATGGAACCTGTTTCGCGATCAGGTGATCCTTGAATATGAAATTCCGAAATGGGATGGCGATCTGGGTCAGCCCAATGCTTATTCGGCGCTACCGGCTGTGATCATGGATCGCAAGATCGAATTGTTGATGAAGCACTTCGGCACGCAGCGCTCGAAGGACTGGTTCGATCCGGAAACTTTTCGCGGGCTCGCCCGGCTACGCGGCATGGAATGCCGCGCGCCTGAAACTTACGCCGAAGCTTTCCATGCTAGAAAACTGCGGTTGTTCTAGTTTGCAACTGGCTCTGCATTGGTGTCGACACGGACGACGACCGACATGCCGGGCGCCAGATGTGCCGCATCCGGCTGATCTTCATCAATGGCGATGCGAACGGAAAGGCGCTGCGTGATCTTGGTGAAGTTGCCGGTCGCGTTGTCGGATTTGATGACGCTGAATTCAGAACCGGCAGCAGGCGCGAAGGCTTCGATGTGTCCCTTCAGCTCGGCATGACGCAGCGCATCGACGGTGAACGTGACCGGCTGGCCGACCTTCATGCCAAAGAGCTGTGTTTCCTTGAAATTCGCCATTACCCATTTGGTCTTTGGCACGACGGAGACGAGCTGCGTTCCCGCTGTTACATATTGACCGAGACGCACGCCCACTTCGCCCAGCGTGCCGTCACGCGGGGCGATGATATGAGTGTTCTGCAGGTCGATCCGCGCCAGTTCAACGGTTGCTTCCGCATTGGCGATATCGGCATTAAGACTGTCGCGATTGACGATGATGGATTGCAGGTCCTGTTGTGCGACGGCAAGTGCGGCCTGCGCTTCCTCGACGGAGGCCTGTGCCTGAAGCAGCGTGCCATGTGCCGTATCGGCAGAACTTTGCGTGGTCACGCCACGTGGCAGCAAGGCCTCGACGCGCTTTGCATTGGCTTCGGCAACCTCAAGTGCTGCCTTGGCGCCGGAAATCTGCGCCTGCCGTGACTGGATTGTCGCTTCAGCCGAACGCTGGCTCTGTTCTGAATTGGCCAGAGCTGCCTTCTTGCTATTGAGGGCGGCCAGTGCCTGATCCAGCTTCTGCTGATAGCTGCGGCTGTCGATCTCAAACAGGAGGTCACCCTGTTTTACGGTTTGATAGTCGTTGGCATTGACCTTTGTGACATAGCCGGCGACCTGCGGGCTGATAACTGTCACCTGTCCGCGGACATAGGCGTTATCGGTTGTCTCGACGGTGTGTTTGAAAGGCGGCAACTGCCACGCCCACAGCACCATCAGAACGCCTGCAAGGCCGATGATGAGAGCGAGGCCGCCGCGAATATACTGTTTTCCAACTGACATTTTCAAATACTCGTCGATTTAACCAGCCACCGTAGCGTTATGGTGGGTGTGCATGTTTTCATAGAAGCGATAGGCGATCAGGCAAACGAGCGAGAGGCTTGCGATGACGGAGATTGCTAGAAAAGCATCGTTATAGGACAGCACCGTCGCTTCCTTGGTGACCTGTTGTCCGAGAAGCGCCAGCCCTTCGGCCTTCGTTAGTCCCTGGTCAGCCAGAACCTTTGCATAGGTGCCGGAGAGCGCCTGAACGCGTTGGGCGACCACAGGATTGGACATGACCAGTTGTTCCACCAGATAGGCGGAATGGTATTTTTCGCGGATCGCGATGAATGTGCTGAACACGGCCGAGCCGATAAGACCGCCAATGTTCTGTGTGAACAGGAAGATGACGATGAAACTCGTCATGTAGGTCGGTCCTTGTTTCAGCGCCTTGGTGATGCCTGCAAGCATGGCCGGGGGCAGGAACAGAGCGCCGCCAAAGGCAATCAGGCCCTGACTGAGATAGGCGTTGTGCGGACGGGTCAGGTTTGTCGCATGGCTGTCGAGAAAGGCCCCAACGGCTATGAAGATCAGTGCCAACCCGAAGATGAACGATACACGTTCAAGCTTCATCCACATGCCGCAGGCAATGCCGCCTGCCAGCGACGCGGCAAGGATGACGAGATAAAGGCCGCGGCTCTGGCCATCCTGTAGGCCGAATGCCTGAAAGAGGCCGACCGCACCGGTCGTCTGCTCGGCAAGCACGATGCGGAAGATGAAGAGGATCAGCGTGAAACGCAGGATTTCCGGAGAGAACAGCCAGTGCAGGTTCATCAGCGGCTGTTCGCGATTGAGTTCGATGGCGGCAGCGCAGGCGAGGACCGCGATTGAGATCGCAAGGCATACGCCGATCCAGGGGGCTTCGAACCGCCAGTAGTTCTTTCCCTGAACCAGAACCACCGCGAGAAGCCCAAAGCCGATGGCAATCAGGCCGTAAGCGACGAAATCCAGCCAGTGCAGCACTTTTGCGCGCGGCGCCTGCGTCATTGGCAAAATATAGACCACGGCGAAGGCTGCGAGCGACAAGCCGATCTCGACCATATAGAGTTGTTGCCATTGGCCGATATCGAACAGCAACGGCGAGATGACGCGGGCGAGCGGCCCGGCGGCAGCCGAACAGGTCAGCGCAAGGCTGAGACCCCACGTCATTTTCTTGGCAGGCGGAAAGGCTTCGAGCATGTAAAGGAAGCCGATGGTGGAGACAGGTGCGGCAGCAGCGCCAGCAATAAAGCGGATCGGGATCGCCGACCAGATGTCGTAGACAAGCAGATGCAGCAGAGAAGAAATCAGGAACACGGCGATTGCGATTTCCGCAAAACGGCGCAGTCCGAACTGCGTGCGGATTTTGACGAGAAGGATCGTCAGGCTGGCATAAGGGGCCATATAGGCCGCGACCAGCCATGAAGTTTCCGTCAGCGTTGCGCCAAGTGACCCCTGTATCTGCTGTGTATTGGCCGAGATGAAATACATGCTGAGACCGCGCGTCGACCACATGAGGACAGATGCGGCGATATAGATGGCCGACATGTAAACCGGCATATGCGGCGGCGCTGGCGTTGCCACCTGCGCCGGCGCCTGCTGCTGGCCTGCCTGGGAAGTCTCCTGTCTCTGCCGATCTTTATCTTCTCCCGACATTGTTCTAGCGGTCTTTCCCCGCGAGCGTCGTTTCTACCGTCTGGCTGATTTCCTGGAGAACAGTTAGAGCAGTTTCGAGCGACTTCTGATCAAATTTCTGCAAAAGCTCTGCACGGATGTCGCGGGTGATTTCCTGCAACTCACGCACCTGTGCCTGTGCTTCATCCGTTAGTTCGATACGTTTTGCGCGGCGGTCGGTTTCAACCGCAGCACGATAGATCAAGCCCTGCTTTTCAAGGCCATCCAGAAGGCGAACCACGGAAGGGTGCTCGATTTCCAGAGCATCTGCCAGCTCGCGCTGGTTCCAGTCGCGCGGCTGGGCGAGAAGCAGGAGCACACGGGCACGCGCCAGCGTCAGCCCGCGTTCCCGGACGCGGGAATCGAACAGGTTGCGCATTTTGCGTGCGGCTGTGGAAAGCTCCATCGTGAAAGCCGCTTCGAGATCATGTTTTGAATGAGACATTGTATAGCTATCTATTATGTGTATAGCTATACATATATTGTTTTCTTTCTGCTAATCAATGGGATTTGAGCACCTCAAAGGCAGAAACGGAAAAATATTTCCGGCTTCGGGAATAAATCGCGGTGGCCGATTGTCTTACCTCCATATCGCATGTCGCGATTGGAACTCCCGTGAGGCAGATCATGAAAACGTTTGGTTTTATGTCCGTACTGACAATTGCAGCCGTGGCGGCGTCAGCCGCGCTGGCCGCGCCATCCGTCAAGACGATGGAAAGCTCGAAGGGGCAGGTTCTGGCAGGCGCCAAGGACATGACGCTCTATACTTTCGACAAGGATAGCAAGGGCGAATCCAGCTGCTATGATACTTGCGCCAAGAACTGGCCGCCCTTCATGGCGATGAAGGGAGCAAAGGCTTCCGGCGCATATACGCTGGTCAAGCGCAAGTATGGCAGCGAGCAATGGGCAAAAGACGGAATGCCGCTCTATTACTGGGTGAAGGACAAGAAGCCCGGCGATGTCACCGGAGACGGCGTTAATGGGGTCTGGCACGCCGCAAAGCCATGAGGCCGATGTGAGCCATCCTGCTCCCGAAAGTTTCGAGGGCCAGCTTCTGGCCCTCCTGCCGGTGATGCGGCGCTATTCTCGCAGCCTTGCGAAGTCCGATGCCGAAGGCGAGGACCTTTTGCAGGACTGCGTGGCGAAGGCGCTGTCGCGGCGCGGCCAGTGGCGTGGCCTTAATCTGCGTGGGTGGATACTCACGATGATGACCAACCTCTATCGCAATGGCTATAAAAGCCGCGCCCGGACCCGACATGAAACGCTGGATGCTGCGGAAAATGTCAGTGTCGCGGCGACGGAAACCGATCCGTTCCAGTTGCAGCAGCTTGAAGAGGCGATCAACTCCCTGCCGGAAGATAACCGCGCGGTGCTGATGCTTATCGTTGTTGAAGGCTACAGCTATGGCGAAGCGGCTGAAATGCTGGGCATACCTGTCGGAACCGTCATGTCGCGGCTTTCACGGGCGAGACATCGCCTTGCCGAACATATGAGCGGTTCGAATATCGTAACGCTTCGGAGAAACCGATGACAGAACGCAATTCTCCCATAACCGAAGCGGAACTGCTTGGCTTTGTCGATGGGCAATTGTCCGATGCGGAACATGCGCGTATTGCCGGGCTTCTTGAGAACAACCCCGAGCAGGTGGCGCTGGCTGCCGAGTGGCGCAGTCAGAACGACGGTATCAGGCAACTCTTTTCCGGTTATGCCAAGGCGAAGAATGACGATCCCGTATTGATCCGCTCAGCGGGGATACGCCAGTCGCGAACCTATCGCGGGGCCGTTGCAGCAGCGGTTCTGGCGGCGTTGCTGATCGGTGGCGCAGGCGGCTTTGCAGGTTCGCGCCTGCTTGCGGAAGCCGAGCCGCAAATAGCGAGTGCGCAAACCCTGCCGCAGCAATCCCAGGCGGCTTATCTCATCTATGCCAGCGAAGTGCGGCATCCGGTCGAGGTGTTTTCCAATGAAGAGGCGCATCTGGCGACATGGCTCGGCAAACGGCTTGATATACCCGATCTCCGCGTTCCCGATCTCCGCTCGCTTGGTTTCCAGCTTGTCGGTGGGCGTTTGTTGCCGGTTGACGGCAAGGCGGGCGCATTCTTCATGTATGAGGACGAGGCTGGAAAACGGCTTTCAGTGATTGTCGGACGCAATCCGGATAACCGCGACACGAGCTTCCGGTTCGCCTCAAGCGACGGTGTCGAAACCTTCTACTGGATCGACAAGGATCTTGGTTATGCGGTGAGCGGAGAGATCTCGCGCGAGCGGCTGCGGCAGGTGGCGGAAGAATGCTACCGCCAGTTTCCGGGTTGACCCGCTTATCGGTCGTCGCTGAAAGCGCGGATCATTGCATCCTTGGAACTACCGCTGGCGATCAATGCGGCAAGCAGGATGCGAGCCTGACCAGGGCGAAGCGTATGTGCGTGAATGGCTCCGGCTTCGCCAAGATCATATCCGCCGCCGCCGCCGCCATAGCCGGGTGCCAACAGGCCTTCCGGCACGCGGCTTGAAACTGCAACGGGAATATTGCGGCGCGAGCATTCGCGGACAGCTTCGACAACGCAGGGCGTAGTGTTGCCGGAACCCAGTGCCGCAAGAACGATGCCGCTGGCACCGGCTGCAATGCTCGCTTCGATGTGGAGGGCGTCGCAGCCCGGATAAATGGCAATCGTGTCGATCCGGCGGTCACCGACGGGCGCTGGAAGCACCGGGCTCTGGCTGTGGATCATACGGGCAGAGCGGAAGGCGTCGGCACTGTCGCTGCTGAACTTGTATGCACCCCAGGCCGGAACGATCCGCCCGCCGAAGACAATAAGGACACCTTTGTCGGCATTGGCCGGATCGCAGGCAAGACGAATGGCGGTAGCTAGATTTTCCGGCCCATCGGCCTGCGGATGATCGGCGGTAAACTGCGCGCCGGTGAAGATCACCGGCTTGCCGATGTGGCGCTGCAGATGCACCAGCAGCGCCGTTTCTTCCATGGCATCCGTGCCGTGCAGGACGACGATGCCATCGACTTCGCTATCCTTGAGACCGGAGGCGACGGCATCGCTGATGCGTTGCATGTCGGAAAGGGTGAGGCTTGCGGAATCCTTCGCCATCAGGTCGACCGGGCGAAGCTCCGCTTCAAGGCCCGGCACGAAGCCGAGCAAATCCTCACCGGACAGGACCGGTGTGCTTGCTCCGTCTTCCCCGCGCTTGCTGGCGATGGTGCCGCCAGTGGCGATCACCGCTATGGAAGGCTTTGCAAGCGTCATATTTCCGAATCCTCTCACTTACCGGGAATGCTGGCGTCTACAGCACGTTCGGCAGCAAGTCGATGGATGCGTTCACGCATCATATACCAGCCAAGGATGAGGGCAGGGCCGATGATCGCCAGCGAAGCAATCGTCCAGGTGCCGACTGGATAGTCGAGCGCCATCAGGACAAGTACGCCGAGCAGGAATGCGAGTGTGAGGATGCCGGTGTAAGGCGCACCGAACATGCGGAAATCCGGGCGCACGATTTCGCCGCGACGTGCGAGATGCCACAGTTTCAACTGGCAGAGGACAATGACGCCCCAAGCCGTGATGATGCCGAGTGCGGAGAGATTAAGCGCGATTTCAAAGGCTGCCGCAGGCACGACCGCATTGAGAACGACACCGATTACAGTGACCACGGCGGTAACTGCAATACCCATATAAGGAACGCCGTTCTTGTTCATCTTGGCCAGCGAAGCAGGTGCAGAACCGGATACAGCCATGGAATGCAGGATGCGTCCGGTGGAATAAAGCCCGGCATTCAATGACGACAGAACTGCCGTCAGGACGACGAGGTTCATGATGACATCCGCGCCCTCGACGCCGATCTTGCCGAAGAAGGTCACAAACGGGCTCTCGCCAGCCGAATAGGCGGTGTAGGGGAGAAGCAGCGAGAGCAGCAGAACCGAACCCACATAAAAGACGAGCAGGCGGAAGACCACGGTGCGGATTGCACGGGGCATGACCTTGCGCGGGTCTTCGGTTTCTCCCGCTGTGGTGCCCAGCAATTCGATGGATGCATAGGCGAAAACCACGCCCTGTATGATGATGAAGGCCGGCAATATACCGTTCGGGAACAGACCTCCGCTATCCGTGATGATGCTGAAGCCAGCAGGATGACCGTCAATAGGCGTGCCGGAGACGACGAAGTAAATGCCGACCACCAGAAAGGTCACGAGCGCGATCACCTTGACGAGGCTGAACCAGAATTCCAGCTCGCCGAAAACTTTCACCGACATGAGGTTCATCGCCAGCACGATAACAAGCGCCGTCAGGGCGAATACCCATTGGTCGATACCTTGCAGCCAGGGCACATAATGCTTGAAGAAATTCATGTAAAGCGCAACAGCCGTTACGTCTGCCACGGATGTCATCGCCCAGTTGAGCCAGTACATCCAGCCTGCCACGAAAGCCAGCTTTTCGCCGTAGAACTCGCGGGCATAGGAGACGAAGGAACCGGAGCTGGGACGATGCATGATGAGTTCGCCCAGTGCACGCAGTACCAGAAACGCAAAGAAGCCGCACAAGGCATAGACGAAGACCAGAGCCGGACCTGCCAGTGCCAGACGTCCGCCTGCGCCGAGAAAGAGCCCGGTTCCGATTGCACCGCCAATCGCGATCATCTGAATCTGGCGCGGTTTCAGGGCTTTGTGATAACCGCGGTCCTCTTCAATGAACACTTCGCGTTCGGCCGGGGTGGCTTTCATGGTTTCGATCGGCATTGCTCCTCCCTGAGAGCGCGGTTTCTACAGGCGACCGTTCGGCGTGAAAGGCCAATTAGGGCGCACCGCCGGTCATTCAATGAGGGTATGGAATTCATCCCTATTTGATGGATATTCTGTAAAGCTGCATGACAGATTTTAGAGGCGGTTTTAACGCATATCGCAGAACGCACGTCAAGTATTCGGCTTCAAATGAGAAGCTCGGCACCCAATTTCAGAAAAGGCTGGTAGGGAAAAAATCAGCAGGAAGAAAGTGTTACGGGCTTGTGCTTCTTCGGCAGGAAAATGCTGCGCCAAGCCGGATTGGCTCGAATAATCTGCGCGAATCCTGTGCAAAGCCACCGCCTTGTGGCGTCAGACTTCATCCTTGCCGATGATCGTCGTCACGGCTGTCTTGACCTTGCTCAGATGGGCTTCCATCGCCGCACGGGCTTCGGCTTCCGATCCAGCCTCAATGGCTTCGACAATACGGCGATGCTCGACATTTGACGCTTCACGGCGACCAGGCATCAGATTGACGAGTTCGGATTGCTGGATCAGTGCTTCGCGGGCATCGGCGACGATCTTGGAGAAGACTGTGTTTCCGGAAGCCTCAGCAATAGCGCAATGAAATTCGGAATCGAGCAATTCCCATTTCTGTGGGTCCGTCTGGCGGTCCATCTTGTCGCAAAGCTCAAGCAGGTGGGCGAGTTGCCCGGCGCTGCGGCGCAGTGCTGCCCAACCCGCCGCCGGTACTTCGATGAACGGGCGCGCCTCGATCAGATCACGCGCCGAATAGCCGCCATAACTCAGTTCGCTCACGGGGGAAGTATTCAGGACATAAGTGCCACTACCTGTCCGGGTCTGGGTTAGCCCCAGCGTCTGTAGCGACCGCAGCGCCTCGCGCACGATTGGGCGGCTGACGCCGAACCGACCAGCAAGCTGGGCTTCTGAGGGCAGGCGGGTTCCAACTGCAAGGCGACCGGACGTGATGGCCGAGCGAATATCGTCGAACACAACTTCTGCCGCATTCTTTCGTGTGATCGGATGGGTGTCCGATAGCCAGTCGGCCAATTCGCTCATGTCCGAACCTCAGTCAATTGCCTCGCTCCTGTCAAGCAGCTAGGCAATTTTCGGAAGGATATCAATCCCAAAGCGGTTCAAAAAGGTTCGACCAACAGATACAAAAAGCCCTGCGCTCTAGCCGGAGTGCAGGGCTTTCCGAGTGGCTATTATCAGGCCGCCGTGGCGGACGTATTCAACTTGTTGGCCGACAGGATGCTGATGAACGCTGCACCATAAGCCGTGAGCGGCGCCATCTTGGCAAGCGCGCTCGCAATGGCGTCATGGTGGCTCAGTTCTTCCTCTGAATTGTGGCGGAAGGATACGCAAACAGTTTCGCCATCTTCACCGATGAATTCTACCTGATAGGAATTTTCCTTGTCGCATCTTTTGACCAGAGCATCGACAACTTGCATGCAATCATTCTCCTTCCGAGCCGCATGAACGTGCTGGAATGGATATGGTTCCATAAAATTTTATCTTTTTTCCAATGTCAGTCCCGGTTTGACAGGCGGGTTGCACCCAATGCCGCCGCGAACGCAATGGCAAGCATGACAAAGGTGAATTCGGCAACCGCAGACCATCCATCCGCAACCCAGAAATAGCCACCCGCTGCACCGGCGACACTGGAGCCGAGATAATAGGCGAGCAGATAGAGTGATGATGCATGTCCCTTTGTGTGGAGTGCCAGTCGTCCGACCAGAGCGCTGGCGACCGAATGGCTGACGAAGAAGCCGACAGTCACGAGGATGATGCCTGCGATGATGACTGGCAGCGGCGCAAACAGGGTCAGAAGGCAGCCCGCCGCCTGTATCGCAAGGCCGATGGGAAGAACGGTGAAATAGCCGAGCCTGTCGCCCATCCTGCCAGCAAGCCATGAAGCGGCAATGCCGAACAGATAGACCGTGAAAATGGCGCCGAGCGCTGTCTGGCTGAGGCTGTAAGGCGCTGCGACAAGACGGAAACCGATATAGTTGTAGATGGTGACGAAGGAACCCATCACGAGAAAGCCAATGGCAAAGAGCAGCGGCAGGGCCGGGTTGCGGATGTGGCCGATCCATGCGCCGAGGTGAAACCGTGCATTGAAGCCTGGACGCGGGACGAAGTTCTGCGAGGCGGGCAGCAGAAAGAGGAAGCCAATGGATGCGGAAAGTCCAAGCAGTCCCATGCCTGCCAGACCGACGCGCCAGGAGAAATACTCTGCGAGCGTTCCGGCAATGACACGGCCCGCCATGCCGCCGAATGCATTGCCAGCAATATAAAGCCCCATTGAAGCGCCAAGGCCGCGCGGGTCGATTTCTTCCGCCAGATAGGTCATGGCGACTGCCGGAACCCCGCCCAGCAACAGGCCCTGCAGGGCGCGGATGACGAGCAGCATATGCCAGTCCGGCACCAAAGCACTGGCTATCGTGCAAAGTGCTGAGCCGAGGAGCGAGACGAACATCAGTGTCCTGCGTCCGAAGCGTTCAGATACGGCGGCGGCACCGAAAATTGCAAAGGCGAGAAAGCCTGTCGAAACGGAAAGCGATAAGGAACTGGCCGCAGGCGTGATGTTAAAATCATGCGCGAAAAGCGGCATCAGGGGCTGGACACAGTAAAGCAGGGAGAAGGTTGCGAAGCCGGAGAGGAACAGTGCAATGCTCGCATTGCGAAATGCCGGCGTGCCTTTGACGAGATACTGCTTTTGTTCGGTTGCCGTGGGAGCTGAAACGAGCTTGAGCTGGCTTTCCGGTGTTCTTACGCTGTCGAGGCTGCGTTCTGCGAGGCGTGACATGACTTTGCCTTTTCAAATCCTCCCGCTTTTTGATCTAGTCAAATGCCCTTCATTTGTCCAATATATGGAAGTGACGATTGCAATAGCTTTTGGATATAGCGATGGAACTACGTCATCTGCGTTATTTTCTGGCCGTGGCCGAAGAGGGCAATTTTACCCGCGCGGCTGCGAAACTCGGTATCGGCCAGCCGCCGCTCAGCCAGCAGATACGCGACCTCGAGAACGAGATCGGGGTGGCGCTGTTTCATCGCGTGCCCCATGGAGCCGAACTAACGGCAGCCGGCACGGCTTTTCTTGGTGAAGCGAAGGCCTCCCTTGCCGCCGCCGAGAAAGCGAAGCTTGCAGCGCAGGGCGCGGCGCGTGGAGAAACCGGCAGGCTCGCGCTGGGTTTCACTGCATCGTCCGCGTTCAACCCGACCGTCAGCGGTACGATCCGCAAGTTTCGGGCCAGATGGCCCGATGTCCGGCTGACCCTGACGGAGATGAACAGTCATTTGCTGATGGAACAACTGGTCAGGGGAGAAGTGGACGCTGCCTTCATCCGGCCCGGATTGGAAAATCCCAAGGACGTACGCATGAAGCGGCTGGCTGATGAGCCGATGCTGATCGCCCTGCCGAGCCATCATCCGCTTGCCGTTCATCCCAAGCTGCCGATTTCAGCTCTGGCAAATGAGGCATTCGTGCTTTTCCCGCGCATTGTGGGGCTTAGCCTTTACGACGATGTGGTTGAGGCTTGCCGGAATGCGGGCTTTGAAATGATCGTCGCGCAGGAAGCGCCGCAGATGCCGTCCGTGGTCAATCTGGTCGCAGCCGATCTGGGCGTCTCGATTGTTCCAGCCGCCATTGCGCAGATCAAGCTGGCCGGGGTGACTTATCGTCCAATCGAAGGCGAGCCCCTTCTGGCGCGATTGGGGCTGGTTTCGATGAAGAACAACCGGTCGCCGCTTATCGATAATCTGATAAGCCTGTTGCCGGATCAGTAAGGACGATCCCGGAATATCCTTTGTGTCCTCACAGCGGAGCCTGCGAGCTCATATGCAAGAGCCTTGCATGAACAGGGCTTCTCCGGTTTGATGATGGGATAGAATGCATATTTTGCTTTACGTACCTCAAAACGAAAGCTAAGCTTTTTATCGTGGCGCTTTGGGAGGAGTTCACGTGCAGCCAGAACTATCGGCAAAGAGCATATTAAAGACGCACCAAATGCGGCAGCCCGCCATGGGCGGTTGCCTATGAGTGCGCCGGAAAAAGATGGCAGGCCTGCACTGCTGGAGGCTGTGTCGCTTTCCAAATCATTCGGTCCTGTCCAGGTTCTGAAGAATATCGATCTGCGCATCTTCGGTGGCGAAGTTCATGCGATCATCGGCGAGAACGGCGCCGGAAAATCGACGCTGATGAAGCTGCTCGCGGGCAACGAACGCCCGACGAGCGGGGCAATCCGCATTGACGGCAAGCCTGTTGCTTTCTCGGGGCCGGTGGAAGCCGAAGCGCAGGGCATTGTGCTGGTGCATCAGGAAATTCTCCTCGCACCCGATCTGACCGTCGCGCAGAATATCTATCTTGGTCGCGAGCTTAACCGTGGACTGGTCGTCGATGACAAGTCGATGCGCGAAGGTGCGCGCAAGGCCATCCGTGATCTTGGTGCCGATATCGATCCGGATGCAGTTGTCGGCTCCCTGTCGATCGCACAGCGCCAGCTCGTGCAGATTGCGCGCGTGTTGCTGGTGTCGCATCGTGTGGTGATTTTCGACGAACCGACCGCCTCGCTGACGCCATTCGAGACGGAGGCGCTGCTGAAAGTGATCCGGGATATTCGTGCGAAGGGTGTCGCGGTTCTTTATATTTCGCACCGCCTGCCGGAAGTGAAGGAAATATCCGATCGCGTGACTGTGCTTCGCGATGGCAAGCTTGTTTCAGCGCATTTGTCTTCGGAATTGCAGCCATCGGACATGGCCCGCCTGATGGTCGGTCGTGACGTTTCGAAACTTTATCCTGACCGCGCAAGCCAGCATGACAACGCTGCCATCCTTGAAGTCCAGAACTTCAGCGTGCCGGGCTATGTGCAGAATGCGAGCTTTCATCTGAACCGGGGCGAGATACTTGGCTTTGCCGGTCTGGTCGGCGCGGGACGCACGGAACTGATGGAAGGTATTGTCGGACTGCGCCCCGGCAAGGGGGATGCGCGCCACAATGGCAAGCCGGTCCATTTCCGCAACGCGCATGAAAGCCAGAAGGCTGGGATCGTTTATCTCAGCGAGGACCGGAAGGGCAAAGGGCTGCTTCTGTCCAAGGACCTGGGTGTAAATCTGACACTCGCCTCGCTGACGAAATTCGTGAGCGGTTTGCAGATCGACCGCAACAGGGAACGCACTGCACTCGATGATGCGATCCGCGAGTTCGATATTCGCACAGGCCGCAAGGACATTCTGGCAGGTCATCTTTCGGGCGGGAACCAGCAGAAGCTTTTGCTTGCCAAGATGATGATGCTCGATCCGTCCATCGTCATCATTGATGAACCGACACGCGGTATCGACGTTGGCACAAAGGAGCAAATCTACCAGTTCATTGCCAATCTGGCGGATGAAGGAAAATCGATCATCGTCGTTTCGTCGGAAATGCCGGAACTGATCGGTATCTGCGACCGCATCGTCGTGATGCGGGAAGGGCGGGTTGCCGGTGAGGTGACAGGCGACCGTATGACGGAACATGACATCGTCGTGCTTGCAACCGGCGTTGAAGCCGAAAATGCCGCATAAAAACAATAAAGTGGAAAGTAGATGACACAGGTTGCGACCGATAAAAGCTCAGTGGCGAGGACGTCCAAGGATTGGGATCTGCGGGCAATTGCCCCGTTCATCGCGCTCGCCCTGCTGCTTGTTCTGGGCACGATTGCCAATCCGAACTTCATCAGCATCGACAATCTTCTCAATGTCGCAACGCGCAGCGCTTTCATCGCCATTATCGCTCTCGGCGCCACCTATGTGATTTCATCGGGCGGGCTCGACCTTTCCGTGGGCGCAATGGTGGCTTTCGTCGCCAGTATCATGATCCTGTTCATGAATAGCGGGGTGATTGCCGATCCGGTGATGATGCTGATTGCGGCCGTGATGCTGGCGCTGATTGTTGGGGCAGCCTGCGGCCTGTTGAACGGGCTGATAACGACGGTAGGCGGCATCGAGCCTTTTATCGCCACGCTTGGCACCATGGGCATCTATCGTGGTCTCACCACATGGCTGTCGCAAGGGGGGGCGATCACCTTGCGCAACCCGGACATTCAGGCGCTTTATCGTCCGGCTTATTTTGGTTCCATTCTTGGCGTGCCAGTGCCGGTTATCGTGATTTTCGTGACGGCAGCGCTTGCCGCATTCGTCCTTTACCGGACCCGCTATGGCCGCCATGTCATTGCCGTGGGATCGAACGAGGATGTGGCGCGCTATTCCGGCATTTCAGTCAAGAAAGTGCGCACTATCGCCTTCGTCATTCAGGGCCTTTGCGTCGCTGTGGCTGTGCTTCTCTATGTGCCGCGTCTGGGTTCTACGTCGGCCACAACCGGCCTGATGTGGGAACTGCAGGCGATCACCGCCGTCGTTGTCGGCGGTACAGCTTTGCGCGGCGGCGTGGGCCGTATCTGGGGCACGATCTGCGGCGCGTTCATTCTGGAGATCATCGGCAACATCATGATCCTGTCGAACTTCGTCAGCGAGTATCTGCTCGGGGCAATTCAGGGCGCGATCATCATTATCGCCATGCTGGTGCAGCGTTCGCTATCGCGAAGATAGGTCTAATGCATGTCTGCCAAAAGCTGGAAGCGGTTTTGGGATAAAGACATGCATGAAAACAAAAGCTTAAAGCGTGTCTTATGAGTACGATGAAATGCGGCACGCTTTAAGGATTGGCGGAATTGTTGGGGCGATTCCAGCCTGAGAGGAATGAGAGCCCCGTGTTTACTGGGAGGAAGACTATGCGAGGGAATTTGATGAAGCTTGCTTTCGCCGCTTTGACGGCGGGCGCGCTTGCCTTTGGCAGCGCAGCAAGCGCACAGGACAAGAAAGTGACGATCGGCGTGTCGATCCCGGCTGCCGATCACGGCTGGACGGCAGGTGTCGTCTATCACGCCGAACGCGTTGCGAAGCTTCTGATGGCTGAGCATCCGGGCCTCAACGTCATCGTCAAGACGTCGCCCGATGCGGCATCGCAGGCCAATGCGTTGCAGGATCTGGCCGTACAGGGCCTCGACGGGCTCGTTGTTCTGCCAACCGATCCAGATCCGCTTGTCAACGCCATCAAGGAAATCAAGGACAAGGGAACCTTTGTCGCTCTGGTCGACCGTGCGCCGAGCAGCAACGACAACTCCATCCGCGATCTTTACGTGGCGGGTAACAACCCGGCGCTCGGACAGGTGGCTGGCGAATATATCAAGAAGACCACGCCCGATGCGCAGGTCGTCGTCATTCGCGGTCTGCCGATCCCGATCGATCAGCAGCGTCAGGACGGTTTCGACAAGGGCATTGAAGGCTCCAACGTGAAGGTTCTGGACCGCCAGTATGGCAACTGGAACCGCGACGATGCATTCCGCGTCATGCAGGACTTCCTGACCAAATATCCGAAGATCGATGTGGTCTGGGCACAGGATGACGACATGCTTGTCGGCGTTCTCGAAGCCATCAAGCAGGCCAACCGCAGCGACATTCAGTATGTCGTGGGCGGTGCAGGCTCCAAGGACATGATCAAGAAGGTGATGGATGGCGACAAGCTTGTGCCGGTTGATGTTCTCTATCCGCCGGCAATGGTTTCGACTGCCATGGAACTCGCCGCCGGTCATTTCTATGACCAGATTCCTGTGAGCGGCAGCTACATCCTCGATGCTACGCTCGTTACCAAGGACAATGCGAAGGATTTCTATTTCCCGGATTCGCCGTTCTAAGGTGCTTGAATACCGTGCGCCTGTCGGAGCAGGCGCACGGCTTTTCTTTTCATTCCCGATATGCAGCGCGAAGCGCGCTCTCAAATTGCTCGATGCCGGTTGATGGCGGGGTCCGAGCATATTCAGGAGAAATTTGATGAAGACGATCAAGGGTCCCGGGATTTTTCTTGGGCAGTTCGCAGGCGATGAAGCGCCGTTCAACACATGGGATGGCATCACCAAATGGGCTGCCGAAAAAGGCTATGCCGGGGTGCAGGTTCCCACATGGGCCAGCCAGTTGATTGATCTGAAAAAGGCTTCTGAATCGAAGGATTATTGCGACGAATTCGCCGGGGTGGCTCGCCAGAACGGTGTCGAAGTCACGGAGCTCTCCACCCACTTGCAGGGCCAGCTCGTTGCGGTGCATCCCGCCTATGACGAAGCTTTCGATGGTTTCGCGGTGCCGGAAGTGCGTGGCAATCCCAAGGCGCGTCAGGCCTGGGCGGTCGAACAGGTAAAGATGGCAATCCGCGCCTCACGCAATCTCGGCATTGGCGCGCATGCGACCTTTTCCGGCGCACTGACCTGGCCGTTTGTCTATCCATGGCCGCAGCGTCCTGCCGGTCTGGTCGAAACCGCATTTGAGGAACTCGCCCGACGCTGGACGCCGATCCTCGATCATGCTGACGAACACGGCGTCGATATATGCTATGAAATCCATCCCGGCGAAGACCTGCACGACGGCGTGACCTTCGAGATGTTTCTGGAGCAGGTCAAAAATCACCCGCGGGCCAACATGCTTTATGACCCGTCGCATTATGTCCTGCAGTGCCTCGATTATCTCGACAATATCGACATCTACAAGGACCGCATCAAGATGTTCCACGTCAAGGATGCGGAGTTCAATCCGACCGGGCGACAGGGCGTCTATGGCGGCTATCAG